>Ga0179593_1485530_pt1 | contig 17097 bp, 20 predicted proteins | sample CZODoug2_1_08_16_FD_185931 | JGI IMG/M metagenome (GOLD analysis project Ga0179593, IMG submission 185931) | Vadose zone soil fungal communities from Angelo Coast Range Reserve, California, USA - CZODoug2_1_08_16fungal (PacBio error correction) | ecosystem: Environmental > Terrestrial > Soil >... | reverse complement strand
CTACACGATATGCGGCGTTTTTCCCTATGGGTTTGCATCTCCAATGTCGTCTACTGTCGATCTCCGCCGCCCCCCCTATTTGACTTGTCTTCACCCGATAGTTTCTAGACTTTGTATCGACCGCGACAGCACTGCTGATAACCAGGCCGTTTTCTCTCCAGTTCCGCCCCCAGTTCCTGGCTGCCCCCCCATGATCTTTCCTTATTCTTCCGCTCGCCAGTAGGTCGTGGAAACCCTATGCGGTAATCCCCCTTAGGAGGGCCTCTGATCTCTAGTTCTGTCTTTCCTAATTTTTAAGCTGCCCCGCTACCCCCTGCTGATCCAACCCCCCAAGTTGAAATGGGTACTTCCACTTTTACATCCCACCGTTGCCCTGCCTTTCCCCGTGCTTTTTTTTCTCTACCTCTCTTGTGTTTTTTTCCTTTTCTTCGCGCCACCTCTAAGCGGCCATCATCTTCTGGTGACCTATAACACAGTGTCCCCCACTGCCGATCCCTTTCTCTTTTCCCAGCGGCGAAACTCTTCCGCCCGTTCGCATTCTCCTTTGAGCTATGTGCCTCTCCTTTCAACTTTGGGATCGTTTCTTGGGCAAAGCCGAAAGGGTCCACCCTATCCGACCACCCCGACCCCTCAAAAAGGCCCCAAAACGCCCACTAGGGTAGTCCGCCGTATCCTTCTCTTCGGACTTTGCCCTCGTCATTTTTTTTTACGCGGCAGCCCCCGAAAACAATATAGCCCCTTCTTTAACTTACCTCCGCCCTTCTTTCTTCATTTTACGCATACCCTTTCGATTCGATTACGAGTGTCATCCCATTCGCGCCCCGTTTTTTTGAAAGAAGCACATTTTGAGCCCTCTTCCCCATCTTTGGCTTTCTTCTCCAAACTACTCCAAGTTTTTACACTTTAGGGCCTCCGCTTCAAGGGGGGCGTTCCCAACCTTGTTCTTCCCCTATAACCGCCTTCCTCTTTTCTGATGCCTTTCCCCTCTGCGCCTTACGTCTTTTTGAGTACGTAAGACGTGGCCTTCCTGAACAACTCTCCAAGCAATGAGAGCATGTACAGGAAATCACCTCATTCTTGTATTTTGAAGCCCTCTTCCAAATTTCTCAAGTTCGCCCGTCGCCAGATAGAAACATTTTCGAACCTGCCCAAGATCCTTCTTGTAGATAGATTATCTTTGACTCCGCAAGTTGATTACGTTCGCAGACTTTGTGACCCCTATTCTAACCCTCGAACTATGCACGCCCAACCTCCCTCCCCAAGCAAAGTGATACGGTCGCCTTGGTTCCGTATCTCCGAAATTTTTCTTTTTTTCTTAGTTTAATACATCTTCCCCCTCTTTTGGTCCCCTTGCGCGTCGCCCCACATAAATTTTCGCATCCCCCACGCGAGTTAGACCAAACTGTCCCTTCTTGGAGATTTTCCCACCTTATTGAAAATTTTTCCTTCAGCTCCCCCCTATTTGCTCCCTCCCTTAGAAATTTTCTTGAGCCCAATTCCGCCATTTTTTCTCACTCACGATCCATAAATTAGACCTTAGAATTAGTAGAAGATGTCTTTTCCTCTTTTGCGATTCGGCCGGTGCCCCCTTTCTCCCTCCTGTGCGGCACCTTTCGAGAGAGAATTGTGCACTCCCTTAAAGGTGAGTCTACGTTTTCATTTACCGCCTCATATCACATTTGCTGGTGTCACGGAGAATTAAGCTACCACTCTTCCGGTAAATCTTCCCCACACTCCCTTTTCGAGACCCCATGTCAGGAAAATACTTCTGAGGCGCGACCCACATCTTCTTCGCCTAGAAAGCACATTCGAAAGTCGCCCGTCCGCCTCCTTTTTTCTTTTGTCTTTCAACCCCTCCTTCTCGTTGATTTTATTTGATTTGACTCCGATGCCATAGGTCCTACACCAATTAATTTTTTGTCCCCTTGGACGCCTCAAGTATAGCGGTCTTTATCCACTCCTCCCCGACTTCCCCTGCCTTCCCCTTCTTCCCGATCCCCCCCTTCCCCATGTGCCATTTTTATTTCCTTGATGTACGAGCCTATGCATTTTTCGAAGAAACAGGTGACGTATTTGAGCCTCTAAGCCAGCAATTTTGGTGACAGCAATTTCCCTGCGACAGACGTTTTTTTCGTGAGCGCCTTCGCACGTGATACGCCGCTGTATGCGGCGTGCGTGACCAACCCGAGTTCCATTTTGCGTGTTTTGTCCCCCTTCGGAGGCACGGCCCACCAACCGCACGATTTGCCAACTTTTTTGTTTGTTTTTTTTTTTCCCGATCACCTAAGGATAGCTGTAGAGGGTGCAAATAGGAAGTCACGAAAGCTCATTAGGCAGATGACCCAAATTCCCCTCGCTTCCCCCTTCCTCCGCTCCTTATAGGACGTTTCCCTTTCGAGGTCGCTCTAGCAAAGTCGGTATATCCGGCCTGATAATGCATTTTCTGTTCTCAAGCCCCCCCCCTCTGTGGGAGCCCGATGTTAATTTTTTTCAACGCGTCTTTCCAATTCTCTTTCAGTTTCTTGCTAGTTCTTTCTGAGTTCCCCCTCTTATCTATGACTTTTTCAATCAATACTTCTTTCACTACTACCCGTTTTTTGTCTGTTGTCTCATCCCTCAGTGTTTCCCCTCCGCCGACAATCCGTGTTCAAGAGAATCTTTAAGCGATTCGCCGCCACCCTTTGATGTGCTTTTACGCTCAAACGCCCCAGATAATGTTTGTTACAAGCATCATGAGACAGTCTCCCCTTCTCCCGATCTTCCGCGACCTTACCTCTCCCCCGAGCGTATTTGATCAAGCAGTGGCCCCGGAACGAAGGTACGCTTTTGTGTTTGTAAAGGCACTGCCCACGAATATTCGCACATGTTCGCTCCCCCCGTTGATTTTGCTCTCACAATTTCCTCGATCGGCACCCTTTTTTTGGGGTGGGGCATTTACTCGGCGTGGCTTTTCTCTACGCCAGTGCAGTTGCCACGCAAGCCGAAGAACCTCGTTTGAGTCCCTCCTTTTTGCCCTCCGTCACGCCTTTTCCCCCTTTTCGCGATCTTCCCCCCCCCGCCGATGTTCCGTCTTTGTGGAAAGAAATACCGTTGTCCCCTTGACATTGCATAGTAAGGCGCCGAAGCTGATCCTTCTTCAGAGTTCTCCCCTCTTTTACTTCCGCCCCCCCGAACCCTACCTTTCGTGGTTTTCGGAGCCCAATTGCGGCATTGCAATCTTTTCTTTTCCTCATCCCGGTGACAGTATTCCGAATTTTGTCCAAGGTCACCCTGTTCCCCCTAGCAGCGTCCCGCATCCTCCGCGTCAACCGCAGCTTTTACAATCGACACAGCTTTTGCCTCGCTACATGCTGAGCAGGCTCGCGAAGCTATTGATTCGCCCTGACTCATACCTCCCCTTCGTTCCAAGGAGGTTTTTGCGCGTATAAGATTTTTTTCCTTTACCTGATGATGGGACCCTTGAATGCGCCTACCTGCCCCCATTATTTTGAGCGGAGCAATTTTTTTTGATGGACCAAAGTCCTCTATAGACTTGTCCCCTTCATCAAGCCCTGGTCCCCCCCCGCCCCCGCGCCGCATGCATTTCGTGTTCAAATTCGTACCATCATTCCCCCCCTCCATCAGAACCCCACCTCTTGGCGTTCTTTCTAGCCTTTTTCTGGTCTCCTTTCTAATTCGTGGCCTGCGGGGTTGGCGGTTTTCAGCTTTTCTTTCACTTCAGTTTTTGGGCTTCCCTCCGTGATTATCGAGGGCGCCCAAGTGATGTTGGTATTTTTTTTTTACCCACCCCCAGTTGCTGAACAAATGTGCAGCAAATCGACTAAAACCCTCTCCCTCCCCCTGCTCCCGCCGTTGGGTCTGGTTTCCCTTCTTATCGGGATTGTCTCCTCCACTTTTCCAGTGTAAATCGCTTTCTAAAATTGCCCCCAATGGCCCACGCTATTGGGCAACTTTTTGCAAACCCTCCCCTCCCTCTGTTTGCTATCCCCCTTTCTTAGTTCCCCCTTTTCCCCACAATCTCTTAAAAACTATCCACTTTTTACCGATGACACTTGTTCCTCTTACATTGAATTATCATTGCTGTATGTCTGTTCACGCCTGCACCCCCTGACCGGTGTATTTCCCATTACAGCTACTCAGAGAACTAAACCTTCGTATTCCTGGACATAGCAAGGGGGTTTTCCTTTCCCCCCTTCCCTATATTTTTACTGCCCACTATTATTCTTCTGAAGAACTCAACAACACTCCCTGCCTCTAATATTTCTCCTTCTTCCTTATGGCAATTTTCTTTCGGGCGCGTAGGTAATGTTTCCCCCCCCCATGACAGACACTCGCCCTTTTCCTCGGTTATGGAACCTCCTGAAGTTACAAAGCCCTTTTATGGACGTGCTTTCACCCCCCCTTTTCGTTGAGAGGGCGATTTTTTCTCCATCCTCTTTGACATCGTTTGGGACCCCCCCCTCCGATCCGGACCCTGAGGAGCGGTTGTTCTTGTTGTCCTTCGGAGCGGGACACCGTGCACCCTCTGATCCATTCCCCCCTCTTTCTTTTTGAAAATTTTCTGATGTCGCATCTCCTCTCGTAGCATGGTGCTGCAGTGGTCACTTAGGGACCCGATTCTCGACTGTAAATTGGTTCTGATCTTGTTGGCCGTTCCCATCCCCACGCTTCACTATCGTCGGATTTGCAGCAAACTGTGGTCAGGAAATGATTTGACCCCTGTTGAATTGGGCGGGTTGGTCTGTTGTGCAGCGGTAGTCGTTTCCTTTATATATGCTTTTTCGCCCTGTGTCTGCCAGAGTCCGCCCAAAGACTGGGTCTTACAAGGCACAAGATGTCCTATTTTTTTCGACATTTTGTTTTCCCTGGTTCCGTCTTGTGTACGCTTCGGAACTGTTGAGAGATTTTTGAAAAAAACGGCCTGTTTGTTTTTTCTTAAGTAGATAGTAGCCGCAAGATGTTATTCCCCTTGTTGAAGCAACTCCGCCTTCCTTCGACTACATTGAGCCGCTCCTTCGTATAATACCTTCTTCACCAGTCCTCGGAAGCCCGCATATAGGACTTTCTCCCCCTACTCCGTTTTTTTTGTTTCGGAGATCGGGGATTTTTGCGTCGCGAGAGTACGTTGCTCTTGTGGGAAAGCAGCATCGGGCAAAATGTAGAATATCTCGCAGCGCCGGCTTCTTGTTTTGCTCACCTGCTGATCTTCGACCTGCTTTCGCGCGATTCAAAGTCCGTTGTTTCATTTCTCTCAAGTGGAGATAACCAGGCAGCCGTCTTTTTTGTCCCCCCTTGGGTCGGGCCGCTCAAGTGGTCCTTGTTCCCACCTTGCCGCGTGGAGGCCTCTGGGCCCTTTATGGGATCCAGGGCACTCTCATTCCCAAGCGCTTCCCGCTTTTTTTTATTCCCCCCCCGCAAAGTACAAGGACCGGCCACGCGTTCCCTGCACCGTTTGAGCGAAGCCTAAGAGTAGGAAGGCTTTGCTCCCTCCCCTTTGTTTCCTCAATGTTTCCCGGTTACCTTTCTCTCGGCGGGTCCGCGATATACCATTGTGATGGTCCCCTGGCATCGAACCCCTGAAAGATTCAGGGTCTTTCGGTTGCTTATTTTTGCAGAGCTCAATGCGTTGAGGGGAAAGGGGGTACCTCTCGAGCCTTCCCCCCCCCGCCTTTTTTTGGCCCCCTGCCTCACCTTTGGTCCGGATCAGGCCGAGAAGGGGACTGCCCGGCGATTTTTTCTGTTTTTTTTTGGTTTTTTTCGAGGATACCTCCCCACCCTTTTGTAATCGTTCAAGCCGAGATCTTGTCCTTATTTGGCATCCCCGTTGAGTCTTTCGTGTTTGCGCGCAACGCCGTTTCCCCCGTTTGAGATTTGCCTTTTTCAGTCAAAGTCATAAGGATATACCGAATTCTTTTTTTGGTGCTTCCTCAAACCCCTCTTTCCCCCCCTCGCTTAGCTCACCCTTTCTTTGCCCCAGGAATAACAACCGGTTTTTTAGGTCTTCTCCTGATCCACCATTTCCCCTCTGGCGGACTGTATGTTTTGCGGTGTAGACGTGCCTCTTGAAAAATCACCCATTTTTCTAAATTTCCCCTCCCCCCCAAGGCATCTTGTTCCTGGTGTCAGCCTTTCAGAGGTTTCTTTTTACAAAATATATTTTTTCTTCAAAATTCTCCCTTTTCCCTTCTCCCGCTTCTCGTGAGCTTCCCCCTTTGCCCACTGTTTTAAATTTGGTCTCTTTTCAGACTCTTCCTGATTACGCAGACTTTTGGGAATGTCTTCCATCTGACATGCCTCCCTTCCCCCCTTTTTTTTTTTCTCGGCGTGCGCCCTTGTAATTGGTTTTTTTTAGTGGCCCCTTCTTCTTTAGTTCTGCGTCTTTGATCACTTTTTTTTTTCCTCACTGTTTTTTTCCCTTGCGCGGTCGTTTTTCCACCTTCCTCGAATCCCCAACAACTGATCGTCGGACGAGGTGAACACCTTTTCTTCCATTAAGCCGCCCTGAATTGGTTTTGCACGTTTTCCCTGAAACATGAGCCCAATCCCCACTTCCCCTAGACCCAAGACGTCTACCCATCTTTTTTCTCTTCTTGATTCTTGCGATGATGGTCCGACCTTTCGGCCCCCCCCCCTTGCCAGTGTCCTATGCAGGGTGGGCCACTGAGAGGAGACTTTGTCCCCAGGGGTAAGTGATACCATCGGATTTCCCCGAAGCCTTACTACTTTGTGAAGGTTCTTTCAGGCCCCCCCTACCCCGCTATACCCCCCACGAATCTTTTGCAACGACCTTCGGTTAGGCTTCCCCCATTTGGGTGGCTAAAAATTATCTTCGCTCCCTTCTCCCCTTTTCAGCTTTCTTCCCCGACTGTCAAAAGCGCGGTTACCTTATGCGTTTCGCTTTCTGTGAATGGACGCCGCCCCCCCCACCAAAACCCCTTTCTTTGGACCCCCTCATAGCCGTATGTCCGGGGTAGGTCCACAGAATGTTTCAAATTTGTATGACGTCTTTCAACATGGCTCCAGGCACTAATGGCATTTTCCGGCTTGAGGCGTCCTCTTTTACCCCTTTTTTCGCTCCTTCGGTCGCATTACTCAATTTGGAATGGTGACAGCCCCCCTTTGCTTCATCCCCAATCGGTTCGTCTTTCCTTCTCTTTGAGCCGCCCGTGATCGGATGAGGCCTTTACCACCTATTGTCGCCTTATCCTGTAGGACTGCACTGCGTGATTTCCAAAAACCCCACCCCCCCACGCCCGAAGTGCGCCCACCCCCCCCCCAAGGTGCATCCAGCGTTCTTAGCTTTCCAGTTTTCAGGAAAGTCCCCTCTCGACCTCCCCCCTTTTCGTTTTCCTTTCCCCTTCACTTCCTCCCCTTTTCCTTTTCCGTTCCCTACTGCTGATCGAATACGCCCTCACCAGCTTAGAGGGCAGTCCCTTCTTTCAGCCGACTGGCCATTCGGTTGAAGCATGGGGTCTTTTTTGGGTTTTTTCTTGGTTTGACCCCCCCTTGACAAAGTTTGCCAGCGCTACCCGCGGGCTAATGTCTCTTTCAAGTTCCGACCACGTTTTCTTTCGTCCCTTTGGCCTTTCCCCTCCCTTTTTTCCTCCTCTTTGTTTTTTTTGTTCGCGAGATTGAAAATCCCATGACAAAGAAGTGTTTTTCCCACCATGCCGTTTTTAAAGAGAACTTTTTTTTCCGCGCTTGACGCCTCCCCCTCCGCTGTTCTTGTCAACCCCCGCCCCCCAGCATTGGCTCCCCCCTCCTGGCAGTCGGACTTTCGAATTGAAGGCACTCCGCCCGTCGGTTCTTTATACTTTTTATGAAAGGACTTTCCGGAGACGCTGGAAGTTGTCCCTTCCCCCATCCCCCTTCCCTTTTCTGATGCTCTTTGCTTAATCGTCCCCCCCTTTTCAACAAGCTTAATCGTGGATGCGGGTTTTTACGGGGGTTAAGACCCCCTTGCGGTGTTTTTTTTTTTTCAGAATACGCAGTGAGGCCCCCTTGCCACCTCCTCCACCTCCATTCCTAGCATCCAAGATTCCCCCTTCACCGCGCGTCTTTCCCAAATGAAGATGTGGCGTCCGTGATTATTGCTGCACCCTTGACCCTTTTGCTAAGGTCTCCTCCGGCTGCGCAACCGTTTTCCAGATTCGTCCCCCCTTTCACTCGGCCCATGCATGTTTAGTGGATCGGACGCAGTAATTGTCCCGGCATGAAAACCCTTTTTTTCCTACCCGTTTCCCATAAGGTCTATTTTAGTCCGGACAAATGATGTTTTTTTGCTCTCGTCCATGAACAGTCCCTCTCTTCACTTCCCTACAGACTGTCTGCGGAGGGACGGCCATGGTTTCTGCTCGGCTGTAGATGTTTCTTGACTCGCGATACCCTCCTCCTTCCCAAGGAGGGTGTTGGGTATAAGTTGGGTGACGGTGATTACCTCTCTTTGGAACGAGAATTCGCCCCCCCCTCCCCCCGTTTTCAAGCTCTCAACTAGCCACCGGAATGGGGGTGGTCCCCTTTCTACCTTACCACCTCTTTCCCATTGCCCTTTTTTCCCCGAACGACCGCAGCATTTCGCGTCAAATTTTTTTTCCTCGTTTGTCCTCCCTGCGTTTCTCTTGTTCCTCTGTGATTGGGATCATGCTAATTGCGGGGCCACCCCCTTTGGCAGTCAGGATTTTTCAATCACGGGGTTCACCTCTCGCGATCAGTTTTTTCCCCTCGGCGGCTGGTTTGAAGCGCATTGACAAAAACCAGTTTGTCAAAAAGGATTGCAGCCCCTTCCCTGATCAGACCGCCTTTCCCATATTTTCAATTAAAAATGATGAAGATAAATTTCGTGGTCGAGGTTTTTCTTCTGCTTTTTTTTTTTTTCTGCCTTCTTTTTCAGTCAATTCCCTTTCGTTCGATACCAGAGAAAAATACTTCACCCGCTTTGGGCCCCAGGGGAAACTCACGCTGTTGCTACAAAAAGTAGACGGACCCCTCGGCCCCCCCCTCCCAATTTACCAAAACACGGTCGACAACCTTCCCAAAACGCTTTTTTTTGTATTATCATTTTCCTTTTCCATGGTCTTTTTCAATGACATGCACGTCTACCCCGTCCCTCCCACCGCCCCAAGTTTCTTTTTCCTTGTTGCCCCTCGAATCTCTCCCCTAAAATTCGTTGGTATTCCTTTGAGCCGGCCCTGTGTCTCGGTTTCCGTACTAGATTTACGGAACAATAGTAGTATTTTTTCTTCCCCCACTCCCCCCCTTCTTTATTACTACTATAAGGACACCATTTCCAATCATCGCCTCTCAATCGACCTTTTCTCGAAGGATAAGCCCCATGACAGCACTCGCCCAAGAGGGATTGTCTGCCAGTACAATCTGTTATGGAAGATTACCCCCAATCGCGATTTTTTTCCTTTTTCAGAGATAGACCCGAAAATAGCCGATTTCAGGACCCCTTCCGCCGATCCCGCCTGATTTTTTTTTTTGATTTTCATGCGCAGCGTTCCACGTTGCCCCTTTTTCAACGTACATGATTCCCCGATGCTCCTCCAGGATCTGCCGAGTAGATAGTGTTCGACGTAGAGAGATATTGTATTCCTTTGCCTTGTACCCTCGATCCCTTTACCTGGCGATGATTCTCCGTGCCCGAAAATATTGCGTGAGAGCAAACTCATGGTCCATCAGTTGCCTTCTTTCCCCAATGGCACGGGACCTGGTGGACAGACACTGTTTACCTGTTCTGTTGGATCCTAAGCGAGGGTAGGGATCTACTTCCCTTGGCCTTTTCCGCCCACCTCCAGAGGCCCCCAAAAAGCCGCGGGTATTCTGGGTTCCAAGTCCCATTTTAGAGGTCCCGCCATCCTTCCGATCCAATTTGTTTTGGGCAGGCCTAAGGCTCCTGGTAAGCTCTCCCTTAGCTTCTGGTTTTCGCCTCGCGTTCCGATAGTCTGAAGAGGAAAGCTTTTTCTTTTGAATAACAAGACAATCCAGGAGCGGAGATCGACCTTAGTCCCTTTGAGCCTGCTCTTCTCCTTCCCCTAGCCTACTGCAGCATCGGATCTATCCTTTAATAATAATAAGTTGTTGTTTCTGACTTCTGCAGGCTTCTCCTTACCTTTTTAGGGCGGGATGGCTAAATGCGAACATACGTAGAGTTCCTCCTGATATTGTTGTTATTTTTCCCCCCCAGCTCTCAAGCTTGCTCTTCGACGATCTCAATACTGTCCCCCTTTGTTCCTCCGAGTCGCTCCAGGACCTTTTTTCGTACGGTCAAACCCCACAGGATTCCGTAAGGCGTAGGCCGCCGAAAAGCTGGGTCCTGCAACCAGTCCTCCCCCCGTCTGGCCTCCCCCCCTGGCGAAGGAAATACAGATTTTTACCCAAGCTCTCCGACCACCGAGACCTTATAAAAACCCCCCCCTTTTCCCCCGGCAGGTCCTGCCAACGTTTTTTTTTCAAGAAGAAACAGCCTACATTTGAGTTGATATACCCTCCCTCTTTTGTTAAGCCTCTTTTTAAATTTGATCGTCCCCGGGTAACATATAAAAGTTTTCCACCTATAATTTTTATATCGTCGCGGCGAAATCGCTGACGTTTTCCATTTTTCACCCTGAGCTTGAGGGTCCTTTCTCAATGGACGTTGCTTGACCCTTGTTTTAGAGATGCCCCCCCCTCCCTGAAAAACAAAACAAACCGCCTTCCTAAGGGTGTCCTTGAGTTTTCCCCGCTCGAGTTAGCACGGCCAATCGGAATCTCGAACACCGCCCTTTCTCCATTATCTGTTCCCTTCCTGTCCTGGGCATCCCTATTTTTGGAGTCGTTCCCGATTCCCCCTTCCCCTTCGTGAGCTGCAAAGAGCAAGTCGCGAGGAAAATTTTTTTCCTCCGGACCCTCATCATTTGGTTTTTTGTTCCTTCCCCCCCCCCCTCCATAGTTCACGGGCAGTCAGAGTGAAGGTTGTCCCTTTCTATAGACCCCAACCGAATGTTTTTCTTCGCTGATGCTCTGTAATGATACCTCCCCTGTCCCCGTACTTTTCCTTCTTTCATGAACACGGACCTCGCCAGCAATGTCCTGTCAGGACACAACTCCCTCTGGCCCCCCCCCTTTTTGGTTTTTCTTTATATTTTCTTAAATATTGTTTGAGTTCCCTTCTACTTCATTTTGACTTTTTTCCTCTGCCTCTTGTGCCCTGTGCCCCTTTCCCTTTGTCTATTTTATCTTTTCCTCGATGTGATTCGATGCCTAAGTTTCCGATTATCCTTCCCTTATATGCTCCTTAAAACCCCCGGCCCCCTTAAGTTTTGTGGGCTTGAATGTCCGTTGCTTCTTTTCTTCGATTTCTTTGAACCTTTAGCACTGGTTTTTTTGTTCAACTTTTTTTCGCCACTCTTCGCCTCGATATCCGGAGTAGTCCCCAAAACTGATGTTGATCTTTGCCCATTGTCCACATCCCCCATGGTCGCCCTTTAGTAAACTGATTTTTCCAAATCACCCTGCTGCCCCCCGAATCCATCCTATCTTGATTATTCTGTCCTATGATGCGGTCCCTTGACGGCCACGAAAGCATGATGCTTCGGTGGATGTCCTTCCCCCTCTCCCCATAACCCCCTTCCGGTTGGTCTCAGGTTTTTCCAAGATGTACCCTATTCAAATTTTGCACGTTTATCCGTTTCCATTCTAGTCCCCAGATTATCTACCCCTTTTATACCCCACTCCCTGTGCACCCCAGGGAAGGAAATAAGGCTTCTGCGTTCCTCAGATCAAAAAATTCTATATACCGCCTAGCCTCGCCAGCAATTGACCGCTTTCGCCTCTTTTTTTTTCTGGTCCCCCAGGGTTCCTCGGGGGATGTAGTTGGACTCGCTTTGTGCCTGGAAAGCTATCAGCCCCCAAAACATTTCCTCCCCTGCGGTCCCGGGGTAGACCCAGCAAGCGTTATTTGCACAGTCCTCCCCAATTGACTCCGCGACTAAAAACATGTCATTTTTTCCTTTGCTCCTTGCTATTTTTTATCGACTCCCGTTTGTAATCATTCGGAGCATTAGCCCTCTTTCCAAGCCAAAGTCTTTTCAGCCCTTCGTCTGTCACCCTTCGGCATTGGGCCCTCAGCGCTTTCCGTTCCGCGGGCCCTCTGACCCCCCAAAATCTAAGACTTATTTCACGCTTTCCTGGGTGTAAAACCCCCCCCCAAATGGATGCTGACCCACCCCCAGGTTCCCCTTCCCCACGATCTTTCTTCTTGGCCCGACATATAACATTTGCGTCTCTTGTGAATTTCTGAAAAACCTTAAATTTTCTACTTACCACTTTGCTTCTCGCCCCTCGGTACCATCGTTCGTAAGTAACTTCGACGGCGACTCCCCGTCCCTTCCCCACCTTTTGATTGCTGGGGTCTCCATCCCTCTCTGTTTGAGCGGTGAACAAAATCTTTTCAGCTAACAGCCGTTTTTTCCTTCGCACTTTGTTTTTCGCACCACGTTTTCTTGTCTTGCGAGAGAGTTCCCCTGATGCTTTTTTATCCCCTCCCGAGATTGCACAGACATAGACCCAGACGTTCTGCAGAAAAGCGTCCAATTTCAGATTACTGAAGTATGCGCATCCCCCCCTTGCTGGAAAAGCTTCCCGCTCCCCAACAAGTCTCTGGCTGGCGTCCCCCGTGGAGCCGCTTCTCCCTGCCTTCAGTTAGGCTCCTCGAAGTTTAAGGGCCCTCTCTTTTTTTCCGGTTATAGATCTCATTGGATGAACCTGAAAGAAGGCGCTAGGAAAGGTGTTCAGTTTGCACGAAGATCCGCTTCTCCTTTTGACTTACTATTCCCCCTTGCACAGCTTCATCCTCGTGGCTTTGTCCCTTCCTGTTTTTGTGGGAAGCCCCCTGGGCGAGTTGGTGGCAGATCCAGCAGGGGCCTTTCGCCGGACTCCTCGCCTTTTGTTCCCTTCTTTAATACGTCCTCCTTCCCTTTTCCACATGACGAAGGACGGACAATCCCATTGCCTTATTACGTCGCGTTCGGTTGTCAAGTCTTTGGCATTCCACCGGACCGATGCTAAGGTCCGACTGCAACTTTTTTTTGCGCAGCGCCCTTCCCCCCAGGGCTTAGGCACCTGTTATGTTCTCCAAGTCGACTTGCATGCAAATCTTCCCGCTTGGTCATTACCCGTACATACCGGCTATTCCCTCGCCCCCCTACCAACTGTTTCGATATTCACTGTTTTCAGCGTTCCAACTCCATCGAGTTCAGCCTTTTTGACCATCGACAAGCAAGCGGCTGCGAGACGTTTCTCACTTGCTTTGGATCGGCTATTGTACTCCTTCTTTCCTGCCGTTTCCCCCTCTTGCAAATTGAGGGAGTGGGTATATCGTGTGCTGGTCCAGATCGAGGGACGTGGATTTCTCAACTTCTCCTCTGGCGGTTCGCAGTAGGATGACCATGAAATTGTTGATGCAAAGTTCTCTCTCGACTTTGACAACCTCCAAGCCCTGCCCACTCCTCTCTTTCCCCGTCCTTTCCGAATAACCCCTTTTTTCGAGGTTATGGCTCTTTGATATTGAGTTCAGCGGTGATTTAATCGTTTTTTTCCCCTGCATTTGCGGCTGTGTCAGCAGGATTTCCCTCAAGGTGTTCCACTCACGTCTTCCCCTCCTCCCGCCCGCGATTTTTTTTTCTCCGCGCCCCATTGAAAAAAAATCAAACCATGCGCCCCTCCCGAAACATAAGCAGCAGTTCCACTATCTCCATACATGTCCCAACCCTTTTTCTTTTATTTTTTTTTTTTTTTTGAGTTGAAGCCCCCTTCCCCCTTCTGCCGGCTCAATCGAATCACGAAGAGAAGACCATGTGAAGTGCATTTTTCCCAGTGAGACAACTCCTCCCATCGAAAAAGTCGACGTTAAGTACTTCACCCCCCCTTCTCTTGATTAACCTATCCAAGGCACACCCACACCGCTTTGGTCCCAGGGCTTTCATGCTGGCCCCCCTCGTCTGTTCCTGACTGTCCCCTTACCCGTTTCCCCTCTTGAAATGGCTCATTCCAGAGAATCAAAAACCCCTCAGGTTTTATTTCCTGGAAATCCAGGTTGAGCTACCCTTTACCTTCCGGCCTCAGATTTTCGACCCCTTATAACTCCCCCCCCAAGCCAAAGATGCGGATAGCCATTACAAGGAAAAATTTCCATCATACGCCTTGCTTTTTTGGCAATCGCACGGTTCGAGGCTAATGTTACCCCCATGATCCAAATCCTTGAAGATTCCCGATCGCTTTCTGGACGCAGTACCCTGTGCTTTTGTCGCTTATTGTGGTGCCGACCCGATCGAGCCTAAATCGAAGTTATGTTCCTTCTTTCCTGCTCTCCGGTTTAAGTTTGATGTCGTTGTGTTCTCTCCCTTTTCAGTTGACACCGCAACCCGTCATTGAGCGCCTTTTCATATCAAGCTCCTTTTAGATTTGTCCCCCTTCGATTTCTCCCCTCCTGCTCATTTTGATCGCAGTTTCGGGGTAGGTCTTGACCCGCGATCGATTAACATGGGAGGCGTCTCATTGGCCACGCGTCATCTTTTTTCTTTTTACCTTCCGCTTTTTGGCAGCCCACGGTGGGCAGGACCTTTTTTCAAGAGTCTCTGGGAAGTGGAGGGTTGGATCAGCCGGTCGCGGGGTCGATCTCTTTGCCACTTTTTCACCTCCCTTCTTCCGAGTCGCCAAAGCCGCGGCGCTTTTTTTCCAGGTACCCTGTTCGAAGCGGGTCCGACAATCGACCTTTTTTTTTTAATCCTCCTCGTTTTCTGCGCCGGAACTGGAGAGTGCCCAATGGTCCTTTGTTGGGTTTGGGATAACGCCTCCGGGGCGCGGCCCTTTGATCAGCGTGGTAAAAAGTCATCCGGTGCGATCGGACCTATTCGGACTTTATCCCCGTTTTTTTCCCCGCCCTTTCATAGCGTGAAGCATCCCTTCTTATTTCCTGTGTTTTGTTGAATAGATCGAAATGCGGTCGTTCCGTAAGTTGTCGAGGTTCCGGAATTTCTTTTTTTTTTGGGGCAGTCTACACCTGAAGACGATCTCTTCTCCGGCCTTCTCTGTCCACGTTTTCTTCCCCCCCAAGCTGCTTTCTGCGCTCTTTTCCGTGGTCCATGAGGCTTGTCCCCAGCGTTTTCCCATTGGCTCGGCCGCGAGGCTTTACAACCAATGTCATGGATGTCTGGAGCAATCTCCACAGCTCCTGAATCGGTTAGCTCTTTGGCGTCCTGGCCTTTTCTGGCTCCAGGCAATCAGATTCTTCCAAAAGCTCTCCCGCCCGCCGCCCTTTCCATTCCCCCCGTCCCCAGTCCTCACGCCAGTTTCTTCAACGCATTTTCCGTGCAGTTTCAGCCGCACCACGGACGTAGGGGATCCCGTCAAGATTTTGTCCGCGCCCCTTCGGCCCAGAGAAAAGGGACTCTAATCTTCTAAGACCAACCAAGTGTGAAACCAATGAGATAAAATTATTTCTGATTCTGCTTAAGCTTTCCCCCTTCTACGGTAGTTCAATGATCTTTAGATGACCCTTTTTTCCCTCTTCCATGACGGCAAGGGCCGCTTCAGGACGTCCCCCATTTCCCCAAGGCTAACTGGATCGGCTCTTTTTAAATACGGCTTTTCGCTTTAGCCGGCTGCACCAATCTCGCCCAGCCCATTTTTGGTAATCGTTCTACAGCGATCCTTTTGTTACTTCTCATGGATCCATACCGCGGTATCGTTCGAGTGTCTTTGGCAATTATTCTTCGGCGCAACTTCCCCAGATCAAAGTCGGAGGTCCCGAACTTTTCATATCTTAATCCCCCGAATATTTTTTGTTGTTTGATTCTCCTCAAAAACCAACTTTTTTCCGTACCGGGCTTTTGTCAGGGTCTTCCCCCTTTATTGTCCATTCCTCAAAACGAAGGTTGTTTAGTGGATTCTCTTAATCTTCAACTGCCTACTTGCGGTTCCCTTCATGTCATTGAACCCTCCCTTCTGCCCCCAATGGTCCCTGATCCTTCCACAGAAGACTTCAGTGTTCATCCGTTGTCATTGGGATACTTTTTTTCCCTTTTTTTGGTATAAACTTTGCCGCGACTTTTCCCTAAATTGCGAGGTATGCCCCAAGTTGTTTTAAAAGTGTAGATTTCATCCTCTTTATCCTCTCTTTCTCCTGGCCACTCCCGGATTCCCTTAAAAACCAGTCCCCGAACGATGCGTGCCCTTTTCCTGTATATAGGGTTTTCCCCTTCCTTCTTAGTTTTCGATTTGCTGCCCCCTACTTTTCAGAATTTTTTGCCTCGTCGACCCCCACTCGTCCCTCTCTCCCCTTTTAGAGCTCCCCCCATCCCCCCCCCAAAACGATCGTGGAGAGGTGAAACCCCCCTGAAACCCTTTTTTCACGACTCTCCCATGTGAAACCCCCTTCCGAACTCCCTTTCCCCCCCCGCAAGTTCCCATAAAGTTCTCCTATCTTGATTATTCGCCGATTGCTTCTCCTTTGCCCCCTTCGACTCGGGTCCTCATTGATTCTTTGGCCGTTCCCTCTCGTATTTCCCTTCCCCCTTCACCCTCGCTGGTCTCCCCCGTTGTCATTCCCCCCCTCCCCCTTCCCCCTCCGCTTTTCGATCTGTTCTACCACCTTTCCCCCGCATCCCTCCCACTCTGTTTCCTTAACCCAGTGAAGGCTAACGGGAGTATTCCTGCCTCTCCATCATCCTAGTCCGTCAATGCTCCCTTTCGTGTTTTTTACTTACCCTCCGATGTTCCATGCAGACCCGGTGACACATTCAGGTTTTTCTTTTTGTTGTTGGTGTCGTTCCATGTGCACCCCCCATTTTGTGTTTTTTTCCCGTTTTTTATATTATTGTTGTTTTCTTTCCTGGTTTGAACCCCGCAGCGGGTTTTTTTTGGTTCTCCCCCGTCTTCCCCTTTTTTTTTTCTTTCTCCATTTCGGTCCTTGATGTACGTCCTTTTCTTGGTGATACTTGGATTTTGCGCATTCTCGGCGCTGTTTTTTTTTTTTTTTTTTTTTTTTTTGTTTTTGGTGTCATGCTTTTCCTACATTTCCGTCAGTGCCTGATGCCCCCCCCAGATGCTGCTTTTTTG
>Ga0179593_1471253_pt1 | contig 17100 bp, 24 predicted proteins | sample CZODoug2_1_08_16_FD_185931 | JGI IMG/M metagenome (GOLD analysis project Ga0179593, IMG submission 185931) | Vadose zone soil fungal communities from Angelo Coast Range Reserve, California, USA - CZODoug2_1_08_16fungal (PacBio error correction) | ecosystem: Environmental > Terrestrial > Soil >... | reverse complement strand
TCCCTCTCGCCCGTTGTCTCTCCTTACCTTTGTGCCGACAATGAACGCGCTCCTCTTTTGCTTGCATTGGCGGAGATCCTTGCGCTTTTTTCACCGACGCCCGTTGATCGTTTGACCATTGACTAAGAAAGTTTTCTTCGCGTGGGGACCGGCGTTCATGTCCGTTCGTTCATTTGCATGTGATTTCTTCTTGCAGGGTTCCAAAGTGCGCTCCAACCTGTCTTGCTCCTCCCTCCGACTTTTGGATATGTATCCCCTTCCAAATGGTTTCTGTAGGAGCAGTGGCGACTTGTGTTTTCTGGTGCTGGCGCATTCCGTAAGGATCCCCGTTCTGCCTCCGCTGAAGTCAAATTATCGGTCACTTGCTCTTTCCACTTCTTCTCTCCGGACGCTCCTCCCCCTTTTTTCAACTCATCTTCGAGGTCGAGTTCAGGCGATCTGAAGCTCTCGTTCTAGGAGGTACTTCCCGAACATCATAAAGTATGGTGCCTTGCGCGTTGTGATTTTCGATCGTTCCCTCCGTTTTGATGTCCTTTCTTCGTCCCCGTCTGCATAAATTGATGCATCTTCTAAGTTTGTTCCCCAGGATCTCGCCTCCCGCCGACTTTCCTGAGTTGCTTTCCCTCCATGGATCATGTCGACGCCTCCCCACCCCGATTTAGCTTTTGGGATTTGTGCCGTTTTCGTACCCTGAGGCTGATGATGGCCCAGCTACGGGCGTCAGGTCCTTTTTTCCGCCTGCGATCAAATATGTCTTCCAGAGCGCTCCTGCGTTTCGAGTTCGATCGGTTGCCTCGTCGTCAAAGGCGATTTGGGGGGTAATTTCTCTTCCCTTCCTCCTGCATTAAACTTTCCCTTGGATCTTTTTAAGGCTTCACACTGTGATGTTTTCTTTTGCACGGGGTCGCCTCTCCCCATTTTAAGGAGAGGTGCAGAATTCGCCGAGCTTTCACCCTTTGGGGAGATGTGATTTCAGTTTTTAATATAAGTCTTCCCCCTCCTTACTTTGAATCCTCTCCCGTGGTCGAGGTTGGCGGTATTCAGATTGAGATGATTGTCCCCCTGCGATCCACCCCTTGTGTCCACCTCAGGCTTCCCCTTTATCGTCTCCTTCCTGGCGGGTTAAAACCCCTCATGGTACGTCTTCTCTTTTTTCTCCTTTGAAAAGCTAGCCCTCTTGTAAGCTCCTGCCGTGACGAGCTCCCTATTCGTCTGGCCCTTACCCTCGCCAACGTTTCCCTCCCCTCCAATCGAGGCCCGCTTTCCGGCTCTCTCGTCTTTTCGCATGTCCCTGCATCACTTCTTTTAAATCCACGTCCTTTAAAGTTTGGCCCCTTCCCCTTTCTCCCTCTGATTTCGCCCCTTTGCTCTTTTTCCTGCCTCCGCCTTTTCGGACTTGCGGCCAATTAGGAAGGGACGACAACAAGCTGTTTTTGCAACCAGTTATGGATAGTCGACGTCCAGCAGCCATCATCTCTCACTCTTCCATTGGCAAACAACACTGCCTCTGGGAAGTTATGGGAACCCCTCCTTGTGGGTGAGTTCCTTTTTTTTCCCGTGGCTTTTTTTCCTTTCTATCGGAGTGGTTGCTGTCTTTGATCCTTCTGTGTAGGGCGATCGATATTCCCTTCGCGACCACTTTCTTCTTTTCATGACCCTTTTAGACTATCAGTGTTTCCCTTTTGTGAACCCTCGGTTTTGCGATTTGGGATTTTACTAGTTTCAGAGCGAGCACGCGGGTTCACCGCCTTTTTCCTCTCTTGTTCCTTCCTTGACCTCTCTTGCTACTTGGTTGTCGCATGTGCTTTTTTGTAGTGGGTGGGACTATTCTTTCTCCGGCGGGTCCGCGTCGCATAGCCCGGCTTTATGTTAGATTTTCCTAATATTCCTTTTCCCCCTAATTGCTCGCTTGGTTTTGGTGTTTCCTCTTCCGCGTACTCTCGCTTTTTACGCGGAATTTTTCGCTCGTCTGTTCAAGAGGTGTCCGGTATTTTTTTTTCTTCCGGTTGCCATCCTGTCGTCGCTGGTGTTTCCCCCGTGCGCTTCTGCACTACGACTGTAGTTTCTTCGCAGTGTTTTCGATCTTCCTCTGTCCTTTTTCTCTCCTTATCGCTGGAAGATGCTGACGTTCTTTTCAAGTCTTGAATAATTTTTGACGCGGTGTTAAGAAAATTTGCTGCTGACGGGCAGGGATGCGGGTTTTCAGGTTTTCCATGTGGCGGGGTTTGCAGCCGATCTCTTTTGCTCCCTTCCAGGATGAAAGCGGCGTGTTCGTCGATCCCCCTTCTCTCTCCCGGCGCCCCCTGCTCATGTCATGCCGATACCAGTCTTTAGAAAGCACGGTGGACATTTCCGCTCCCGTTCCCCCCCCCCACAACGGCAATCGGACTCTTCTGGGAGTCTTTCTTCACAAATGACTGAGAAGGCGCGGTTGTTCTGAGTCGTTCCTCGCTGTTTTTCCCATGTGATGGGGGTTTATGCCAGAAGACCCATGGTTGCCGTTTTTTCCTCCTTGCCATGAGAGTTTCGCATCTGCCTAAAGGCGCTCGAGGGTTCTGAACCGTCGCTAGCTTTTTCCGATCATTCCCTTTGATACACTCCCCCTGACGATGGTTTGTTCGCGATCTTCTGACAGCGAAGCTGGTCCGGCCCCCCGTTTGCGCGTACGCTTCGATCAGATTTTCGTATGTCGGCGGGCATGTCTTCCTCCAACACTTGCTGCCACGTGCCGCGCAAAGAGGGAACTTCAGAGGACCTTGATCACGTTCTTTTTTTTCTTGTTTTTCTTATTGTTTTTTTTTCTTTTATGCTCCACATATCGGCTGGTCTTACGCTCTTTTTTGTTTGTGCTTCCGAGCTCGAGGATCTCTTTCATCTGGTTACTATCCCGCGTTCGCAGCCGTCTTTCCTAGACGGTTCGGTCGTCTTTCCTTGCATTTCGTCCTGCCGTTCGGGTCTGACTTAGTGTGTTGTGACGTGGTCGCCTGATGCGTCTTGTTAGCAGTCTTCTTCTTCTCCTTTCCCGGGCATTTTCTCCAACGTCCGCATTTCGGAAGGAAGACCCCTCTCCCGTTTGCGTAAATCGGCTCTCTTGACTCCTGCGTTCACTATTGACATCTTTTTTTTCTTCCTCACAACGACGAGTTACGTTGGTGTTTGTGCTACTAAAATACTTAGGTTCTTGACCCGGCCCTCTCTTTGTTCCAGTTTTTATGTCACTCTTCCTCATTTTTCGCTCAAAGTCATTCTGACTTCCCCTCCCCAGGTGGCGAAAAGCATGGTTGAGAAAGAAAACTTTCGCCCAGTCTCTTTCGAACATTTGAATGATGCATTTTGCCCCTGATCTGTTAGACAGTGTCTGCTTATCCACTCCATGATTGCGCCTCGTCCCCCCAATCCTTTTCCCCACCCTCTCTCTTTCGCGTTGAACGGAAAATCTTTCTTCCGATCTCCTAGTTGGTGCCCCCACCTATCGCCAGCCTTCCTGATTCGTCCCCCCCCCCTAGATAAACGGCTCCCAGTCGCCCGCCGTTCCATCCTTTGCCCCCCTTTTCTCTCTATACACTATTTGGCAAATTTCCCTCTCGCATTCTTTTGTCCGCCCTCCCCTCCTGGTCGCCGGGACTTGCTCTGCTATGGTCGTGTTTTGACGCCGTTTGCTGCTGATGACCCCCCTCACCCCCTGTTTGGCACGCCCGCGCTGCCTCCACTGTGGACTTCTGTCCGTTTAATCCCCGCGTTCTGTTTTTTTGTTTTTTTTGTGACCGCGCCCGTCCGCAGTTTTTTTCTCCCCTCCGGGAAGTTTTCTCCCCCCTGAACCAAAGCTAGACTCATTCGAGTAGCTCTGTGTCCCGCTCTACTGCGACTCCCACATGTAAGTTTCTGGCTGCCCCACGTCTTTGAGTCGGAAAGGGCGAAACGGGGAATATTTGTCCTTCATCAACATCCAGCGGCCCCCCCCCCACTCTGTTTCCGCTCAAAAAAAGCTGTATCTATCGGGGCAGATTCCCCCGTTTTTGTGTTGAGAGACTATCCCCTTTGTTTCGCTTCACCCAGATTTGTTTGGTTTCCGAGGATTTTTTCTAATGGTCAGATAGGTTTCTCCCCCTTGTGATCGCTTTCCCTTTTTCCCCGCCATTCCCCTTCGGACTGTCGTAGGAGAGACACGGAGCGTACCTCCCCCCCCCCATTCGATAGTAGGATTGGTAATTGGTTTCTCAACATTCTGTTACTGCTTCGTCCCGACCACTTCCTTTCTTCGCTCTCCATACGCCGTATGTTAAACCTTTCAAATCGGAAGGTCCCCCTCCCCTCCGGCCTTTTCTTCCCCTCGGTTGTGCTGCGAACCGTGGTTGTTCGTCGCAGAACGGGGTCGATCAACAACCCTGCAGAGCCTCCCCTCAGACGCCTCTCTAATTGATTGCTTCCTCAGAATGCGTCCCCGTAATCGTTTTCCCTGGGCAAATATTCATGCTGTCGAGCTCTGCATCTCTCCCTCGAGTGTTGAGAATTGATTTTTGACTGTTATTTTAAGTCTTTTTTTTTGCCCCCCCGAAAGTGAAGATGGCTTCTGTTTTTGCTCCCACTTTCATCTTAGAGCGTCCGTCGAGCTTTTTTCCTTCCCGAGTGATTCTTTCCCTCGGTTTTGACAGCGTGTTCAGAGGGCGCAAATCAGTGGATGTTTTGTCAGCATCAATGTCTCTCTCCTCAATTGCACCCTTTCCCCCAGCCGTACAATGTTCGAAAGCTTCACATCCTTCCTCCCCTTTGCGGGCCGTTAATCCCCGCCTGTGAAATGATTCTGGTTCAAACTGCTTGCTTTCATCTTACTTCGCGCGTTTTCCAGCACAACGACCAGATCGCCTAATACTAAGTTGATGGATTACCACCAACAACTCCCCACCTTTCTCAAGAAGGGATTTTCTTCTCCCCCCCCCCTCCTTCGAGAAAGTTAAGAGTCCTCCTTAATATTCTTTGATTCTTTCTTTCTCTCCCGCGGGTGTTCGTCCTCTCAACATGAGGCCTTTCCTGACATTCATTCTGCATTCGAGATATGCTACTCTTCCCTGCAGCCTCCTCTCCCCCGGCCCCCGACCGCCTCGATTTAGACTACTCTAAGGAGTTCAGACCATCTTTCCAGACCGACCTCGCGCCCCGAAATTCGATCCCAGCAGTATGTATGTGTAACAGCGGGCCTGCGATCCTCAGCCGCGCTCTCCCCATCCCCTGTCACTTTCTAAAAGGTTAATAGTGTTTTCTCCCGGCTTCCCATGGTTCATCATGCCTTTCCTCTTGAGTCGCACTGAAGCCGTGTTTATGCGGAGCATGCCCGCTCCTCTTCCCTTGTCCAAGAGATTCCCGCCATTTTCTGCAGAGGCTGCGCCTCGCGTCCTTTTAATTTTCGGCCCCCCAAGACCCCTCGGCTGTTTGCGGTCATCCGATGCCGATCGCTTTCTCTCCCCTGTAGTCTCCCTCCCAGCTATGCGACTTTAAGGCCGATTGATTCGATGTGTTCCATACGGCGACCCGTCCACGCCGTTGGCTTTCTTTTCTCCGGCCACAACCCCCCTGGCCTTTCAGGTCGACCTCTTCGCAATCCACACGACAAGCCATTTTTCTTGACACTTCCCGATCTCACGATTCCCTTTTTGTTGGTGAGCCTTTCACAGCAGACTTCCGACTCGACTGACTTCTTTTACGAGAGACCTCTCTCCCCTTCCTTTGATCCGCTCACACGCTAGATCTTCCCCTAAAGTCCCTGCCCTTCTACGTCTTTTCCCCCCACCCACCGCTCCCCAAATGCCTCTGCCAACCCCTCCCTGCCTTTCTCACCGTCATGGTTTCCCCCACGAGGCCAGATTATCTTGCGTTTCCCCCCCCCTTCCCCTCTCCAGGTAGTCCCTCCTTCCTCCCGATAGCGGAGATACCTATGAGTTCGACGAAAACTCTTGAACAAGAAACCATTTTCTTGCAGATGCAGCACTTGGTACACCCCCCCCGCTACGACATTATGATTGCGCCAACCTTTTTCGACTCCCCCTTTCTCCCTCCTCCTTTCCCAGAAAGCAGCGGCCAAAAAGTCTCTGAGGTCTGCGCGGCGACGACGCCAGCCGTCACCAATCGCCCCTCCTCGACTAGGATGCGCCGAATTCAGAACTATCCCCTCCGCTGGCGTATTAGTGTCCCCTCCCCTCGCTGACAGCAGACCACACATGACCCCCCCTCCTCCCCCTCCTGGCGACTCCCCCCCCCCCCACGATCAAGATCGTCCATGACGGTTTCGAGCAGCGTCTCGGGTAATCGTTTTTCCTGCCCGTGCCGCGATTCCATACGAGTTATCCCCCCTCTTCCTCCCAGCACTCGGGCAAACCCTATCACGGTATCGCTCAATGGAACTGGCCCCCCTCCGTTCCCGCTGATTCGCTGCTTCTGATACGTCCCTTTCCCCTCCAGGGCCTAACAAGCCACCACTCAGATTTCCACTGACCTCAACGCTTTCCTCTTGACCGCCACACATGCCCGTTGCCCACCATCCGAGGAGGGGAGGGTTTGGGTGCCTTTTACCCGTGATTTCTTCTGCTGGTGTCGGATTTCCCTTCTATCTCATCCCTCCCACTTGATTTCCATTTTTTTTCTTTTCCTGGATTCCCTCCCTTTTCCCCTCTATTTCGCCTGGCAATCGAAACAAGCCACTTTTTCTGACTCTCATGCTGCTCCTTTTTCGGGTCAAGTCTTTTTTTCGCTTGACTTTTTACAACGTTTCTTCCACGGGACATCTAGCGCGAAAGTCCTCTCTGAGTCTTTTAGGGCCCTCCCTTTTTCGCGACACTTTGGCGCTGTTGCGCATGAAGATCCCTCCTGCTTAAAGGAGCTGCTCTTTTTTCCCCATATGCTCCTTCCTCCTAAATTGTTCTTCGATATTGACCCTTATCCCGGAAGTAAATGGGTTTTGTACCCTCGCCTCCGTCTTTCTCCCCCCGTTCGCTGAGGTGGCCGACAGTGAGCTCATGCTTCGTCATTAGGCAGCGTCCACCTCCGACGTCCCACTCTCCACGCGCATATTCAGTGTGCGTTTCATTCCCAGTCCCCCCTCCGCCCCCCCAGCGCCCTGAAGAAATTTCCTTTTCTTCCTCCCTTTTCTACAAAGACCTGCGCCGGCCTCCCCCGTTTCTTCGTCCCCCCGCCCGTTCCACGTCATTCCCCTTCAACATTTTCCCCTAGCCCCCTTCCCAGATCTATTGAAAGGTTTCCTCTGTTGGTGTGAAGCGCATTCCCCCTCCCTCCAATCCTTTTTTCCTCCTGAGGCCCCCACTCCATCGCCTCGCTCCTAGGAGCCGCTCTGCATCCCACCAGTATTAATCGCCTGGCGTATCAGCCGTGACACGCCTCGTTGCACCATTTCATTCTTCCCTGTCCCTAAAGGCACCTCAGTCCCCATAAACAGCGATCTTCCTCGACATTCCTCTCCTTTCTGAAGCACCTTCCCTTTCATAAGAGGCTTTTTCTTCGGATGCTTTTGGACAGCTGCGATTGCCCGCTTCGTTAGCGTTTTTCCTCTCGGATTCCCTCCCCCGCTGAGGCTTCGAACATCCTGTCCGCTTCCGATGCCCATATGGATGCTGGTTTTGATGTCCCTTGCCCTTTTCCATCGCCAACGTCCCCGTCCTTCCTCTTCCTCCCTTTTTCTCGATATTCCTCTTTTTTCCCGGTTTTGCCAGAGATTGTCATTCCTCCGTGGCAACTGTCAGACTGATCTCCGCGGGCCTGAATCGTGCTATGAAGAAACATTGTCGTACCTACGTCTTCCTGCCCGACAAAAAGCGTCTCACCCTGCGTCCTACCTTCCTTATGCACTTTTCCCCCGATAGCCGTCGACTTCGCGTTCCGCGCTGTCGGGGAGAGAAAGGGTTCCCCCCTCTTTCTCTTTCCTCCCCCTTCCCAGCGTCATGCCTTTCGTCACCCCTTCTAACCGGTTAGTATTCCCGGGGGTTTCTCCACCTTTCTTTTTTTTGAACCGCTCCTTCGCATCCCATTCCGCCACCGCGTCGCTGCGTTAATTTTTAGGGAACCTGTCCGGTCTCTCCTGTGCCGTCGATTGTACTCTTCTTTCCATACGTTGTTCTTTATCTTACTTCGAAGGTCGAGAACGGACATGTGTTTGCCGATTTCCCCATTACTTCCTCTCTGTCTTCCTTTTTTTTTCTCAGCTAGCTTTTTGTTCAATAACCAAATTGATAGACCGGGCATACTCAGTTTTCTCCTCCTTGGTTTTGATCGCGGGCATGAAGCTCTTCATTTGCATGAGAAGCAGGGGCACTCCGTGCTCTCCAAATGACGAGCGCCTTTCCTCTTCCCCTTCGATTTTTCTCTAGTATCACCCCTAAGTTTGTGGTACTATTTTCTAGTGTTTCGTGTGCCTCCTCGATTTTTTTAGTCATCAGTTTCTACTGCCTTTGCTTTCCATGCCGGACTTTTAAATCCCTCCCTTCAGCGCATGAAGGACTTCTTCCACAGTTCACTTCTTTCCTATTCTGATTTTAACGGCGCCATTCCGTTGGGCTTTTTCTATTCTGGCAACTTCGCACCCTTACTCAGCTTTGCATTATTTCTTTCCTGTCCTGTTCTATTTCTCCTTCCATCGGGCTTTGAGATACGGGAGCGAACAGTCTCTTGCCACACGGTCCTATTCCTAGCGCGTGTTCCAAACTAATTTCCCCCTCCCCCGCCCTGTCCGGCTTTTTTTTGCTTTTTTGCTTTCGACATGGCGATGCCTCAGAGATTCCTGCCCCTCTTTTTTCTCGTGTGCCGTTCGTTCTCCCTGAGCTTTCTCTCTTCACAACGACGCGGCGTTCGCGGTGTTTTTCTTCCCGCCTTCTCCCCTATGTTTCCCTTCGCCTCTTGATTATGTACTGAGGCTTATGGATTTGGAATCGGAGGCCTTTCCTCTGTTTATTCTTGCATTCTTTTTTTCATTCACAATGCGAACCCCCTTTCACTGTCCTTTCAGGATAGTGTAAATTTTGATTCCTTACTTTTGCGGTGATTTCCGCCGTACGGATTCTTCCTTAAAGTTTTCTTTAAGCATGTTAGCCTCGAAGGAGAAGGCTGTCCTTCTGTTGATTCTTTCCTGTTCAGAAAGGATTCCGCACCGGAGGTTTCCTCCTCTCTCGTGTCCTGTTGCTTTCTCGACTCGGCTCTGCTAGTGAGCAGCGAGCTACCCCCCTGTTTTCCTCCCCTCAGGATGGAACTGTTCGCGCCTTGACCAGCTCTCTACTTGTTCACCACTCCTGTAATGCGACCGTCGACTCGCACAGTGGGTCCAAGGAAGCCTATTTCGAGCGCTTTTCCCTCTTTTGACATCTCTTCATGGCTTTGAACAACCAAAGGCAGTTCGCAACTTCTCCCTCTTCCATTCTTCATTCTTTTTTTCTCGTTAGTGTTCCCTTCCTAAGTTTTTTTATCCACGTTTTGAAAACTGACCTTTTTCTCTTACTCTCCTCTCGGCTTCTGTTTGGCCCGATTCCAGGAATTCCCTTTTCTCCTTCTCCTCAGTCGGCCAGGGGAGCATGACGAAAACTCTCATGTTTCTTCCTCCCCAGTTGTTTTCTCTCGTTTTTCCCGCATCACCAACCTCGTTCCCCTTTCTGTTCATCGGCCCCAAACCAGCCCCCTATATTTAAGTTATGCCTCATTTTTTTTGTTTTTTTCCTCTTTCTTGGATGTTTTGGCAGATGTAGTTTTGATGTTTTGTCTTCCGAGAGGGGAGGGCGATCCCTGACTCTCAGCCTTTCTCCCCCCTCGGTTTCGGGGAATGCAATTATCTCCTAATGTCCTTTTTTTTTTCCGCGGATGGCAGACGCTTTTTCAGAGATTCGGCCTTCTACTGAAAGGTTTTACAGATTCCTCGCGCTGCTCTGTCCTGGCATCTTTCCCTCTTTTTTTCCCCCCCTGATTTTCTGGTCATGGGGTGTATTTCTTTTTGCGCTCTTGAGTGTGACTCTCGATTTCTCCTGACTTTTTTTTTTTAGAGGTTTATCCGTTCTCGCAGCCGGCTGTGTTGTCTGGTGATATTTAGTCGCCGCGCCTCTCCAGTTACTTTTTTCCTCCGAGGCTCTGTACCGCGGATGGGTATGACCATCGGTTTTCTCCCTTTTGTCGCCATCATCCTGTTCCTCTGATTGTGGACCGTGATGACCGCCATAGCCTGGTCTTTTTTCGGCTAAAGGGTTCGATCGGCATGCTGATAGTTTCTCCGCTATCGCTTCCATGGGATAACTTTCTTTCTTCTGAACTCTGGTGTGCCTCAACTTCTTTGTCCCTTGCAGGGCCTGTCTTTTTTTTTCCTGTCCTTGCATTTTTTTTGAGGTTGCCAGACGATCGATTGAGTCCTTCCTTAAGTTAGACCCGGCGTTCAGTATTCTTCACCCTTTCTCTCTCCTTGACCCTTTCCTGTCCCCATTCCGCCCCAAGTTTAGACGATCGTTGACCAATGCCTCTCTAAACAGGCCCTCTTTGAGATCGTGAGTTTTCTCACAAATTACCTTCTCCTGCTCTGGGTTTTTAGTCGTTTCCCCGCTGCGTCAAATTGATGTTCAGCTATGCAAGTAAGACCCCCCCCGCTTTGCTTTACCGAACCAATGGAAGTCCTTTGCGCCGCCTCTGCACGTCCAATTTTTCCTGCTGCTTTCTGGTCTCTCCAACTACAGATCTGAGTCCTTAATTATACCGCAACGCTATTGTTTTTTTTCCCGATATACAAGAACGACAAGTTTTCCGCGTTTTGTCCTGCTCTCTCTGCTTCGTCATTGTAGGATTCGTGGGTATTTTCTCGCATAACACTCTGCTGAGGGCTCGCAAAGAGGTCCCCGGCCGATGACCATTATAGTTGCCCCCCCCATCTGTTACCTTGACAGAGATTATTTTTTTTCTTTCTCCGCGCATCGAGGATAGCCTAGATTTTCATCATAGCCTTTAGAAGCGCTTGCGATCTCCGGTTTATTCAGGTTGAATGGCCTTTTCGATGTTCGAGGATTTTTCTGGATCCGTCTCGCATTCTGATTTGTCCGTAAGGCTGTCTCGCTGATGCATCGGGAATACCCTCTTCTGGCCTGTCCGGAACTACAAGATCTCTCACTTCCTTCGAGTCAGATCGATCGAGGTCTCTGCAATTATTATCCTTCTGTGGGATTCCTTGCATCACATAGCTTTTGCGACTTGGTAGTGGTGGATCCTCCATTCATCCTTCTTTATTGAGGCAGATGGTCAGTTTTTCTCCATCGAGAATTCCTGATGAAAGCAGCAGTTCCTATGTGTTCACCGTTGGCCTTCATTTTACACGTTTTTCTTCCTCTTCCCTGCATTTTGCGCCTTGATTTTAGAATAGAGATGTTTGCATTTCGATTTAGTTAGCCATTTATTCTTCTACACAATCCATTATTTTCAGCCTTTTTCACCCCTCTTCAAGCATCTATTCCTTCCGAAGAGTCACCGGAAAACTGGAGCCTTTTCCTTGCTCGAGATGTACTGTGGGAGCACAGCTTCCCTCAGCTGCCCCTTCTTCGCAACCCCACTTCCGTCTTCCCCTCCCTTCGAAAGCCTGACTCGAGCGGATATAGGGGGCACAGACCCCTCCCCCCCGTTCCACTATTTTTTTGGCCAAGGGCACGATCGTTTCTGCTTGACTGCCTATCCCACTCAAGGCTCCTGGGTCGCATCTTCGTGCCTTTCTCCTTGGTTTGCTCGAAAGTTTGCTGTCCTTTATGACTGAACCAACCCTTGTTCGGCCCAAAGCCGTCCTCCAATTCCGTCTCGGTCTTAGAATTTGCCTTGGACATCTCTGTTATGGATCTCCTTTTCGACCCCATCCTTTTCTTTTCGCGCCTGACAGGATTTATCCCCTTCCCATCTCTTACTATCGATTGGGGCTTTCCGGACAGAAGTTTGTTCGCTCTCCGGCTCGAAACCTGCTAATTTTTCCTTTTTTACACTTAGCGGGGAGCACCGCAAGGGCGGCCCCTTGTATCTTTGGACCATTCGCCACATCCAAGCTGGTTCCACCACCCCCCCCCCCTTTTTGACTGACCAACAAGCTGACATCCTCTCCTTTTCATCCTTCGTGTGTTTTTTGTTTAGATCCGCCAGCTTTTTTTTTCTTCCCCCTGTTTTTTTGGTTTTTGCCGCTGGGATGTTTTGCTCCCCTGTCAGCTATTCCCCTTTTTTTCCCCTTGCCTGCCTCCCGCCAAGTGTTCCCTTCCCAGTCGGCCATTAGCGCCCTTTCTTCGAACCCCGGTATAGATCCCACAATCGGAGTCTGTTTATTTGTATTGGTAGACCTTCTTTCCTTCTCGAAGACTAACCTGACTTTCTACGCTCCCTCCCTCGTTGTCCCCCCCCATCTCCTTAATCTGCTTGGCTTTCTCTTCTGCCTCCCCGCGTTTGTTCGCATTTCAGAGCCCCCTTGGGTCAAAAACCCCGTCGCATCGGGCCGTTCCATTTGATGCCCTCGCATCTTGATTTGTTTTTCATTGCCTTCCTCTTCGAATTCTCCAACGAGGCGGCCCTTTTTTTAAAAGAGTTGATGCCCGTAGATCGTTGCCCCATAGTCCCTTTTGTTTTCCTTAAGAAGTTGTAGTCGAGTTTTCGACGCCGTCCTCTTTTGCGGAGATTTTTGCTCCGTACGATCGGGGTCCCTCTACCGGTTCCGGTTAAAAGAGGTATGTTGAGGAAACTGTTTTGCAGTTTGGTCCTTCTCTGCCTGTTCGGTTTCAGCCTCACTCTCCTTGCCAAATTGCCTCTCCAGGTCGAAGTTTTACGCCTCCCCCCTGTTTAGTTAGTTCCTCTCCTTGCCAATTCTCCTTTCAGAAGGCTTCCTTCTTTTTGCCGTCATTTTTCAGACCAAACTGGAACCTCGCGCAATTACACTATGAGGATTCTCCCCCCACCCCCCACAAACGTCTATCCTTTTGGCGATTGTGCCTTCAGCCCCCATTCTTCGAAGACAACTTCCCGAGCTCCCTTCATCTCTCTTTCTCCGAATTATAGGTTATGCGCTGTCGTCCTTACTGGTCCCACTTCTTCGGGCGAGGAAATTCCCCGATGCCTTCTCGCTTCCCGACGACGTTCCAGAGCTTCGCGCGAACACTTCCCCCCTCGACAGCCTACTCCCTTTCTCCTCTCCCTTCCCTTATAGCCGACCGAGCTCTTCCCTCTTCTTAACCGATTATCCCTTCTGCTTCTCCTGATCTTAGCAACATCACCCTCTTTCCCTTCGAACAGCCCGTAATATTGTACTCTCATCTTTTTCATTCCTTCCCTAATTTGAGATCCTCAGAAAGAGTTTTTATTCGTATCCATTCAGCCCTCATAAAGCTTCTCATCCCACCGAGCGCCACTGGACTTTCCCTCGTTTCTTTGTTTCTTTCTACGGAAAACAAACTGACAATCTGCTTTTTCTTTCCTCTTCCGTCCGCCCTTTCTGCTTCGTTTTCTATCCCTTCCAGGACACTTCCCCCCCCTTAAGGAAGCTTCCGCTCCTTTCCTTTTCGCCGCAACGCAGTTGGCTCTGCTCTCTTACCCCTCCCCATTTACTGCCTCGCGGGACCCTCTGCGTGAATACAACTTTGCCTCTCCCGCATTGTACCCCTCTCCCTCTGCTGGCCGAGCGTCTTTCCCTATGCGGTTCACCTTCTCCTTTTATCTTCATGGACATGAGCGGGTCTTTTTCGACGGCCGATCAACCCCAGCCGCGACCTTCCTGCCTTTTCCCTCGCTCTTTCCCCCACCACCCGCTCCCCCCTGCCTGACCCCTTTTCCCCCCCCTTTTTCATCCCCTTCAGGCAGAATGGTTGTCCCCCCCTGCCTTCCTCTTTTCTTCCTTCCTCTTCACAAATCACCGTCAGCCCACGAACCCCTCCTTTCTGATAACCGTTAGCCCGCAGGCCGAATCCGACCCCCTCGCCTCACAATGCTCCCCTTTCTGCAGATTCATTGCACGGTCACACCGGACTCACAGGCCTGATGCGGCCCCACCATGTTCCTGAAAAGTGAACTGTCAAACAGATTCCGACCCATGCAACAACGAACTCAGAAGTCCACTCACCTCCCTAACCACAGACAAAAACCGGAGATGTCTTCTCCCCGGCCCGATCACCATCCCCACCTCTTCCCCCTTCGCTGCGATCCCCCCCGCAAATCCCCCACCCCCTTTCTTCCCCCTTTTCTCATCTTGAGTTCCCGCGCGTGACTCCCTCATATTTCTCCCCCCCAAACCCCCACATCATGGCGAACCCCCTATCTCCCTTTTTCTTCCTCCCGTCTCAGAGATCGGTTATCTGTTTACCTGCTTCTCTAGTCTGCTCATCGATCCACAGAGTCTCCCCTCTTTCCCCCCCCCTCACGTGGACTCGAAATGGTCAGCACCCCTCCTCCCGTCGTGCCTCTTGGCTTATCTCTCTCCTCCCCTTCGCAGGCTCCCCCCTCGATCTCCAATGAACCCTCACCTCCTGACCCCTTTCCCAAGAACCCATGCCGTGCCCCCGTCTAGATGCGCTTTTTTTTTTTCCTATGACGGTAGTGCGGCTTTGATTCTTGGCACCGTCGCGACTATCCATTTCGCTCCCCCTTTCTCGTTCTTTTTTTCATACCTCCCTTGCCACTCCAAACGCTACTTGGCCTTCATGTCGCAGTCGAAGCTCTTTCGTTCTCTTTTGCCTTTCCAGTCTTTTTTTCGGTTTTCCCCCCTGGGTTGCGGGACATTGCGGCCGTCCGCGCGTCTCGTCATTTGGGTGCGCTCTTTTTACCCCGTTTTCGCTTTTTTGGCCATGACGAGATCCAGTAAGTCACGGCGCGCTACCCCCCGCTTTCCCTTTCCTTCTCCCTTTCCTTATCGAGTTTCCCGTACATGTGTTGTACCCAGCAATTCGTTTTGATTTTTTTTTCCCTTTGGACCTTTACCTTTTCCTCCCTGCGTGGGAGCCAACTGTTGGTCTTTTCAGCTTATTCATCCGGCCGCGCAAGCTTCTCTCCCGACCCCTCTCCCCCATCTCTCGGGTTCTTCAGAGGAAATGCCTTGCTCAAGCCTCCCCCCCCCCACCCCAACCAGCGTCCCGCTCCTTTTTCTTTTCTCGTCTAACATTCCCAAGGACCTTTTCAGCCTTCTAACTTGTTCAGCTTAAGCCCTCAACCATTTCCCCTGACCCATCCCTGATCCTTCCCCTCTTTAGCAACCTTGGTCGCATTTAGTTCCCGCCCTTTCCTACCCTCTCCCTTTGCCGAACTAGGAACTCAATAGCTTTACCTCCCTCCCGCCGTTTTCAGTATTTATTCGCAGTGTCATCAGCTCCCCCTTTCTTTTGCTCACCAGTCTCCGCTTTTCACGAACGGCACAGCCTCATCACCCGCCTACCTGACTCTTCTTTCTTCCCTTTCGCGTCTTTCTTCCAAAGCCGCTTGCATCAGCGTCTGGCTTTCTAGATGTTTTTTACCAACACTCTTGGATGCCTCTCGGATCCTCTCTTTTCTCAGTATCAGACCTCGAGGGATTTCTGCACAATCCCCTCTTAATTTCTTTCCCCTGATGATGTTGCTCATGCCTTGCCCTCCTCAACCTCTCTCTTTCCCAGTTCCCCCCCAAATCGTTTCATGCGTTGGAATTTGGAGAGTTGCCTTCCTTCTTTTGGCCCCCGATCGTGACCGCTCAGTAAATTCAATCGCCTGCATCATTTTCCACAGGTGATCCTCCTCTTATGTCCAGCAACAGTGCTTCACAGGCGTTTACCTTTCACCCCATTTTTATTCCGTTTATTACTCTCTCCTCCGTAGCGTTCGCCGCTCTTGTTGGAGCTCCCTTTTTCCCCTTGTTGCTTCTTGAAAAGGAAGAGTTCATGACGCGCTTTTTGTCAACACCCTCTAAACGGGTCCCTATTCCCTTTTTTTCGCGATAGTTTGACAAACTCTAAGGATGATCCTCCCCTTCCTCCACCGAGGTCGCGACTCAAGTCCACGGCTTCTTCCTCTACCTTTGGAAACGTCCCCCCCCCCCCCCTCCCTTTTCTTCCCTCGCCCCCCCCCCCCTTCCCCTCTTTTCTTTACCCCCCCCCCCCCTCCCCTCCCTCTTTTTCCGTTCCCCCCCAACCATCCACCCGCTCTCCTCACTCACCCCCTCTTCCCCTCCCCCCCTCCCCCACCCCCTTCCTCCCCCCACCCTTCCCCCCCTCCTTTCCCTCCCACCCATTCCCCCCTCCCCTCCCCCTCCTCCCCCTCTTCCTCCTTCTTACCACTCCCTCCCCCCCCCCCCCCCCCTCCCCCCTTCCCCCACCCCCCCCTCCCACTTTTTCTTCTCCTCCCTCTCTTCCCCCCCTTCCCCCCCCCCCACTTTTCCTCCTCCCCTCCCTTCCCTTTCCCCCTCCCCCCCCACCCCCCCCTCACCCCCCCCTTCTCCCCACTTTCCCCCCCCTCCCTCCCCACCATCCCCCCCCCCTATATCCCCCCCCTCCTATCTTCCTCCATCCCTCCCCCTCTCCCCCCTCCCCTCCCCCCCCCCCCCATCCTCCTCTCCTCCCCCCTCCCTCACTCCCCTCTTCCCTCTTCCCTCTTTCTCCTCTCCCCCCTCTTTCCCTTCCTTCCCCCTCTCCTCCACCCTTCTCCTCGCCCTCTCTCCCATTCCTCCCCCCCTCCTCCTTCCCCCCTTCCTCCTCCCTCTCCCCCCCCCCCCCCTACGTCCCCCCCCCCTCGCTCCCCCTCACCTCCCCCCCTCCTTCATCTCCCTTTCCTACCTTCCCACATCCCCGCTCCCTCTTCTTCTCCCCCCCTCACCTCCCCCTACTCCCGCCCACCCCCTCTCCCCACTCCTTCTTATTCATTTCCCCCCCCCCCTCTCTCCCCCCCCCTCACTTCTCTCCCCCAATTCCCCTCCCCTTCTCCCTCCCCCCCCCGCCCCCTTTCTCACTCCACCCCCCTATACTTTACCCCCTATCTTTCCTCTCGACCCACTTCCCCCCTTTACCTCCTCATATCTCCCCCTTTTTCCCTTCTTTCTACCATTCCCCTTGTCCCTCCATTTCCCCCATTCCCTACCCTACAAACACAAAACACCACTTCTTC
>Ga0179593_1296965_pt1 | contig 17100 bp, 20 predicted proteins | sample CZODoug2_1_08_16_FD_185931 | JGI IMG/M metagenome (GOLD analysis project Ga0179593, IMG submission 185931) | Vadose zone soil fungal communities from Angelo Coast Range Reserve, California, USA - CZODoug2_1_08_16fungal (PacBio error correction) | ecosystem: Environmental > Terrestrial > Soil >... | reverse complement strand
TGGCCCTTCCCGTAGATTTTTTTTTTCGTTCCGAAACGTGCGTTTCAGATTGCCCCCTTCGGCGGGTAATTAATTCCTACCCCTCTTTCTGAATTTTGATCCATATGTCGTAACCCTCCCTCTTTGGCGACATACTTCCGGATGATTCCTTGACCATACGCACTATTCGTTGACTCCTTTTCCAGTTCTTTTCCCCTCCCCCCGTTTGTGCTAAAGGCAGTTTACATGCCCAGGTCTGCCGACTCGTATTAATCTTCTTCGTCTCTCCCTGCACGATTTTGTTTTTTAGACCACTCCGGCACCCCTCTCTCCCTGATATCCTCGTGGCCGCCCTGGTGCTACCCTGCTCTGGTCAGAACCCAAGATTTTTTTGGGACGTTCGGTAAGCATCGTAGAAACCCCCCCTGCCTTCCCTTTTCTTGTAACACGAATTGACTACAAGTCGTCTACCGAGGGGTTCCAGTTTCGAGCCCCCTCCTGTACCCGGCCCTTCACCCATAAATTTTCTGCCCCCCGAACGTCCCCCGGCCTCCAAAGGATGCCTCGATTTGGGCCTTTTCCGCCGAGTTTGATAAGTCAGTCTTTCCTCCTGAACCATGACTGCTCCAGCTTTGTTACCCCTTTTTCCGAATCATTGGCCACACGCCCAGTCCTAGTCCCTCCTAGCATCCCTGGCTGGCCCCCCGCGCTACTGTCCCTAGATTTTCCCTCTTTCGAATCGGAACCCCCCTATAGGAGTAGTTCCTTCGAAGCATTTACTACATCGCGTGCAGACCTGCGTTTTTTGAGGCACCGTGCCCGTACCCCCCCCCCCCGTTCGTTGCCTGGGGTTTTTCTCCGGAAGTCTCCCCCTTGGCGTTTATAAGCGGCCCCGAGTCCGTGGGTCCGGTAGGGCAGGTGCCTCCCAAGTTTGCGTTCCATTGGTGTGTTCAAGGTCTCCCCCCTAGAAAGGCAGTTCGCATTGAGCTACTTCCTCTTCCATGCAAGGAGTGTCGCCGGTACCTAGGTACCCTCGCAGGTCCCTTTTTGTTGTCAGATACCATACACCAAATTAATTGATGTGCGTGGCCCTCTCGAATCACTCCTCCTCCCCTTTGTTCGTGAGAAGCGTCTCTACAACCCATCCCCATTGGATGTGAGTTTTGCTACCCCACCCTGTAACCGGATTCCCTCTTTCCGTATACCTTGCCTGCGATACTTTCTGAGTCCTGATTCACCTCCGGACCTGCGAAGAGTTTTGAGTCACCTGAAAGGCCCCCCCAGGACCGCAACCTGTTTGACATTCCCTCTCACCCCGGAAAACCCTCCTTTCCCCTTTTTCTGCTGAATTCACCTCCCCCAACGTGGCAGCATTTCGCTTCGGAACCCCCCCCCCCCCCCCCCTCCCAGGGGTTCCATTGGTTCCCAGGCCCTAATTTTTTTTTCCCGATCTTGCGTTCTCCTCCACCTTTGAACCGGGCAGAGACGCAGTCTCTGTTGGCGAGTCGATGATGACCGATCGGTTTGCTCCCAGTAGCGCTGTAACGTTTACATAGCTGCGATAGCCCGAAAAGGCCTTGGCGTGGAAACGTTTTCCTTAAACCATTTAAACCCCATTGAGCATGATTCCCCTCTCCCATGATCATTTTCCCATTGAGTTTCGCGGGCTGGAGATCTCTCCCATTTGAGCTCCTTTTCTTCCTGTACTTTCCCTCGAACCCAGTTCCCCCCCCTGATGGAGTTGAGAATTTCTTTCCCTGCGTGTTATCCATAGAGACCGCTCCCCTTTTTTCTACTATGTTTTTCACCTCCCTGCCCACAAATCTTTTGGCTTATAGCCCGTAATTCCCCCCCTTTTCTCTGGGCTCTCAAAGGTAGTGAGCAAAGGATGTAGGGAACCTTGACTCCGGTTTTTTTCACGTGAGCATAAGGGTCTCTCGTTCTCTCCATTCCTTTCTTCCCCCTCGCACAATTCTTTACCATTCCTGCAGTATGGTACACACGGGTCCTGTCCCACTAAATTCTTCCCCTTTTATTTCACGTGAGTTTATTATATCCCCTTTAGATTGTTCAAAGATAATCGGTTCGCCTCCTCCTATTCCGCATTTTCACCGTCTCATCTGCTAGATAACTCCTTGACACGGCAATTTTTTCAACTCTAAACGTCCCCTTTTTCGCCCCGCCCCCATAAACTTTCCTCCTGGCGGCGTCCTGTGTTCTACTAGTCCTTTTAGCCACTAGTTCCTTTTTTTTTCTTCTCTCCAAACCCGTTTTCCTCACCCCTGACTTATTTGGTGGCTTGCGTTTGACCCCTCTGATTACATGGGACTCTCCTGTTTGCAACGGATATACTTTTGCGTATCCGTTCTTTCGCAGTATTTACAGCGACGTAAGTTTTACTTTTATCCTTTATGAGGTTTATTTCACCCCGCGGATTATCTCCTTTTCGCTTCCCTTCCCCCCTTTCCTTTATTCAATTAGTAACCAGTCCTTCCCAAAGGGCAGGGTGTTTTTACCTTTTAGACTGGTTTGACCAGCCTGACTCTTCTGTAAACTAGGTTCTATATTATTCTTCCTTTATAGGTGACTTCTTTTCTTTTGTTTCGCATTCCGGGGGAGAGTTTCAAGTTCCCTTGTGAAGACTTCTTTTGTGTGAGATGTATTAAAGTTTTTCTCCTCCTGCTATCCTCTGCCACTGCTTCAATCTTATTACATCAACGTTATACCGTGCAACACGTCCAAGCGCCTTTCAAGGGACTTCCCCCCCCCCCCCCTTCTATCCCCCCCCCACAGCAAAGGACCCATTTTCACCGTTCGTCTCCAAAGGACAGGACATGGCAAAAAACTGACTTTGCTGTTTACGCGTGGAAAAGCATCCGCCTACCGGTGTGCCCCTTGATTCACTTTATATAAGGCTGTCACAGCCTTTGAGATGCCTCTCCCCAGGGTTTTCCTTTCCTTTTTCCTCCTCCTCGTTGTTGTGAGGACCCCCCAGTTTCTAGTTCATCGCAAACCTCCGGTAACTTATTTAAAGTAATCCATGCACCCTGTTTAGGCGGTACCACGCTTCACCTGTCCTTCTCATCTTTTTTTAGGTCCGACTTTTACTCCACGTTATTTCCTTTTTTCTTTTTTGGGGCATTGGTCCTTTCAACGCCGGCTTAGAGTTGCTTATCAGTTTATGTCAAGTACTCTCATTGGAATAGTCTTATAGCTTTTTTGACAGTTTCCCAAAATTATTTTTCCTTTTCCCTCCACCCCCCCCCTCCGTCTTCCAGTCCAGGGGACGAAGCGTTCACCCCATCTCGAAACACATAATACTCCCTCCGTCCCTCAAGTACTATTGTTCCCGGTTCCTTTCTCGTACATAGTTCTAATTATCTAACCTTTCCACAACCTTTACTCAAGGAGGAATGGTACATCAGCAAGAATTCCTGAAAGAATGGTTGTTAAGTGGCGACCCAGAGAGACTGACGATTTCGTTCTTATTTTTTTTCGACTCCGTGCCCAGCGATAACTTAGGAAATGTTTTCCTTTTTTAGCAGGCATTAAACTACTTAGTCACCTTTTCTCAGTGTCAACCCCAGAGTTCGCCCCCCCCATGTCATATAGGGTTTCTAAATAAACCCGCCCCTTCTGGTCAGCTGGCCACTTTTCTGGGCTGTTGTTTACTTGATCACTCCCTTTGCGCCCGCGTATAGCAACCCGTGTATACACCTTCTTCCCTTTTATGTTGTTCAGTTAGGCTTTTTTTCGAGATCAAGGAAATTGTTTCCCAGCCGTTAACCCCCCCCCCCTCATTTCTACGGTCATTCGTCAGTTGAATTCACTAGTCGCGAAACGCGACTGGTATCCCCTCATTTTCCCCGGCTGATAATCCCACTATAGGTGATCATTTTCCGCCATGTCTTTTAACAAGCCCCTTTTTCCATCCCGATTACATTCACCTTTTTAGCCGACTCGTATTTCATCTGCTATCTCCTTTCTCCCCCCCCCACTCCTCATTCAAATTGGGTGTATTAGTCTCCTTAACTATCCTAAAGTTAACTCTACAGTTAGGGAAGCTAGTTTTTCTTTCCTTTTTCCCGTCTTTGCGTAAGAAACTATTTTTTTGGGTCCTTTCCTTCAATCATGTCGACATTTCGTAATCTCTTTTCTAACCCTCCCTGGCTATCCCTTTTTTTTCTGTTTTTAATCTTCCTCGGGTTATTCCTCGGTACACCTGCCTCACCACACTTGTTGCATAGACACCTCCCACAGTATGAATCCCTTATTTAACCTTTCTTCTATCGATCTGTCTCCGGGACCAACGGCTCACGCGTTGTTTCCCATGGCTTTCCTCTAAAGTGGCCCCTCCCCTCCATTTTCTTCTAAGCCTTTACCCTGTGGGACCTACACTGCGCCGGTCCCTTTGGTGGTCCGACCTCCCCCTTTCTTAGGTCCTGTGGCTGGATTTCCAAAGAATGATCTCATACCCTCGAGGGGCCTCAGAAGTGCCTCCGGGACACCCTGTTTCTTTTTTTTTGTGCCCCCCCGCTTCGCCAAATTTTTTTTGTGAATTCAGGCGACGAGGGCGTCCCCTCGGTTAAGATATAACTTGCCTTCAAAAGTACACCTTTTGGCCACATGTGGTTATCCGGTTTACCACGCCTAGGCCTCCGTCGTTTAATCTAAATTAACTTATAACTCCGGCAATTTCTTTGTCTGCCGGTCAAAAGGCCAGCCGGTTACCTGGTTGAGCTCCAGAATTTCCTCTTCTTGTTGCAGATCGTTCTATTTTTCTCCTTTCCTCCTCCTCCTTTGGTTTGGTCTGGGGGAATCTCTCGCCCAACCACATCAGGTTGTTCCTCCCCCACAACCTCGATTGTCCCATAGGGTTCCCGCCTACTCCCTTTCCGTCTTAACTTCATTTCCGACATAAGGACGCTCTCCCTTGTTAGAAACTCCGGCCCCATGGACCGCACCTTTGTGCTGCCTCTCCCCTGAAAACAGCGGTCCCTATTCGATCCTTCCCTGCCCCCAACTACCAAGAGCTGATGCTGAACGGTTTTGTACATCTTAACGGTTAATTCATTCCCTTTCACTTTACGATTCAGTAGATCCTTCTTTTTAATCCGTCCCCAGAGACGCGTCCTCCGTAGTGCTTAGTCTATCCACCCCTATGCCGGTCGAACATTTATAGTGCATTCCATAGTCTTTTCTATACGGACAATTCCTGTCTGGGGGGACGGGAATTGGTTACCCCCCACAGGTGAAGTTGCCACTGACTCCACGCCGAGCCGCGAGGCGTCAGGTCGTAGATAATCCCCCTATCGTGGGGCTTTGGCTCCTCCCAGGGCTTCCCGCCTTGCAAGAGGAAGGCGTAACCCGAGAGCAGATTCTCGTCCCTGCGTGGGAACTAGGATTTCCCCCGTCGTTCTACCTGACTTCCCGCCCCTTCCTCCCAAACATCTTGTTTCTCTTCCATGAAAGTCCTACGAACATACTCGTGCGTCAGCAAAGTCCGCCCGGCGGATCTTGGCGGTAAAAAAACCCATTCTTTGATAAGGGGCGCGCCTAATGCCCTCTAGTTGCCCTGAAACTTCCTTATTTCCGGACAGTGTCCCCGTTGCGTCTGACATGGATGAACACTGCGGGTCCTGCTGCTCGTGCGTCTGGTCCCCTCATCGTTTTCATTCTTGTTTCGCTCCCCGGCGTGGGTTCCGCGTGATATGTGAGGGATATTGGACCGTATAACGTTTCTCTTCCCCTTTCCTTTGACACGCTCCCGGGGCCTCTCGCCGCTTTTCGACCGACACCATCCCCATTCCTCAGGCTTGCTTCCCTGTGTTCGAGAACTGGCGTGAAAAAACCCCCCCGCCAACGCCAGTTCCGCCCCATTTGCCGACGGCGCGGGTGTATTTCGCACCCGCGCCCGGGCTCCTTCCTCTGTTGTGGTCCACTACCTCTCCTTGGTCTCCTCTTTGAAGGCAGAGGCTTTCCCGAAAAGCTCAATGTATCCTTTGATCTTTCGGCTCTTTCCCCGCTACTCTTCCCTCGACCTGCGTGATCTTTCTTTTTGCCCCTGCCCCCCCCCTGCCCTACACACCGTTTCTTTGGCCATATGCTGCCCCCTGCTTACGGTCCCTCCACCTTTTCGGACCTTTTGTTTTCACGTTTCGAATATCTTTTCCCTCTCTGGAGAGAGGACTTCAGTCTTCTATTTTCCAGGAGTAGTGGTCGCCTTCCTTGGGTTCTCTAGGCACCCCTTCTTGGACGACGTCTTGTTGGACTGGAAGGATTATTACTTTTAATATTTCAAGCGATCCTCATCTTGACCCTTTCTTAGACCAGTTGTACTAAGTAATCCCCCTTCTAATTTTAATCCACTTTCCTATATCACACCATCCCTTTTAAACTCCCTTTGATTAAACCTTTCTTGTCCACTTTCCTGCAGGGACCACAATACAGATATGCCGTGTCCTTTTTAGTAGGTTTGTCATGTATTAATTTCGAGCCTTTATGTTCCCCCAAAAGCTCCGTGAGGATGACTTAAGTCTTCCCTTCTCCTTTCCCTCATCCGTTGGGTTGTTTCTCTCTCCCCCTTTCAGGTTCCTACCAGGAGAGACATCTAACTTTCTCTACCGAATAATGGACCCCCCCCTGTCTGCCATTATGCTTCTCTAACGAGGAAAAGGTATCTTATTGAGTGTTTAAAAGTCAACTTGTTTCACTAATTAAGTCCTTAATTTGATGTTGTTTTTATATCGGTCCTTACCCCTGATGCGTCGCCGTTGCCTTCTACCCCGTATGTGCACTTTCTTTCCGACTTTGATCTGAGTTAGCTTTCCTTCTTCCCCCGGAGAGAACCACACTTCTTCAAGCGTACTCCTCCTCCCCCCCCTGGACTCGCCCAAACTCCTCCGAAAATATCCGCCCTCGAGTCCTCTGCTCCCCTCGTTTACAGCTCTCCCCCTCCGTCCTGAATCTCTCCACCTTTTTTTCCAACAAAAGGGCAGACCTTTTGGGGGTGACTTTCTCTATTTTGCAGACTTGAAGACTCCGTTTAGTCCCCTGGCAAAAGGGGCCCTCTCTTTTGCTCTTGCTAGCAGCGCTGCAAATCTCTAACGCTCCCATGAGACCTCTTTGGCTCTGCCCGCCTAAAGGACCCTAAAATCAACCCGTCTCACGGGGAAACCCAAGTCTCCCCCATGTACTCTCGTGCGCGGGGGGGGGGTGCCAAACGCCGCGCACGTAGTCATTTGTCTTTTTGCTTTTGTTTCCGTCTTTCGACACACACTTGTCTTCAGGCGAGCTGCCAAAATTTCCTTCAACTCCCCGGAATGTTAGGTGTGATTCGAAAGTGTTCGAGCTTGACGTCAAATTGCCGGTGCCACGGGCCGTTACCCCGCTGCGTCCAATTCTCGTTTGGCCTCCTGTTTCGCGCAAAGAGGAGCTGGCGCCCCACGGAGAGTCGGACCACTCGCATTGCTCGTGAAGGACGGCCATGGCTTTCTACAGTCCAGTGTCACTTGTGAAGTCATTAGGATTGTTCGGAGGCCGAAGACTTGAGATCTAGCTTATTCTCGCCCACTTAAGCAACGACCTTGGGGGGTCTTTTAGGACGTATTCCGCCTGTAGTGCGACAGTGCGGGACGCCCTAGTATTACTTATTTCCTTTTTTCGTCCCCATCTCTTTTTTTGGAGTAATTTTAGTAAATCCTATTGCACCGATCCTGTAAAGCTATTTATCACCCGCCGGCTTCTAATCTCACCAGGCAATCCTTCCCCGGAAACGGGGCGTCCCAGCTCTCAAAAAGTATCCTTTTTAGTGCTGCTCCTCTCTTCCTCTGCTCTCGAGCTTGTCATAAGGCCTGACTTCTCCTCTGTGGTAACGCCCTTTTTCCCTGCCGACGTGCCGGAAGTCGTCTCTTCTATGGTGTGCTGCCACAGCGCTACAGCTTTTTATTCTCTCCGGGACTTCACTCACGTAGACGGAGTATTTTCCTGATTCCAGAAGTTTACACAACTCTGATTGCGCAACCTTGCCCGACCTTTCACCCCTTTTCTTTGCGGGGGTTTTCCTCCTCGACCGGTCGCACCAATTGGGGGTCGGTGCATTAAGGTCTACTAGGAACATTGTGTTATCTCTATGTGCTCACACTGTGATTTTGATGTTTCTCTGTTTCAGAACCACGCGTAGAGGAAAGGTAGCCTGGACGCGTATAACGTCCTTGAAGGGAGGGCCTTCCCTCGGAAAGCGGTTACTGTCTTACGAAACTTTCAGCCTTGATTTGTGCGATCTCTTATAGAGAGCTTCGACCTCTCCGTTGTGATATGCAGAGGGAAGAGTCTAGTCCCCCACTACCCCCCCCAATTTCTTTTAGGGTTAGTCTCCCCCCACCCCGGTAACCCTCTGTCTCTTTGGCTGCCTACACTGACTTTGTTGTATTTTAGATCTCCAGCCCCCTCCTCTGCTCCGCTTTGAGCGGATCATGGCCCATGGAACCGAACCTGTGCTCCGGAAATATAAGTAAAAAACAGCAGAAATCTTCTCATGACACCACCCCCAAAGGGTTCGCGGAGGCAAACCCCCCGCCAACTCACCTTGTGTTTCGGGGGGTAGCAGGCCAAGAGCCCGCTATGGGTGTGTAGCCTCAATTTCTGAGCCCCAGCTGCCTCCCTTCTGATTTTGCGACGTCTGGAGTCGATTTCCGGCGAAGTTTTCTCCTTGGCAGAACCGGGTTTTACATAGCTGAGATCGGCCCCTCCAAGTTGAAAAGTCCGGCTCTTCACCGCGTCCAGGGTTCCCCCCCCCACCCTTCTCCTCTTTCCCCCGGAGAAGATCGATGAACTCTTTTTCCGCGCGCGCAGGTTCCTCTTCCGTGTTTTCTTTAGCAGAGTTGCTTTCACGGGCCAGGCTGTAGTTCTGGTCAGACCCACCCTTGAGGTCTTTCTACTACTGGGTCTTCGTCCAATTGAGTGTTATCAATAGCTGGAAAATCCGGTCCTCTTCTTTTTGAACAGATTCCGCCCAAAAAATCTGTTTCTTCTTTCCCCTTCCCCCTCCCGGAAGACCATCTAGGCGTCCCCGTCAACCCTACTTCCCGTTGCTCTTGCCTTCGTTCTTCTACCACTCCACCCCATTAGTGAGATAGGTTTCCAGGAATAAGATGTAAGATGAACTGAAGCGTAGGCCTAAGATTCCTTCCTTCCTTGCCCAGTTCTGGTCCAAGTGCTGTGAGACACTCCCCTTGCTTCAAGTGTAACTGTGCATGCTAGTGCGTCTTCAACTAATTTCTCTGGGTACTTACTTTTTCTTCTGAGCTCCCTCTTTTTTCCACTTGAAGCTTGGACCGTATTCATCTGGCCCCCCTTGGCCAGCCCCCCCCCCCTTTCCCTTGTGGCTACATAGAGCCCCGCACGAGTTTTTCGTAACGCAACCTAACATGCTACGGGATTTGTTCCGTGGTGAGGCTCCTCTGACGCCTGATTACCATTCCCCCCCTTTTCCAAAAAACAAATCACAAGTTTCAGCCCCCGACTATTTCTCCTGCGTGTGTTTCGAAACCCCCCCCTCTCCCCCACAGGGACGATATTGGGTTTTCCAGGAGGTTCCCTCTGGGACGTCTATAGATTTACAGCCTAAAAGAAGCCCTTTTTTTCTTCTTCTCTTTCTGAAGAGATTTTTCTATCATTCAAATGAGTACTTATAGGGACACTGCCCTACGTATTGAGATCCCCTTATTCAAAGAAGTATTTCCAAATTTTTATGCCTTTCTCCTTTCGTCCCTCTTTCTAGCTGACTTGGTCTCATATTACTTCTGAAGTAGTTATTTTTAAGTCTTTTCTTTTGTTCGAGGTACTAGCTACCAATGTCGTGAAGAGTTTGGTGCTCTTTTCCCTTTTCCTGAATTGAATTAATTGTCACTCTTCTCATAGTTGTCTTACCTTCCTTTCCCTACATTAGAATTCCCCCCCCCGTTCTAAGCACCATGTATAAGTTGAATTTTACCCCCTTCACCAACATAAACTTAAATACGAAACCCTCCTTTTTCCCAATAAATTTCAAAACATCAACTTTTCTTGCCGTACGTCCTGCCAGTAATGTCTTACGGTTTAGGGATCCTTGATTTTTCCGTTATATGTCCAAGATAAGGAGAGGACTATCCTTTTCTATTATATTTTCATAAGCGCCGGTTGGGTTGAATACCCCCTTTTCTCGGTCATTCACGTATCTTTGACATATCCCTATATCCTTGCGTGCTCTCCCCCCCTCCCCGGTCCTCATTCTTTTTGCTCCCCAATTGTTCCCGACTTACTCACGGTATTTACTTCTTTTTGTTATAGAGAATGGTCCTCACCTTATAAGTGGTTTACCCCCTTTAGTTTACTTAAGAAAGACATTGCAGATGTTCTAGCTTTCTAAACCCTACTTTTTTCACTTTTCCCAATCCTCCCCGACTTTTTCCTCAGACCAAAGGCCTTCTCCAACACGCATTCAAAGCCAGACGCAAGATTCCCCCCCCCCTCTGTCTACTCCACTCCTCCCCCCTCCACTTTATATAACTTTTCAACCCCCCTTTACGATTTTCCCATTTTCTTGAAATATTTTCCCTCCCTTAAATTGGTGGATTTCCTTCTGGAAAAGAGCTAACTCTTTCTACGTGTAGATATCCTTCCCTAAAATTCCCCCTTTCTATTCTCCGGAAGCTATATGACTTTTTTCCAAAAGAAGTCCCCGCACGGGCCCCGTTTTCCCCCCCCAAAGTGATCGTAGCCATGTGAATACCGAGGTTGGCCCGCAACTTTCAAAAGCTCCCCACCACACCCCAGTTTCCCACCCTCACCCTCCCCCCTGCCACTCTCCTACCCACCTCTTATTTCTTTTCTGCCCCCCCCCCTCACCTCTTTTTCCATCCCCGTTGATCTCTCCCATCCCCACCTCTCCCATCTCTGCTACCACTCTCTTATATTATCACCCTCTTCTTTCCATCCCTTCTTCCCTCTTCCATATCTCCCCCATTCATTCCTCCGCATACTCTAACGACGCTCTACTCTTTCCGCCCCCTAATCCTCCTCACCTGACCATCTCCCCAATTCTTCCCTCCACCTCCGCCAACCTCTCCTTTTTCGACCTATCACCCCAACCTCTCCCCCATCCTCCCGGCATACTCCTCTACACTCCCATCCATACCCCTTATCCCCCTACCTGTTCTCTCCTTCTCACCCACCCCCCACCTTCATTTTCCTCCCCTTCCTCTCATATCCCCGCTCTGCTACCTCCTCAACTCCTCTCTCGTCCACCACCTTCTCCTTCTCCCCCTCTCCCCTTTTCCCTCCTTCACACTTCACATTACCACTACCACGTCCCCCGCACGTAGGATTTAAAGTTTTGAGGGATGTTTTTGTGACGGATTTAGACTCAATAGTGCAGGGCTCTTCCTCCCCCACCCTTTCCTCCCCCTTTTTGTCGTTTAAATCGTTCTTGCCCCCCTTTTTTTAGGATACCTCTATGTCCGGTCCATTCGTAAGTTTGATCCACGTCGCGAACAGCGGAGCTGGATAAATCATTACCGGCTAGTATTGTACCCATCCGCATGTCCGTCATCGTTGCCTGTAGTCTTTGAACTGCAGATAAGTTCCTTTTTCGTAGCCTCTCGTCTGATCTTTTTCCCTCCAGTATCCTCCCTCATTGGTCTAGCCGACTCCTTTATCGCTTTCCTCCTCGACCCAGTTGCTCGCCATAATTTTATCCGTTCGTCCTCACACCAGATTTCCTTCCGTCGTAACCTCGTAGAACTTCGGAAGTAATTGATAACCTGGGATTCTCCCCTTTTAGCTCAGTGGTACGTCCAGCTCCAGTCACGGACTCCAAGGTTGCCTCTCGCACATGGTGACTAGAATTGCCCCGACTCGCTTACTCTATCTACCGTCAATGCGTTAACAGGGGACCCTTTCCGCCGGTCCTAGAAGACCGCCAGGCCTTTCTACAGCTCCGTCTGCCTTTCCGCGTCCATTGGTGAGATTCGATCGAGCCCCTATAATTTCTGCGGCCGCATTCAAAGCTTGAGCTACTACCACCCCTCGTCTGTTCGCCTTCTATGTCTCACACTGCACGAATTCCACCCTGGCTTTTCCCCCGTCGACGGTCGTCCCCCAAATTGGGTGGTTCTTTCTCATTGCCCGGGAACTCTGTTTTCCGATCTCGTGTTCCTTTCCACCCCTTGCGGTCTGTGGTCCCCTTGTCCGTTGACCACGCGTAGCGACGGCTTTCGCATTTCCCGCTAAATAAGTCTACGCCCGGCAAAGGAGTCTGCCGGTTAGTTCCTACCGGTTTTGGGAGATACCGCTTTTTTTGATGGGCTCTGTCTTCTCTTTTCTGTTGTTGTTAGAGAGACACTTGCACCCCACATAACTGTCCCTTTTCTCTTTTCCCCCCCAAACCGATTCCCCTCGAAGGAATTCCCTTTTAATACTCTTCATGCGCCTCCCGCTGGAGTACCTTGCATCACGGCAATACACGCCGTTGCACATCCCCCCCCTTACCACAATATTTCCCCCCCATGAACCACCCACACGTTCTAAAGTGAGTTCAACCCTATTTTTTTTTTTTCTTTCAACTTACTCAGGCCCCTGCCGTGACTCGTCTTTACCTTATTGAACCTTCAAGAGGACAGCTCCCTTTTTTTGCTAGCGTCCTAGCCACGCGCCAGTATCGATGTCCCCCAGCACCATTCTTATCACGAAAAGTCCTTTTGTTCCAAGTAGGGCTGAAAGTTCCTTACACCTCCTTATCTTCCCCCTTTGACCCCACAGGAGAAGAGCAGAGCCGAGAGGAGCCCTTTCGATTTCATCCTGGAGGGGGTCTGTCTCTTTCGCACTCCGGGGAAGCGTAGTACGCTCCCCCCCAGGATCCAGCTTATGCTTCCTGGGTTATGACATCTCTTTACCGCTCCTTTACTATGATTTCCCCGCCCGCCACAAACTCTCCTTTGGGTGTTCTCCATCGAAAGTCACGATTACTTGCCCGCAAGTCCCTTCTTCTTCTCCCGTTACAGACACCCCCCCTTGTCGAGACTTCCCACGAGGCTTTAACAAGGTCCTCCCTCCTGCAGTTATGGATACGGGTTCGCCCCCAGTTCTGACAAACACGAGATTCCGGCTTTTTTCAACGAATCATCTTATTGTTCTCCCCGTCCGATGTTCCTCGTCCCCCAACTTCCGTATCTTCGATAAACGTCTTGGCCCAGCCTTATTTTGGAGTTACTAGCACGCCGATTCTCCGTTGTACGTTTTCTTCCCTTTTATCGCATCGCTGACCCCCCCCGTGCAGTTTTACATCCGCAAAACCCCTGCCCCCAGACAAGTGTTCTCTTCAATTGAGTTCTTTTCTCCCCCCCGAGACTTCTCTGGTACCGCAACTTTTCTAATCTCATAGAGTTTTCCCTCAAGATAGAAATCGACTTTTTCTAATTTTTCTTCTCATCTCCGCTATCCACTACTCAAAGCGTTTATTATGCTCCCCGTCCCGTAACGACCACAGTATTTCATTTTGAGGAAAGAGTTAAAAATACACGTCCTCCTTGTTTTTTTTTTTATTTCTAGCATTATAATTAGCTAGACTGGACCTTGTCTTCTATCTTATATTTTCAGGAGTATCACCTTTTTCGCTTAAACCCTTTCTTGAATTCTTTGTGATCTTATACTTAATTTTTTAAGTGTTGCCATCCACTGTCCTAACCTAATGTCCCCGTCCCCCCTTAGTGCATCATTATACGGTAATCTTCATATAACACAGCCACCTCCCGTGTTGTATCCCAAATTGCACCCCAATTAATGGTGTCCAAAAATACCCGTTCCTGCCTGTCCGCGTTTGTTTTCCTGCATCCCGGTTGTGCAGGATTACTTTAGATCTCTTTCAAGTCGTGCTCCGAGGGGTCTTTTCCCATAGTGTTGTTTGAGTAGAGACCAGTGTTATTCCTCACGTAGCTTTTACATACTTATCTAAGTACCCTTCTGTCCTATTGCCTGCTATACCACTCGACAAATACTTTATTTTCATGTCTTAATGTTCATTTTCCTGTATTTATTTGATGTGGGTCCGACTTTTTCCCAACTTATAAGGATGCTAGGACGTGCATTATAACCCCATTGTACAAGTTATTTATCCATTGGCATCTGAATCGAGCTTGACATACAAATCCCATTCCCTCTCACACAGAATTTTTAGGCCCTCTTTACTACGCCCCTAACCACTTCCTGCGCCCCCACAAAGAATCCCAATCCCTTTTATAGACTAATTTATGACTAGTTACATCCGCTTGTACCCTACTAACCCCCCCAACAAAGGGAGGACAATTTTTTTTGCCTACTTTTTCCTTTAATCAATTTTCCCCCTCTCCCCCCTATTACCCCGTTTGTTTTTAAAATTTTGGGTTTTTGCTTTTCCATTCTTTTGTAGAAATAGCTGTCTTACCCCGATTCAATTTTCACTCTCTTTTCGTGCATTCTCTTACCCAATAATATACGCCCTTCTCGGTGAAAACCCAGAGTATTTCCTGTAATCGTTGTTCGAAATACGCCGCACGGTCGTTTCTGCCTTTTTTGGCGTTTGTGACTTTCTTGGATCTTCTACCTTTTCTTCCCCTCCCCCTTTGATGCACAACCCTTGTTTTCCCCGTCTTTATGTTTTTTCGAAAATCTTCGTCTTCTATTTACGCCCAGTGCGGTGCAACCTGTATATACCAGAATTATCCCCCTTCCGTTTGCCCCCCTTCTTCCGCTCAACCTTTCCTGGCTACCCAATATTACCTGATTGATTAGTGCAACCAATCATTGCTCGTGACCAGTTCAGCCATTGCGTATTGTTGGACTCAACTGCCAGTACCGTTCCTGGTCTGTTGATTCTCCCTTATTTAATCATATAATCTCCACCTTCTTTTCGCCCCCTGGGTTTTCTTCTCCCCCTCCTCACGGTCCACGTCATCAGCCGGGACTGTTACTCCGACCGTTGAGGGAAGCCCCTTTTGTCTCGTTCGATGATCTGCACCCCCCCCTCTATTGCGGGTTCGGTACATCCTAGTAAAGGTCGGTACATCTTGCCCCTCATTAGAGCCCTTTCTTTTCTCCTCTCCTCAGGGGTACCGTTTCTGGCACAGAATGGAAAAGATGGCAAACGGGCTGACGCGCCCCAGCTCCCCAGATTCTCCCCTTGCGTTCTGGGTCCTTCTTCCCATTCGCTGTCTCCCCGTGTTTCCCCCAAGAATTTCCCCCGATTTTAACGGCCGCCGAGCCCGCCTGTGGCCAGGAATTCGCGTCTCTCCTCCTAATACTGTTTTGATGTCCATCGATTTCTCCTTCAATTATCTGGTGCCCTTTTTTCCTCTTCCCCCCCAAACTTCGAGACGGATTGGCCCTCATTTCTTCCTCAAGCGTGAGGCCCGAGCCTTGGTACCCGTGACAGAAGGCACCACCCGTTTGGGGCTTGATCACGACCGTGCCCCCCCCCGTTTTTTTTTAGGTGATTTCAGTGCGGTCCTTTAAGCTTTTTTAGGATCTTCCCGCTTCACACGCTGTTCCATTGGCTGTTGATAGTCTCCACCGAACGCCGGTCTTTCGCCTGTACGCTCAATATATTACGCGTGGCACATGGTTAGGCGGAGAGGGCAAGCGGTTACGGGGTGGGTGTCTCCCCCCAATCAACCTGCCAGAAGGGAGGGTTGTCCGGACGGCTTCTCAGAAGTCTCTTTCATCCTCCTCGTGGGTTTTTCTCGAGAAGCGCGCACCCCCCCCTCCCGGTTCCTTTTCGCTCCCCCCCCGGGCTCGATTTGCCTCTACGAAAACCATTTTGCGGCAGAAACCCTTTTTCTTTCTCGTCATGATAACTCCCTGCCGTCCTCGTACCCCCCCCCTTCTTCCCCAGTCCCCCAGCCCTCACTGTGTAGAACAGGATCTCTCCGGAAACCGATGGAAGGCATTGAATTAACGCCCCCACGTTGGTCGCCCTGCGCGTCGCTTCTCCTCCCCTGAAAAGGTTTTTATTCTTTGCACGTGAAAGTCCCTAGGAGTTAACCCCGCTGGTAGTAGCCCACTATTGCCTCCTTCCCCCCGACCTCCCTCCTTCTACGTTTTGCGTCGGAGCTGGAGCACGCTTCATGGCCGGCGCAGTAGCTCTCTGGCCAGCAACGTTTTTCCATAGCTTCCCGATCTCGAAAAGGCTTGATTTTTTTTAAGGCAGTCTGGCCCTGGATTAACTTTTCCCACGATTGAGCCTTGCATTGGCCCCGTTTTCAGCTCGAGAGCATCCGTACGTTTTGATGTCCCTTTTTCCATTGTGCCCCTTTATCCTTTTTGGTCCTTTTGTTTTTTTTTGTCCTCGCAGCCCAGTTTCCGGCGTTTTCCTTCTTTTTGTCCGGCGAACTGTCCCTGAGGAATTGCTCTTTTTTCCCACTTTCGTCCTTACCCTATCCCCTCCGGTTCTTAATATACCGACCTTCGCCAACAACCTTGGCCCTTACTACGCCAATACTAGGTTTTGCGTCCCCCTGGCGAGTCCCTCCGGCAGGCTCTGCGGAGTCTGCTCCCTTCCACCATATTCGTGGCGATAAGGTAGACTAAGAATTTATTCCCCCGCTTTTGCCTCCTGAACAAGGTCCTCTCTTCAGTTAGGGTACACATTGTTTTTTTCGAACTACATGGCGTCCCCCGAGCCCGACGGGTTTTTTTGTTTGTTTTTTTTCCAACTAATCACCTTTCTTGTTCTCCGGCCTCTGCCCCTTACTTACCGTATCATCTGGAGATAATTTCTTACCCCTCCGAAATTGTGGTCGCCAGCGCCCCCCCCCCCTCCCTCCACGCTGACACACCACCTTCTAAGTTCTTGAGGTGTTTGCGCATCCTGGCCGCCCCTCGGGACCTCCTCCACCCAACAGCACCATTCCCCGTGAATTCTCGGGCGAGGAGGGGTTCGAACCCCCCCTTTCTTTCTCCTCTGGTAAGGAGCCTTCCTTTGTTCCGTTTTTTTCAAGCCTCTTCGCGGGAACTCCCCCCCCGCAAAGGAGGGGCCCTACGCTTCGTGATCTTCCCTCTCCCCACTAGACATCGTATTCGGTCACTTGAACTACCAAAGGTTTTTATTTA
>Ga0179593_1475850_pt1 | contig 17101 bp, 9 predicted proteins | sample CZODoug2_1_08_16_FD_185931 | JGI IMG/M metagenome (GOLD analysis project Ga0179593, IMG submission 185931) | Vadose zone soil fungal communities from Angelo Coast Range Reserve, California, USA - CZODoug2_1_08_16fungal (PacBio error correction) | ecosystem: Environmental > Terrestrial > Soil >... | reverse complement strand
CTTCTTGCTTTCCGGTGATGATGGCAGTTGCCCTTCCCTTTTGGGCTGAGGTAGTAGCTTTCGGATTTCGTAATCGCGGATTTTCCTTTCTTGGTCTTTACGCCGGGATGTCCCCCTGCACACCCAGTTATTGCTTCCTAACACAAGAGTTCCCGCTCGTGGGAGTTCCCCGGGAATTCCCCTCCCTTCATCTCGAATCTTTTTTTCAAACGGCATCGAAACGTCGCCTCCTGTTTTGTCCTCCCCTGTCTGAGAACTTTCGCTCACCTCGGTGTATGAAATTTTGGCCGCCTCCGACCCGTTTTAAGTCTTTCTACCTATCCGCTATCTTTTCTAAGAGAGGTAGGGATTAAAACAACGGTTCCTAGTTCGCTGTTTCCGGTTTCTCCCCGCCCAATAAACACGCATGAAAGAGATTTACTTCGTCGAAATCCCCCCCCTCCCCGATGCTCTCCTCTCTCGGTGGAAGTTTGTGGCACCAGCCTGCTCCCGCCGTCGGTGCAAATAATAGAGACAGAATAGTGGGTGTAGAATGATGTTGTCCACAGTCAGGAAGAGCTATGTAGGTGCTTGCGCAGCTTCTTTTCCCTCCAATTTTCGACCTCTTCGTTGAGACGGAAAGTTCTCTCCCATGAGCATTTTTCAGTTCGACCGCGTTCCAGAGTTTTAGCGCTAAGTATGGCCTGAGTTGTCGTGACTTTCCCGTCCAGGTGCTGGGACCCCCTCCCCGTAGGTTATTTTCCTTTTCGGTCCCCTTTTTTTATGTTGATGTCAACTGCAGTTCGGCCTTTCCTTCGGACGGGCAGTGTCGCGTGCCACCCCCCCCTCACCCCTCTCCACTTTTTTCGCACATTTGCTCCCTTCCTTCTGAGTGAACAGTGTTCGTGGCGCCCCCCAGGTATTTCTCGCGTCTCCTTCCAAACCTTTCCCCCCCTCGAAAATCGCGCCGGGCTTCAAAGCTCCCCCCCCGAGAAGTTTCCAGTATGGTCACCCCGCTTTCAACTCTAAATGCCCCTAGCGTTTTCCCTCCCCCCCTGCTTAATTCCCGGAGTAGTATTCCCGCCTTTGAGCACGCCGAGCCCTTTTACGGGTTCTGTTCGTGGCGACCCCCCGTCCTAAAGATAGGAGAGCCCTTTCGGAATGGATTTCCTCTGTAAGACGTTTCTCCCCCCATATACCCCCTCCGTGTTTTTGCTTTCGCCTCGCCGCACGTCCGACCGAAGTGAACCCATGTCCGTCGGTCCTGGCACCCTTTTTTGAAGTTCCCTTCCTCTCCGTCCGTGGAGGAAGTCTTTTATGACTCCCAATCTTCTAGATTGCGGCAACGGATGAGGAAATTTACCGGAAAACTATCCTGTTATGTATGGTCTTTGGGGTTGCCGCCAATCTAGCTACGAAGTTCACACGGCCTCGATCGCAAGATGCCACCGCCGACGAAGAACCGCAGATTTTCCCCTCTTCCCCTTCGGGCCTCCAGGACGCTGCTCTGCTTTTGATGTTTAGTTCAGAGATCGCCACCGTTTCCCGAGAAGATCTCCCAAAAGTCGTGGACCTTCTAGTTTCTCTATCATCATAGCAGTCCGCATTCGGGCTTTGAGAAGTTACCAAAAGAACATCCCCCCTCCGCCCTGATCCTTTTCTCCAGCAGTTAGAACACATGCCATTAAGACGCTTTAGGACGGGAGGTTTCCGAGCGCAAGTGGCACCCCTTTTCGCCCCAATTTTTGCGCTTTTACCTTTGACGATTCCAGCTGTTGAGCTCTTCGTATGACAAAACCGGTCCGACCCTCGTCCCTTTTCTGTGGGAATCTATGCTCTCTTTTTAGGCACCCTAACGGACCACGGTTATCTGAGGAACTGATGACCCCCCAGGTTTCCTTACGCCCCTCCAACCCATGGTATAGCGCGCTTTGATGAGTTTCTTATAGACTCTCCCCTCCCGCGAGACGATTCGAGCTAAGAGAGTATGGCTTGGGTTCTCCCCTCCCCGTTTTCCAAACTTTCCTACACCCCATCGATCAGGTGAGTCACCCAAAGAGATAGAAGTTTTCCCTGTCTCTTAGGCAGGTTGTCCGATTTTTTAGTTTCAAGTGTGTGACCGTACAGTTCGCCCCCCTGAGACAATACGTGAGAACCTAGAATTAGGTCCTCGCGCTCTTTCATATTTATTTGCTTCTGGATTTCACATCCGTAGGTACACTTCTCGAGACCCCCCTTTGCGCCGATATAGTTCCGATCTAGATTGCGCTACGCACTTTAGACTGCAAGTCTACCTAGACGTGAGAGTACATTCCCCCCCCCCAGCCGTTCCGTAGAAGCATACAAGGTCCCCCCCGGCTTTTGTTGTATTCCTTCCTCAAACTTCGCGCTATACCAGCCTTTCTGAGTTCGATGAGGTGGAACTCCGAATTTTTGATTGAAGTAAGTGGGCCTCCCTGTATTTAGGTCACGTTTCGGGAATGTAGATGATCCCCGCCATCCCCCGGTTACTAAGGAACTGAGAGCGTTCTCAGTGATGTTTTTTTTCTTCGACCTGAGCCGAGAGCGAGTTATCTAAAACCTGTTCACAGTTTATTCAGCTAGATTAGCCTCCGGCCCTCCGCCCTGTCTCGGTCCCCTTATGATGCTCCCCCCGCTATGACCTGATGACCACCGAGTGAGAAGAGACGACTTCCCCCATGATTCACTAACAGTGTTCCATCACAACGTCTCGATTAGCGAGACTTTAGTCTGCCCGCCTACTAAGCCCACTACTCTCTATGAATTCTGATTTACGTCTGCCCGACCACCCCGACCCTTTCTTTTGTTCTGTACCGACCTAGCCTCGTTGCAGCTTGATTCATCTTAAGAGGTTCCAAGCTGAAGAGCTCTGTGTTGATCCCTTGGGTTGTTTCCCTCCGTCGTCCGACCTGTCGACTACTTATCTGTGCAAACTTCGGACGCGTTCGAAGGAGTGCCTGGTCTAGATGATTTGTTTTCCGCCTCCCGTCCATAGGTATTTCAGATCTTTGACTGTTCCGGGCGTCGTCCCACCCATAAAATTATCTCGAGAGCTCTCGGCATCTTTCCCCCCCTTCTTTGGGTTGTTTCCCGAGGCGTTAGTCGATTTCTTCCACCTTCGGAGGGTTTGACTCTCGTTCTGCCCTGATTCTTACTGACCTTTCTGCCTTATCTCTCACCACGTTGCCGGATATATTTTGCCGAGTTGCCCTTCCGCATGTCTGAAAGAGAGGCCTCCTCATGCACCCCTCTCCCCCCCTCGTTTGCACAATTGCTGGTTTTCTGAGTGTGTTTCCGGTCTCGTTCTGGGAATTTTATCGAGCAGATTCTTTAAAACTTTCCGATTTTTGCGGTCTGTGGAAACATCTGGGACTATTCCCTTCTTCCCCTCTCTAGTTTCACCTCATTTGTTGTCTCTCTTCTCCGATGCCCTCTGCCCCGGGGCGATTTGGTTCTCGAAAAGAACTAGGATTGGCAGAAGCATTCTTCGTACCTTTTTCTACAGGTTCCCCCGGCCGCCCCCGACCACCTATTCCTAGGCTTGGAGTGGGAGTCCTGAACCTTGTGCCTGCGCTGCCTTTCTTTGCGTTAGAATCTGGCTATCCTTTTTCTGTTACTTCGGGGTTCCCCTCCCCCCCCTTTTTAACCTTGTAGAAGACTCCTCTCTGCCTCATCCTTCATACCCCGAGACCCCGATCCAATAGAGTTTTGTCCCATTTGATCGACCGCCTCGTATTTTCCCCGTCGACAGTCTCTCTCCCCCTAGTGCCTCGAGAAGGGGGTGTGCTAGTCCCAGTACTTCTTTGCTCTGATCGGCTCTGCAACGTAGCTTCCCCCTGTGCGACTCGATCATCAGCACTCCTTTACGACCGCGGTTCCGTTAGTTTAGGTCCCCCCTGACATCGCAGGTGAGTACCAAACCAGAAGTTTTCGTCTCCCCCGCGGGCGACTTACGCGTGTTTCCTCCCTCTGACCTCACAATAAAGAGATCCGTATTAGCCCACCTGTGAGAATTGGCGCGTGCCTTCGCGGAACTCTTAAAATCCCCTTCCCTTCGAGCTATTTTGCTTTTTTGTCTCTCGACTCCCTCTCCGATCTCGCTCCCATTAGGTTCCGCCCTGGTTCCGTGAACCTTTTCTCTGCTAAAATCCTCCTTCGGGGTAGCGTCTCCTGTCGAGAGATCAGCGTGATGAAGAGACCGCTTCTACCACCTGATGCATCGATGCTTCTTCTGGACACTGCCTTGCGATCTTTGGGAGATTAGATAGGTTGAGCCCCTCTGGGAGTCTGCCACGAGAATAAGTCTTTAGTTTCCCACCGTCTTTCTGCTCTTCTATGCCTTCAGTTTACTTCCCGAACCCGCAGGGTTGGGGAGTCATTCCCTCCTACACCCAATTCCCCGTCGAGGAGCCTTCCGACGCTTTCCCGCTTGGATCGGGTGTAGAAGGTCCCGGCACCAACCCTCCCGTGGTCTGTGTCTTAGGACTTGGGTTTTAAGGTCTGTTTGAGAGGTGCAGTAGAATGTCTCCCCCTCTTCCTTTGTCCGTAGCGACTCCAGGAGCCCTTGCATTTTTGTCCTCCTGTTTTTTACTTTCCCTCTCTCGTCCAGACCTTCCAAAACTGAGATTTATTACCTGCTTGCGCTGCTTCTTCTTGCTCCCGGGTCCTTCATTTTCGTAACCACAAAGTCCCAACAACCAGTTCCCCCCCTGATTTTTTAATATTAAACGCATAATTGAGTAATCGGTGTTTCTTCTCGGCCGATGACGTGGTCTCCCCCTTGATATGTCTGTTCCATTTACTATGGCGACCCCCCCCCCCCCCCCTATCTGCGCTCGTGTACGGATATAATACCGAAAGAGCTCCAACGCGCGCTCGGCCCATTTTTTTTGGTATTTCTATGACCCGCGGCGTCGTTCCACCCCCGTTCGCAGCCTCCGATCTTGAGAGATTTTACCAGCTTACTTTCGTGTATTCAATGACCGCGTTCCCCTGTCGCTACTCCGTTTTTCTAGATCCTTCCGTCTTATTATAACAGGTGTTTTTTCGCTTGCCCTTGGAGGCCCCCCTTGGCCCCCCCACTTTTTTACCTTTCCGGCTCCGCATCGCGTCCGTGACTGTAACTTTTAATCCGACTGCTCGTCGGACTTTTTTTTTTTTTTTTCCCCGGGTCGCCCCTGCTTAGATATGGAGCCTTCTACAACGCGCCGATGAAATGAACGCCGCTATAAAACGTTCCCCGATACGGGCGTAATCCACCTCCTCGTGGTTTCTATGCATCGCGACCCGTTCCCTACGTGGACTATTGCAAGATAGTCGGTCCGCTCTGTGGTGCGTGCACTGCTCCCCTCGCTTTTTTGATTCGATCGTAGCGGCGCTTCAACCCCCCCCAGGACCATTTACAGCCAGGAGATCGTGGCATGATCTGACGTCAGCCGTCTCCCCGCTTCCCTTCAGACGTTTTGATTTTCAAGTGTCGCCTTCAGCGAAGATAGACTTTACCTTCCTATTATGCTTCCCCCTGCCCCTGCCCTGAGGGTCGTTAATCCTTTGCCCGTGCGCGCGCCGAAACGTTTTTCTCGTAGTTTTCTATTTTCCCAATTTTTAGTCCTCCGTTCGCCTGAAGACGTGCGAGAGCTCGACCTGTTGATTTCCTGACGCACCGTGGAGTTGATAGAGTTCTCACTGCTCCCCCTTCCCGCATCTGTGCGTCACCTTTCTCCGTGTCCTGACGTGCCTTTTGCATTGGTCTTTTTGACCGAAGACAGTTTCCTTGTCCTCCGGCCGTCTTTTTTTGTACCGTTTGCCTCTTAGTAGACGCTCGACAATAGCATGTGGGTCTCAACGAAACTTCTTTACTCCTCCTCCGCCGCAGATTTTGACGTGTCGCCCCCTTGGTCGTGTACTATTCCTTTCTACGTCCATCTATGGACGGTAACGACAGGTCATTTATTGAACCCCTACCCCCGAAGGTTTTTTTTTATTTCTAACCTCCTTTGCCTGTAAGGGCCGCTCCTAGATTTGCGACCTTGATTTAGCTAAATTCGAAGAATACTTTTCGGCGATCTTTTTCTCCTCGTGTTTTCATTGCTAAAGTCTTCTCTTGGCATCCTTGCGCATCTTGTCGCCTTTTCGTCAATCCCGTGTTCCAGCACAACTCTTAAGCTAATGAACACAACCCCTTTTCTCCCACCCCTTCCTCTCTAGTTTGCCGTCCTCGGGCGCCCCGATTTGAACTTCCCCTTCTCTCTCGTCTGATACGAGGCTGATGTTCCGCCCCCCGAGATACCCTCTTTTCCTCGTGGTAGGATTGTTCCTTCTCCCCCTGAAACGAGCCGTTATCCCCTACCCGACTCGGAGTTATGACTAATTTTGGCGTGCACACGGTCTTCGGCGCGAATCCTGAACCACGTCTTGTCCTCCATTTGCTGCCTTATTAGCCTCCCCCCTGAGTTTATAGGATGTGGGCTCTCAGTTAGAGTAACTAGACTTCGGCCTATTTTCCCCGCCCGTTTGTTTTCTAGGGGATTCTTTGTTCAGGGACCGGAATAGGCGCGGAAGCCACCGCTTGCCGCTTCGACCTATACTTTATGTCTCCCTTCTTGCCTCCCCCTCCTGAAAAAAGCAAAACAAACACCCCACTGTCCTCCTTCTGCCCCTGTCTCACTAAGAGAGATCTTTTCATCCTGTTTGTTGTTTTTGGAGAGGATCGGAGTTTCCGGTGCGGAATCCTAGAGATTCCATTTTCAGGTGCGGGCGTATATTTCCCGCCAGAGATCCTCCTTCCCCTCCCCCCCCACTTCCCTCGTTAGGGGTGAGCCAGAGACTATTGACGGTCCGGCAACCAGGATTTAGACCCCCGAGTAACAGCCGAGCTTGCTTTCCCTATTCTTGATCAGTAGACCTCCCCCCCCTCACCTCGCCCGGCCGCCCACGTCGCGAACCGGCGAGAGCAGGACTTCCGTCCTAGCTGATCCCCCGACCCTCCGCCCCGTGACCCAAGCTCATGATCCCAACGCTCTATCCGTTATTTTTTTTTTTTTTTCCAAATGGTGAACGGCTGTCTGGGTTCTAGAGACCACGAAACGCTGCCCCCGAGGATAGTAGTAGAAATCAGCCGCTGTCTCCCGAGCATGTTTTTTCTTTTCAACCCCCTTCGGCGCAGTTTTGCTGGGCCAATGCCTGGGTTGTTGAGAAAAGGTGTGCAGCCTCTTACCCTGTATATTGTCTGCATTTGACTCCGGGCGGAACTATAGTGACTGATTCGTGTTGTGAGGATCGTGGCCCCTCCTTCCCCCCCCAATCGAAAGGTCTAACCTCGCTCTCTTCCTTCTTCTGCGAGGTGTTAAGACTCCGTCCGGTCCATTCTCTCTTTACGATTTTTCTCAATGGATTCTGTTCGTATGGCCCTTTGAGTGACTGAAACCTTTCCTTCTGTCTTTGCCCTAGTAAGGGGTGAATCTCAGTTACTCGCCCGCACCCTACAGGCCCCCTCGCGCAGTTATGCCTCTGCTACCCCCAGGTGACAGTTGCTCTCCCCCACCGTAGATTCTCTTGATTTCTTCCCTTCCTTCGACTGACAAAGCCCCCCCTAATTCCGCCTTTCTCCCAAGAACTCGTTCCTTTGCTCAATTATAAACCGCCAACCTGTTAGTTATCACCTTCTCGGCTGTTATCGCCAGGAGTAGGGATGTTAGTGCGCATCGACCCCCCTTCCCGGGGTCTCTATTTCACAACCGGCAAGCTCGTCTCTAACTGTCTGACATCCGCCCGTCGTCGTAGAAAGCCGTTTCGTCCCATCTACCCCCCTTTAACCCCAGATACAGTGGCCTTCCGCCTGACTAATCCCCGACATTGTTTGCACTTTTCGCTGCAGCCTTTGTGACCCTTTTTCAGGTGCCCATGCGCGTTCGGCGGCGCTCACCCCCTTCTCCGACGCCAAGTTCTGAAGGTGCGCCCCGGACCTGCGGTTATCAGCAGGCGATAGCTGGCTTTCTGGTCTGGTTTGCGTTTCCGCAGCAATGAGAAACTTGCAGGCCACCGCCCTCCGATCGCCGGTGTCCGCCCTCCCGGCGCCCCGAATTACCGAGCCCTTACACTTTTCCGTGCTTTCGTTGATTCCGAGACGGCCAGACAACCTTTTTTTCAGGAAGTAGCCTGCGGCTTTTCGATCGCCCCTAGTCTTTCTTCGGTATCTTCTGCACGGGCCCTACAGCCCTCCCGTAACCTGATTCCTCATTCCTTTCTTAATCTCTTTCGCAAGGAAGAGATTCTGACCGTAGGTATCGAAAAAGTTGGGCCCACCTTTTCTCGCCGACAACCTACGTTTGAGTTTTTTTAATTTTCGGCCGATTTTCGTCGCCCCCACACAGAAGGTGTGACCTTCTATTTTTCCAAGTGAACGTGTTTTATTGGTAGGTGCCAGACCGTCTTAGCGGCGTCGTCCCCCCTTTTTCCTTGGTAATGCACTCGGTTCGTTTTCGAACGTCCCCTAAAAACAACTTTTTCTATGAGAGTTCCTTTAAGGTACGTCTGACCTTTTCCTATAGACCTATAGACGTGTGCGAGTATCTGGAAGTTTTTGTACTCCCTCTGATGCCTCCCGAACCGTAACAGATCCGGTGATGAACCCGCGAGCGAGATTTCTTAGTTCTTTAGGGGTGTACTTTTCATTCGGGTTGGGTTCGGAAACGTGATCCTCCTCTACCTCCTTCCTCCCCTCAACTGTACCAGCGGGCTTGCTTGCGTTTGCACTTCTCCTCGACAGCGTAGAGAACGCGACGGGTCATCCGAAAGATGTTCGTCTTCTCCCGCTCATGGCTCGTATCGCGGTACCCTGACTGAAGTGATCCATAGGAGACCTTTTTTTCCCCTCTCTACCCGGGCCCTATCCTCAGAAAGTCCCCCAAGTCTTTGGTTTTTGCCGGCCTGTTTTTACAACCCCTCTTTTCCAACAGAAGGGCCCCCTCTGGATCGGTTGGTCGACGGTGATCTTTTTGGTCCGTCGTGGCCAACTTGGTTTCACTTTTGCGGTCCTGGTAAATTATGCATCTGTCATCACTATTTGAAACGACCGTGTACTATTTGCGCGTCTTTTCCTTCCCCTTTCGGTTCTCGAGCTCATTTACCCTACTCCGAGACCCCGATATACCCACTTGCCAACCCTCCATCTCGATTCTGAATACCGGTCACGACGAAGTTTTTTTATTAGTCCCTCCCTCTATCTTATTCCCTCAGAGGCAGCGTATCTTCACCTCCAGTCTTCCACGACTCCTTTCTTTTCTACCCCCTTTTTCACCCCCTCCCCGACTAGATTCTCTCTTCCTTAGCGGCGTCCTCCCCAAAGAGTCTTCTCGTGTAATTCTCCCCTCCTGTCTAAGAGAAGGCCATACTTTGTGTTTTGACTCCCTCCTGTGAGCGGATTCTTTTTTATTCTCTGGCGGGTCCATCTCCCTTCGCCGCGGGTGCGACAGATGTTGTTTACGCCCTAGTCTGATGGAGTTCGCCTTCTCGTCCCCTGCGAATGCTTTCCCCCCCCTGAGGCCCATTTCCTTCGCCATGAGTGCCAGTGATTAGAAACTGTTGGGGGACGCCTACGTTTTTTCCTCAGAGAGTCCAGAGTACGCTCGTCAGTTTCCAAGATGTTCTCCCCAACCCAAAACTTATAGGCTCTGAGCTCATCGCCAGATCCTGGAAGGCCTTAGTGATTTTCCTTCTGCATTAAATAGAGGTTCGATTGTGTGATTACCTCCGGAGCAACTATTTCTTCGATTCCGACCCCCTTCGATTTTTCTCGACCCTCAACGTTGCGAAGCGTTTATTAATCACTCTCGTTCCCTGAACCTAGAAATTGCCCACCCCTATTTTTCTCACTCAGACAGTCCCCTTTGGTAATTCTTCCTTGCGGAAAGGTATCTCTCTATAGTAGCCTTAGAATCTCTTCCTTCCCTGAGGAGGAGCCCACTCCCAGGGGATTTTCTCGTATACCTTCCTCCATCACTCCGTTTTTTTTTGTTTCTTTAGTCGGATGATACTGATTCCCCCAGGAAAAGGTGTGGCTTTTAGATCCCTCCCTTTCTTTCGTCAAGCTTTATTTCTATACAGACCCTATACCGCTCAATCCTAATGTTTCGACTAGTCCTTTCTCTTGAGCAGAATATGGTTGACTCCTCTGAATGTAATGGCGTTATCTTCTGCTTCCTAACTCTCCTCCTGGTTCGATCTAGAAGGAACCTTTTCTTTCCTTTTAGAACGGTCTTCGGCCGCATCTCCCCCCTTGAGCTCGATTAACTCGGGTGTATCATTCTCGCCCCTCCTCTACGCTCCCATTCACAGGATTTTAGCGCATCGGAAGAAGTTTGTTTCCCTAGGCCACCCGTCGTCCCACTTCCAAGATCTCCTGTTTCCTTCTATCTCCTCTTCCGTAGCGTCCCCTGACGATCAGTTATATAGTTGCCTCACTTTTCGACTTTTCATTGTTCGCGCCTTTCCCCTCCCTTTCTTCCCGCCTTGTCTTCACCAAAACCAGAACTAGGTGCCAACCTCCCCTTCTCCTTCGTTATTAAGGCACCAAATCTCCCCCAACTCCCCCCTATATAGGCATGCTGTTAAACACAGTTTTCCGGAGATTGGCTTTCTTCTTTCGGATCATCAACGACTAAACCATCCGAAAGCGACTTCTTGGTCTTCTCCTTTGGTTGCTAGCACTATAACACCCGTAGTTCTCCACGGGTTGCCCCCCCATTGAATTCTCGTTGACCAGATTTTGAGGAGCCCTTTCCTCACCGCCTCCTGTCACCCCCGAGTGTGCGCTTGAGACCCGGCTTCCTAATGCTTGAAAGATCGTAGGCGGTCCGAAAATGAGACGTGGTTTTTTTTCTCTCGTTTCTAGAAGTATTGGGGGGTTTTTGGTTTTGGGGGGGTGTGGTTGGGGTTTGTGAGTTCCGTGATGGCCTCTTCCAACTCGAGACTCGCCGAGATGGAACTTTTTGCTGTCCGCTGCCAGGATCAAGTAAACCCTCCACGAAGCCTTGGGGCCCCATCCGCAGACACTCCTCCCCCCGTCGCCGGAGTTAAAATCCTCCTCCCCCGAGTCCGCGTCGTTATTTCCTGAGAGATATGGCCACCCCCCGCATTTGGCCCGTTGCGTCACGGCCTTCTTGGAATGTATGAGCGTGCCAGTCGCCGCTTCCCTTTCTCTTTTCCGTTTTTAGGAACTTTGAACTTATATCGTCAAGGACTTGTTCCCTATAGCTTTTTTTACGTCCTCCTTTTTCTCGAGGCCCCCTATGCACCCCCCCCCGCTTTCAAGCTCTCATGACAGGTGGCGTGGAGCTGTCTGTCTTTTCTTTTTCCTCCTTCCGGTTTCAACAAGCCAAAAGGCCGCCACCCCTCTTTGACACCCGTGCATATTAACGATAATAGTGTCGCTGAGACTCTCTTTCTCGGTCACTTTTCTTCTCATCACTGGTTATCGGCTCCCCTTTTATCATCTTCCCACACCCTTATCCGATTTTGCCTCCTTGGGTTAGAGTTCTCTTCCCCCCTTCAGAAACTGAACCGCTTGTTTTTTGGGGTTTTGGGGGGGGGCCTCCTCTCCTCCCCATTTTTGGGGATAACTAGTCCCCTCAGTTCTTGCTTCAGGTTTGGACTCCATTAGATAGTTTTCTGGCGCCTCCCCCCTTCGGAGATTTACATTTCCGCGAGTAGTTGCGATCTTTCCCGGTTTTCCCTCCTAGCGATAGCCCAGGAGGTAGTAAGGTTTTTTCCGTCAGTTTTTGCCGCAAGGTGCCCACCCCTGTTTTTCTTATCCCCCCCTTTAAGCTACCTAATTTTTTTTCGGTTCATTTTCCTTTTTTCGAGTCGCCATAAAGCACCATAGTTCGTATGTCGTGACTTTTTCGACTACGATTCTCTACGCTTGAACTAAGACCGCGATCTACCCCAGCGACAGAAGCGAGTGTTTCTTGATGCTGTCAAAAAGCGGATTCATTCTTCTCTTGCCGGATTACGATTCCAACTCCTCTCTTGCCTAGACCTATGTGTGCCACTCCATTTTTCAGTTTCACACCTTTCCCTCTGGCTCCCCTCTTCTGGTCTGCAAACCAACACCCCAGTGAAATTTTCCCTTTCCCCCCTGGAGATAGTAGTGTTTTTTGATCAAACCCCCCCTTTACCCCTGGCCCTTGCAGTTGGGCCATCAGCCCCGACTTCTACCCTTTTCCTTTCGAAGTCTTTTTCCCTTGCAGCTGGTTTCCTGACTCCCGTTCCTTGCTTCTTCTCTTAGTTAGTACTCGTAATTGCGTCCGGGTACTTTCCTTTTTACGCTCTCCTCCAAGGGGATCGGGTTTAGATTTGTGTTAACCGGTCTCTCCTTTCGAATGTTCCTTGCCGTCCTTCCCTCTTTTCCCGACTGGGTTCCTCCACTGCACCCTTGCCGTGGCTCTTTTGTTCGGCGCCGGTCCGACTCCTATACATCACGGTCCGTTCGCTCATGCCTATTTTGTAAGTCTTTTCACGACCCGGCGCTGTCGGTGAATGCCCCCTTCTTCTTATGGTGACTCCTGGTTGTCACGTTGTAGTCTTTTTAGGAGGCTCCTACATCTCTTTGATCCCAGTCAAATCTTTCTGACGCCTCCGACTTCTTTTCAGCCTTGTGCCTGTTCTTTTTTCTGGGCCGCCTCTCCCTTTATCCGTCATTTAACGGAAGAACGGCTTTTTTCCTTTAGCACCCCCCCCCCCTCCCCAGTTTTCCTTTCTTCTTCCTCACCTAAGGTGTAATTGAAGTAGATCCCCCGCCTTTGCACGTCTTTCTTTCACGCCGGATTTGATTCCGTTAGAAGCCCCTTTTCACATTATCCCCCTTCGATTCTGTGAGACCCCCCTTCCTGAATCGAATCCGGCTCCCCGTCCTTTTTTCCACTCGGACAAAGCCACACGATTCTCTTCATCGACTCACTTTCTTACCCAAAAACTTGTTGCTGTTAGTAGGTCGTGTTTTCCTCTTGCGAAGACTTTCCAAGTAACCCTCTCTCTCTTCCTGATCAGTCGTGATGATGTTAGACTAGATCACGCTCGTCGCGGGGTGATGGAGCACTCCAACCCCTCACCCTCCTCCTGTGTTTTAGCATCCCTTTTTCTCAGATATTGCCTCTTGATGATTGGAGGCAAAAGTGGTCGGCCATCCCTCTCCTCGATTGCATCCCCCAGTTGTCGCCATTTTCGCTTCTGCATTCTACCGCGTGTTTGCTTTAGGTCGAGATCTCCTTCTTTTAATCAAGTCTTCTTCATTTTTTTCCCCTCTCGCATTTAGCTCGGGGAGTCTCCCTCCTGTTGCGGGACTTGTGACTCACCCCCCTCCCCTCTGGCCCGATTCCCATCCCCACTCTCTATGAGCGTTCAGCCAAGAACCTTCCACACCAGTGACTTCGAGGCATACAAGCCCTTTCTATATTTTCACTTCCCATCTCCTTTTTGTTGTTGGATCTCTCTGGCGGCCTGTGCTGACTTGCTTCCATCCCGTCGCGTCAAGCTGTGGTAGGGCTTTTTAGTATCTCCTGTTCCTTTATTCGAAGTTCTTCAAGTTGGGTTCTTTGTACGAGGATATGCACGTGCCCCCGGTCCGATTTTTCGGAGAACGTCCCGCGGGCGTTTTTTTTCCCTTTCGACTCCTCTCCCTTTACCACAGTTAGGACATGCCCGCCTCCCCCTTCCCGTTGACTCTCATCGAGCCAGGCTCCTATGCCTCCTTCATTGTTTTCCCCAGCTTCATAAAGTCGCAAGCTCCCCTACTCCAGTTTTAGGTTCCAATGATTGTTCCACGACTTTTTTTTAGGGTTAGGCCTCCCCCCCCGACCCCTGGCCCAGCTTCTATAACTTGCAGCCCTTATTCGCCTTCTTTTCTTTTTCCTTGTCACACCGTCGTCGCCCTTCGTACTGCAAAACCCGTTTCTTTTCCCGCCCCTGCCGGGGTGTTTTCGACCTGGGTTCATTCTAGGATCCTCCCGGTTTGAGCAGGATACGGGCCGGGACCGTCTTTCTTGATATTTCTTCACAGTTTCTCCTCCTCCGTGGCGCAGTCTTAGTCACCTACGGGAAGCTCCCGTCGTCGGCGTCTTTTTTTCTCTCGTTGCAGCTGGGAGCGACCGTCATGCCAAGTATTTTTTTAGTTTCTGACCCTCGTGTTGTTTAGAAGCCCCGCCCCCGTAGGGGCACTTGGATTTTTTTCCTCTTTTCGAGGCCCCCTAAAAAGTGAACCCTTGCCTCCGACGTCGTTGTTTTCCGTTTTTGGAAATTTTCTTGGTGTTTGTCGAGGCCCCCATTCCCCCCCTCTTTAGATTCGTTACCCAGCCTTCGTGAAAAAGTTCACCCCAGATCGCCCCCTCTTTTATCCTCTTTCACAAGCAATTTACACAGTCATTTCCCCTTCGTCCCCCCCCTTTCCCACCTGCCTTCACAGGTCGATAACTTGTGTGTAATAAGTCACACCGGGCGTTTCTTAGGTCCGCAGTCTCCTCAGATAGGAACCCCTAGAAAGTTGTATTACCTTAGTCCCCCTGTCCCCCTCTATTATAGACCATGTCTTACTCTCAAAGTAGGCCCCCCCGACGGACAGTTTTCCCCCAGTCACCCACCCCCTGATACTTTGTTCCCGCCGAGTCTTCGGAAATTGAAAGTATTCCGACGACCACCTCCAGTTCCCTAATTTCACTTTCTTTCTTAAGTTCGCTGAAACAGGATAAGTGATCCCCCCTTCTCCTTGTACCTCTTATACAGTATAGGATAAGCACCGTGACCCCTATTGTCCCTCCGGTTGGCATGGTTTCTTTTTTTTTGGAAACATATTCAATATCGTCCGTCAACTTTTTCGGAGCGTATTTCCGTGGATCCCAAAGACAAGGAGATCCCTTCCTCCTACTCCCAATTCGGAGCATAGGCCGAGACAGCTCGTTTTTCATTTCTCTTCCCGCTTTTTAGTCACTTCTCTCCAACGCCTCTTGCAGTCCACCTTCAGGCCGGAGCCCCTGTTCCGAGATCGAGCTTATCCCCCGCCTGCCCCCCGGACCGGCTCGTCATTTTACCCGAAACAACCGCCATTCCCCCCCCAGTGTTGAGGTGATCCTCCTTTCTTTTTTGACCTCCGACTTTCAAGAAGAGAGTTCCGGCTCTGACGTCTTCCCCTCCAAACACGGTGGTTGTTTTGACCCAACCTATTAGCAAACACACCGCCTGTTGAAGTTTTTTAACTCGGGTTCGCTCAGTCGACCCCCCCAGACGGATAGCAGACCTGCATTAATGTTTGGTTTCCTTCTTTATGATGGATTGCTTGGTTGTCGCCCCTCGGTGCGGGCGCGCACCGGTTGCTCTTTTCTCTCAATGATGCTTGTTTCCGATGACGCCCCCTACCAACCCCACCTGGCGTAGGAGTTTTTGAATGCTTTTGGTGCCCGTAAAGACCTTCCCCTCCCCCTATGTCGCAAGACGATCCCTTTCCTCCCCAGAGGGAGATGCGAATTCACGCTTCCCTCCCGTGATTAATGTGCTTTGCCACTTTTTTTCCCCGTCCTCTATTCGACCCCCTCCCTACGTCGACGGGGCTTGTGACCTAGTCGGCCCTGCGGTTCTGAAGTCAAAGAGTCTTGCTTTGTCACACAGATTGTTTACGGTAATCTGTGTTCGGGTGGTCTAATTTTTTTCCCCCTTTCGACTCCTTCAACCGTTCAGCCAGGCGCCCCTGCGCGTAATCGGCTGCTTCCATAGGTTTGCACTTTTTTCCTGCTTCCGTTTAGTTACCCCCGATGGCCCCCCCGATAGAACAGAGTGCGCGTCCTCTTTTAAGGACTTTGCGCTCTATAAGTGACCCACCTGATATTTGAAGTGATCTCCTTCCGTGGAACCCGAGAATACCTTTCCAAAATAGGAACTCTTTGACGCCCCCAGAATACCCCGGTCCCCGGAAGGGTCCTTTCCTACAGCCGAGCTATAAGAACTGTCCTCTTCTTATTCGATTTTTGGAAAATCCTCCGATGTGATGATTGGGCGGTAGTCTTCCCACCCACTGCCCCCATTTTAGGTTCCCGGTGGTAGGTCTCCGTTTCCGTTACTTTTCGCACAGGCCACCTTTGCCGCCGCTTCGAGTGTTCTCTCCGTTGCAGCCCCCCAGGGGTTCAGCCCCGCGCCTATCAGCGCCATGCGCCCCCCGCGTTCACATTTCCACTCTCCCCGCCCCGATCTTTTCATTAAGGTAGAAGAGGTTCTCTGCCATCCCTTCATTTTTGTATCGCCCGATCCTGACAGTACTCTCCCCAGCCCCCCCTATACGGTCTGCATCGACAGTTCATGTTCCCTACCCCAGTGGTTAGTCTGTTTCGCGACGACGTTGGATCCGAAAGCCTTTTCACGAACAATATCTTATCGTCTTCGGTGCGTGTACCGTAGCCTACGACAAAGCTATCTCCTTTTTTGTTGTTACTTTCCCTCCAGGTACGCGCTTCTGCATGCCCCTGTTACAGCGGCCCTCGTTCGACGGTTGACTGCGGTCTACATAACTTTAGTTTGTTTACCTACCTAAGAGTTTTATCCCCCCGCTGTGTGACCGGTCCCTCTACCATCTTCCCTGCCGGGCGGAACCGCGTTATGACATGGTTGCTCTACTATCCTCTTTTCACCAGGGGTCACGCTACGTTCCTCATGCTCTCTAGTCTCCACCGTTAGCGCTTTGAGGATTCAGATTTCGCACACCCACTTCCCTTGCAGCTCTTTTGCGCTGCAGATTTCCCCTGGTCGGCATTCTTGGATTAGTTGAGCATGACTTCCCACAAGTCCCTATTGTGATCTCTTCGTGCTGGGTCGAGCCCTAATCGCTTTCCTTTTTATCTGCCCCAGTTTCCTTTCGAGATCGCTACCCTGCCACCTTACTGATTTTTTTCCACGTTGATCGAACGTCCAAGACCCTCCCGAAGGCAAACCTCCACTTTTCCCCCTTCGCGCCGACCCCCTTTCTTGTTCAGTATTACGTTCTTCATTCGGGGCTAGTAGACGTCATCCTCTCTTTCGCCCCTTAAGACCTCGGGAGAAACCCCGCCGTCATAGTGCCTTTCTC
>Ga0179593_1349936_pt1 | contig 17101 bp, 18 predicted proteins | sample CZODoug2_1_08_16_FD_185931 | JGI IMG/M metagenome (GOLD analysis project Ga0179593, IMG submission 185931) | Vadose zone soil fungal communities from Angelo Coast Range Reserve, California, USA - CZODoug2_1_08_16fungal (PacBio error correction) | ecosystem: Environmental > Terrestrial > Soil >... | reverse complement strand
TTCCCCCCTCCGGCCTGAATGCCAACTTTACAACTTCCTTCTTCCGAAGAGAATTTCCCTCCTCCTCCTTTTTTTTTTCTCCTTTTCTTCCCTTTTCATAAGCATCCTTTTTCCCTCTCTCCTTCTTCTTCTTTGCCGCTCACATTAGCTTCTTTGTTGCCCGGGCCTTCTTCCCGCCCCGCTCCCTTTGTGCAGATAGTCGGCAGCAGTTGTTTTTCCCTGAACTCTCTTTCGTTTTTGCTTTCTTTGTCGTTCTATTCAATTCTTATTAAATGATTTAACAGCAGCACCTCTCCCTCCAATTGGTGCTGTACTTTCCCCTTCACTCCTCCCTCCCGCCCCTTGCCCACTGTTCTCTCGTCCGTAAGTTTTCCCCCCCCCTCCCCTTTCCTTTATGTTTGCGCTCAGGATTTTCGATGCTCCCATCAGTGTCTCGGCTCCCCATTTTCTTCTCCCCTTTTTCCTGACCTCCCTTCTGGATCTTAGAAAAGTTGCCCCCTGAATTCTTTTTTCAGCTTCCCTTTTCTGGATCAACACATTCACCCTCATCTCACCTGTCTACTCTTTCTTCCGGACTCTCATATTCTTCCCCCTTGCGTTCCATCCTTTTTTTTCTTTTCTGAATCCAACTTCTCCCCTTTCCCCACCGTTCCCTCACAGCAATTGCCTGAAGTAGGCAGCTTGCTGTCTTCAGTAACGGCGATTGACTAGCTCTCCTGACTTTGTGGATGTTTTTCATTTTCCTTCTTGGTTTTCACCATCCTACCTCTCCCCCTTACTGCTTTCGACCCCCCGTGTACCCAATCTCGACACGGTTCCACCTCGCATCTTTGTTTGCGACGTTCTGTCGAATGACCACTTTTGATTTTTTCGACCCTGAGTTTTAATACCACCGCTTTCTTTTACCACCTTAATGAGTTCTTTCTTTCCTTTTTCCCACTGAGTCAGAATGATTCGCCTTTTCGTTCCTTTCCTCCCCTCCCTCCCTGGCAGGAAGGAGTACGGCGACTGACCAGTTCCCCTTATACGTTTCGTTCCGGTTGGGAGTCATGCCCACCTCCAGGTGATCGTCACTTTCAAGGAGTTCCTCTCCTCCCCCCCCCCCTTACCGTTTTTCCGCAAATTCCTTTGCCCGGTTCTTTCCTCCCCTCCTCTCTGTGCAACTTGACGTATTCCGGACATTTCTCTTTTTTCACTTCTTTCCCAGGAGAAGACGGTGCGCTTCTTGCTTTCAGGAAACCCCAATACCTTGTCCTCTCCTTTTCTCCCTCTTTCTCTTTTTCCCCCCCTCGAGTCCCATTCCGACCCCCTTCGATTTTTAGTTATTGAGCGTTCACCTTTTTCACTACTCCCTCCCTTGATGGATTTGCCCTCTAATCTCTTCACCTTCTCTTCCTTTCCGTAGCAGCGCGTAGTTTTTCCCCCCCTATCCTCCTTTTTCCCCTCTCCTCTGAAGTTTTTTCCCCCCCTTTTCCTAAAGAGTTCTTCTGGGTCGTCCGTCTTGACTCTTTTCTTTCCTTCGATCATTTTTTCCTTTCTTCAGGTGGTAAGCCAAGACCAACCTTTTCTTCGTGTCCCTACCCAGCCCATCAGGGACAAGATCCCGATACTTCGTGAGGGTTATCCCGGAACTCTTCTCCCTCCTTATGTGAATAACCTGTTCTTGGATCGTTTCAAGTGCCGCGTTTATACGTGCTTTTACGTTCTCTTTTCCTGCGGATAGTTTTTCAAATTCTTTGATAAGACCCCCTCCCGCCCTCTTCCTCTTTTCTAGATCTATACAATTTTTTTTTTCTCTCCCCTTTTGGCGACATTCCTCTTTTTCCTGCTGCGGACCCCCCCTTAATCTCTTTCCCGTGTCAAAAGAGAAATGGGGCTGTGCGTCGAGCCTTGCGTACCCCTCCTTCTATTCTTCTAATTCCCAAAACCTCGTACCCTTTTCACTCCCCTTGGGTCCCAAGCCTTCCTTTCTCCCCCCCCCTTCCCGTTTAGCTTCCACCCTGACCCTCTCATCTTTTTCCTCCCTGCAACGATAGGCTACCGGCTTGGAGGGGAAGACACAAGCTTTTTTTGTATTAAACTCGTCTTTTTTCCTAGGGAGGTCTGATTTTTTTTCCCCGCCCCTCGTCGACTCGTTGTGTCAGAACCCTTTCGTCAGTTCCTAACCTACCCACTCCCCCTCAACTTGATACTATGTTTCCCCCCCCCCCGTAATCAGACCCTTCCTCCATCAAAAGTGCCCCTCCCCTCTTCCCCAACACTTGACCCCCCTTCCCCCCAACTTTTCACCCCTTACTTTTGCTGATAGGGCGGTTTTCGCTGACTTTTGATATCTGGTGCCGAATGCCCCGACATTCTTCTTTTCCGTTAGATTCCCTTTTTTTTTCCCCCTCCCCCCGCAAGGGACAATGAAAGACCCAGTCCTTTTCCGCCTCCGCCTTTTCGATTTTTTTCCCTTTTCTGTTCTACTTTTCCCGAGAATCGACGATGTTACTGTTTTGGCTGAGTACCGTCTTACTTTCACTTTCCTTTCCCGTCTAACTTTTCCTTTTTTTCCCCTCCTCCAACAATGTTTTGAGTGCGGTTTTTTGTGTTTACTCCATTATTAAAAGTATTTTTTGTCGGCCGATTATATCCTGAAGTTCTGCTCGTGTTTCGAAGATCTAATCTTTTTTGGCCAAAGTCCACTCTCTTTAACTGTGTACCCTTCCTCTCATTCCCTATTTGGTGAATTCCCCCTTTTAAGTCACCCGGGCTACGCGGGAAATCCTCGCCTCCCAATTAGGGGTTGCATGGACGGAAGTCACCTGCATGCATTCATCTCAACCAATCCATTTTCTCTGGTTTGTTCTCAGCTGCTGACTTCCGACCAGTGACCAATGCCTCTTGGATGGCACCTTGGCTGTTCCGAATACTCTCTTTCTCCCCCCCGTGTTTTTTTTGCTCTCAGAGTCGGACCCTCCCGTTGCACTGTTTTCCCCCCGCTCATGCTTTTTTCCTTTCCCCTTTTCTCCCTCTAGTGGATTCCCCCCCCCCCCTCGGACAGCTCTTTTTTCTTATGTAATCCCTTTTCATTGATTACGTCCTGCACTCTCCCGAATGATTCCTGAGATGTCTCTCCTTCCCTTACCGTTTTTCTCTCTCCGTTGCATTCAACCACTCTCCGTTCCTTTTTCTTTGCCACCGGTTATCGTGTATTTTCTTCCAGAGTCGTACTAAAGTCCCGTTATCCAATCTCTTCATTCAGGAGTCCTCTTTCCCCTTTCCTGAATTAATAAATCCCCCCCTCATTCCCCATTTTTTGATGTCGTTTACCAGCCCAAAAAGTCTCTCGTCATTTCTTGGGGATCCCCCAACTTGTCATTTCTCTGCTTCTTAACATGACTCAGAGATTTGCCTTCCCCTCTTCTACCTTCAGTCCTTCGTACATTCAGTCCTTTCCTTCCTTTTCCCCCCTCCTTGGTAGTCCTTGTGCTGTAGACTCCCCCACTGTTTCCTCGCCTCGCACGCAGACAAGACGTCCTGTTTACCGGATTCCAAGTCCTCAGTCATAGCCAGACCCTCCGTCTTGGGTTTCTTTTACTGCGTTTTCTGCCTTCTTCTCTTCTTTGAGATGTTCCATTTGTGCAGTTTTTTTTCCTGTTGAGCGTAAGATCTCCCTATTTGGCTTGTGCTTTTTTATTTATCGAACTAATCCTTTGGTAGGTAGTCCTCGTCGACTCTTTCTCGTCTGCAAATAATCTACTACTCTTAACCTAGACCTCGTTTCGAAATTACAACTTATTTGTCGGGCCCCCAGCCACGCCCATTGAGAATATAGGTGTTTCTCTTTAATGCTTCGCTTTTTCTTTCCTCCCTCTTTCGTATTGCCGCGAATCTTAAACTGCGCCTTCTAATCCTTTTTTTTTTTAAGGATTGCGTATCCTTCCCGATTACTACGATGATCCACAACCCCTTTCGCTTTCTTCCTCTTCGCTTAGATTCCGGTAGCAGGATCTGACTATCCCCTGGGACGTCCTTCTCCCCCCCCCCTTGCTTGTCGATCTAGTCCCTCCTTTTCGGCTCCAGAAATCTCTGTCCCACGTTCCTCTGTACCCCCCGTAAACGACTGCTTGACCCCTTCCCTTGGCTTTTGAGACCGTCTCCTTTCCTTGGGATTACCCCATCCCTATTCTCCGAACGTTGGCTTTATTTCCCCCTCCCTCACTTAGATATCCTTTTTTCCGCTTGTTGCTTCTTGATAGTTTCCGACATATTCCTGTTGAGTATACACCCCCTCGTCCAATTATGTTTCCGCTCCCCTCCCTCACAGACCCGAGGGCAGCGAGACTCACCCTGTCTCTCTCTGTCTGCAAGGTTTTGGGTTCTCCTTCATCTAATTCGTTGCGCCCTTATGGGTCCCTCCCTTCCCCATGTCACCGCGCTTTTTCCGCCCCCAATGATCATGCTATCATAGCGTAGAGTCGGTTTCCTTTCTTTATTTGCCATTGACCTTGAAGTTTTCGATCGTCCTTTTCAATACTACCTCCTCATTGTTTCCCAGTGTTCCCTTTTTCTTCCACAATATTCCTATATCTCAATCCTTTGTTTCCCCTTCTTGGGTGTTTCTGCGATCCTTTGCCCCTTTCCCCGTATTCCCTTAACGATTCCATACTCCTTCTCCCCTCTCTCCTCCTACAGAGTTCAATCTTCCCGAGGGTGCATCTTTTAATTCTTTTAGTCCTTCTCGTTCATTCCTTGCGTGGACAACGTGATAGTTGTGCGTTTCCCCCTTCCCGGTTCCTATCAAAGTTGCCTTTTTTCCTTTGCTGAACCCAGGTAAGTCCTTGACTCTCTATATAAGTGAAACTTTTTTCCGTCGCTCACCAGTCTTTGCTTCCTTTTGCCGTTTTTATTTGGTAGGGTGAACGGCGTCCCCTTTTGTCTTATCATCGCATTCTGACGGTCCCCTCTTTCCCCTCGTTGGTGGCCTTTTTTTTGACCTGTTTTCTGCTCGGTGTTTCTCCCAATCACGTCGTTTTTGTCATTGCCATCTGCTTCCCCAGAGATCCCCACCTTTTTTGTGTTTGCTTCGTCCGATTTTGACACTTCCCCTTTCCCCCTATCTTGCGAGTCGTGATGCTCCGATGGTTTTTTAACCCCATCCAACACCTCCCCCCAGCTTTCTTAAAGTTTTTCCTTCTTCCGTTATCTTCCCCTCTTTCCCTTGTACTTATGCATTGATTTTCTTTGCTTTTTCTTTCTGTTTCTTTTCGTAGACGAAGCCACCGCCTTTCAGCTTTATCTCCATCAGTTCCATTGCCGGACTGCGGCAATTTCTCCCGATTCCCCGGGCCGATGCCTTTTTTCTCCTTCCCCCCCTTGGACTTTCCCTTTCTTTTTTTTTTGAGGTTGTCCCCTGGTAGGACGTGATTCTCTTTCTTATTGTGTATTGTCTGAATGGATCCGTCCCCCCTTTTTTCGAACCTCTCCACCCTCTTTTTCCTGGTTCCCCGTCCGCGAAACTCCTTTTTGACTTTCCCTTTTTTCTTAATTCACTCCTGGCCAGCGCGACTTTATTTGTACTCGGTTTGTCTGTATCCAGTAGACCAATGCTGTTGATAGGTGCTCTGTATCCTTCCCCTTTAAGATTTCATGCCTCCCCCCCTCTCTTTTTTTCGCAACTTCGGATGATATTTCCCTCCCCCCTGCTGCCTGAATTTACCTTTTCTCTTGCGGGACCTAGTTCCTAGGCTGCCAGAATCGAATGACCCCCCGCCGGACTTCCCCTGTGAATACCCTTCTTCACTCGTGAAGGATGACTCCCCTCCCCCCTTCTTCCCCCTCTCAGTTGTGGTTGTGATCGAGTCTTTATCTGGGCTTTCCTTTCTCTTTCCGTCATGCAGGCCGCGGTGGCAGATTCTCCCCTCGTGAATGCCTACGTCTATCCCGCTCAAGTGTGAATCCGTCCCATTCCTGCCAGTCGTTACTCTTTATATACTTATTCGGCTTTCTTTCCTTTGCTGTCTCTTCCCTTCCCCTCATCCTTTTTATAACATGCATCCAGCACGCCTTCGGGCTCTCCGTCGCCATCAAATCGCCGACAGTCTGCCCCACCTGACTGTCGCCCCTTTCCGTAAAGTGTCCCCCCCCCAATCCTTTCCTTTTTCTTTTTTTTTTTTTTTTTTTTTCAATTTTGTGGGTTGTGGCTTCTCCCTTTTTTTTCCTTTTTTTTTCTTGTTTTTTCTTTTTCTTTTTTTTGGGCGATACCTGGATTTCTTGCTACTCAAAGGATTATCGGGCCCACTGGTGAAGGATACCCCCAGTCGCCGCACCATTATTCCCCCCTTTGATAGATCGTTTCGGTTCCTTTCGCCAAACTCCTTTTTCCCGTCCCTTCCCCTGTGTGGCAGAAAAAACCTCTCCGCTCCCTGCCACGTTTGTTCTTTCCATCGAGCATTGTTATGCGATGGCTGCCCCCTTTGTCTCGTATTCGACGCCTTCAACTTTTCGGCCCCCCTTCACCGGCCCTTCCCGCCTTCCGACTACTTTTTCTCATCTTTTATCTTCCTATAACTGCCTATTGACTTAGCCCCTCCTGCGCGGTGTGTTGGCTGTGTCTACATAGTAGTGGTTCCCAACCCCCTCCTCTCCAGATCCCTCCCCTTTCTGACCCTGCGTCACCACTCCCCGTCATTTTCTGCCCCCCCCCCCACCGATAAGAGAGTTTGTCCTCGCATGTGGCCTCCCCCTCCTGTTATGTGGGAAGACACCGTATCACTGATTCCGACCCCCTGCCCTCTGGGATGAGTTCCCAATGCGCTCTCGCCTTCATACTTCTCTCTTCATTTCGGCCGTTCCACGAACCCCTTCCATTTCTTTTTTTCCCTGGGCCTCCGGCGTACGGCTTCAGCGTTCACTTATACCTTGATCCGTCGTCCTTTCTGGGAGCGATTGTTAACGAAACGTGCTTTATCCCGTTACCCTGGAGTGCCACCTCCTCGCCCCCCCGTATCCGTTTGTCCCTCAAATTCCAGTGACGCGAATGTCTCAGACATCCCCGATTTTCCCCATCGCAGGCTTTGAAGTGCTTTCCAAAATCGATTCTTTCTATCTTCTTCCTGTTTCCTTCTCTGCACTTTTTCCTTTTTTTTTTGGACCTGCCTGACCCCCCACCTAACTTGTGACACCCCAGCGGGGTCTCCGATTTCGCATCGGGTGACAAGAAGCGTCCCCTGGGCACCGCGATGGGTTTTGGTTGAGAGTCGATAAATTTTCCCCTTTCCCACCTCCAACTTCGCGTGGTTCCCCGACAGTTACTAGACTCCCCCTACTTTTTTTCTATCCTTTTGTCCCCCTCCTTCCTTCCAGTTCGTTCACTAGCGCCGATAACGACTTGAAGATGCAGGAGACTTGTTACCTCTCGGATGGTTCTCTGGTCGGCGATGCCTTTGGCGGCTGATTGCCTAACAGTCCCCCCTTTTCCTCCTCAAAATTCCCCCCTCGTCTTGCACTTCATCTTTCAACGCGAAGATACGGCTGAAGCTTTTGTCTCGTTTCTCTAAATAGTATTACTACCCTTATAGCCGCTTTCTCCCAATCCGACAGTTTTTTCATTTTTCTTTTACGAGTCTCGTTGTTTTATTTCTTGGATATCCCCCAAGGACCCGTTTCCGTTAACATAGCGTTTATTCTCCCCTTTTTTGTCGCTCTTTCCAGGTTGTTTCCCCGATACGCCTTATTCCCCCCTCTTCCTCTTCCCTCCTCCCCGACCCGTCACCTTTTTTTTTCATCCGAGATCCCGCGCAGCGGATTCCCATGCGGCTTCTAGCGCATACCAACCATTTCGTTTTTTTTCACGACGTGGTACCCATTCCTACCTTACCAGGAACTTCTCCTCCCGACACGATTTCACTTGAATCCTTCCCGCTGGCCCCATTTTCCTTTCTTGTCCGCTACCAATGATAGGATGGCGGCCCCTTTACTTTTTGGAAAGCGTTAGATATTCCTTAACTTCTCCGAGTTATCCGTCCCAATCTTCAGTTAGATAACATACCCCCTCCCTCCAATATGTTTTCTCTTCTTTCCTACCTATCGTCCAAAATCCCCCTCACAGTTCACTGGAACGTGCTCACACAATCCTTGATCAATCGGCCAAAGCTTCAAAATAATGCTTGATAGCTGTTCTGGAGATGATTTTGATCTCCTTTTGCCTCCTGTCCATTCCCCTTTTGTTCATTCCCCTTGCCCGTGGATGACCCCTTTGTAGTCGACAGCGGCTCACCTCTCCCCGAAACCTTACAGAGGCAGGACGATTCACTATGAGTTAGATCGCCCCTTCACTTCTTCGGATAGAATGTCTATCCACCCTCTCTGCCTTTTTTGCTGCTTTCAATGGAACTTTTCCCTCGCGATAACTTTTTGTTTTCCCCGCACCAATGCCTTGAGCGGTTGGTTGCGGGCTCCCCTCTTCCAAGGGTCTTGAGAGGTTCTGATATCCTGAATTGATCTATCCGGTTTTTCGCTTTCCTCCTCTGGTTGGGTACCTCCCCTTTCCCTTTGTCCAACGGCCTCTCACTGTCCCCCCTGTTGTGCCTTTTTTTCATTCATCAACACCGGGAAGGTGCGTTACATCCCTCGCCTCACAGTAGTTTTTGTTGAAAGGACTTACTCCATCCAGTCTCCCCCTCCCCAACCTCTTTCTCTTTTTTTTTTTATCCTCCTATGGACCACCTTTTCTATCCGTTTAAAGACCAATGATCTTGGGCTTGGCCACGGCGGACGAACTCTCTTTTCTCATCCCTTTTTTGTTGCTTCTCTCTCTTGTCACCGGGTTCAAAGTCCCCCTCTCTCCATGTTTCCTTTTCCCTCTCCCCCCTGGTCATAGCGGTCACCAGAGAAAGCGTACTGTCGTGGTTATAAATGGATTGATTAAGGTTAGGTCCCCCTCTCCCTTAATTTTTGACCCCTCCCCCCTCTCTGCCTCGGCCCTTTTACCGGGTTTGGATGACTTTTCGGCCCCCAGATGAACAGTTCGCTTTTTTGTTTTTTGGCCGGGTGGGTTTCACAGGTTATAGTGTCCTGTGCCCCGCCTTTGTTTCCCGTCTAGAACCCTCTCCCCTCATTCGATTCATCTCTTCCCACTTTAATCTTCATACCAGCCCCACGCAAGGCACTTTCTTGTTTTTTCCACTCCAAACTGCTCTCTTCCATTTTTCAAGTTCAGTTTACTCAGCCAACCCTTTCATATCCCTATTCTCGACCTTCCCGCAGGAGCTCTCCCTTTCTCTCCACTCGTACGGACGGCTCCTTCCGGACTTTTCTTTAATAGTGTAGACTTGCTGTAGGACTACCCCCAACACTTTCATAGCACGAGAGACGCACGCCCCTGGTCATGATTCCTTCCCTTCCCAGTCCTACTTAATAGACCTCCACGAATATATCTCTTTCTATTTTGAACCAGTTGTGGCCCGATTGTTTAGCGATTGTTTTCGCTCCCGGATTTGGATTGTCTGATTTTGCCCTTCCTGTGAGTGTTCAGGATTCTCCTCTTTTTTAGTGAGTGTTGTCTGGGGTTTCCTACTTTGCCTTTGTAGTATATAGTGTTTTCGCTTTCGCTCCCCCACACATCTCTCCCGCTTTCCAAACCCGTAGAACTCGTGTTGACAACCCTCCTATCCCTTTTGTTCCCATTCCCCCCCCTCCCGCCCCTTGACCTATCTTTGCTCGACTTCCGATGAGCGTTCGTGCCGCGCCGTGAATTGGTCAGTTTTGACTCTCTCTTCCCCCTGTGTGTCCCAGTTTCTCCCTCTCCTTTTGTTTTGAATTGGACCCGCGGCTTCTCCTCGGCGATGATCGCGTTTGCTAAACACAGGTCGCTTCGAGCATCTCTTTTCCTATTTGAAGTAGAAGGATCTTTTTAGGTCAGCCCCCAACCATGGCTCTTCTTCCCCTTGGAGTTTCGCTTCTAGGCACTTATCTCTGTCTTCTTTCCCCCCCTATAATTTTCCCCCCCCGCTTCCGTGTAAACCTTACCCGCTTTCTAGAAACCGGCACCTGGCGTTTCTCACCTAGGCGATTCACTTTTTTTTTATTCATTACTCTTAGAGATGAGACTCTTTTTTGTACACCGCGCATTTTAGATTCCTTTCCTGTCCCTATTTTGCCTTTCTTTCTTCTTATCTCCTCCCTAGGCCGAGGGTCCCCCCTTAAATTGTTTTTCTTACTTCTTTCCAAGAGGGAATCTTCTTTTGCCCCCTCCCCCATGGCTTGTAGGAAGTGTTCGGCCTTTCCTTTTTCCATTCGGAGGACCTCTTCTTTCTGTCCTTCTTTGTAATCCAACTCCCTCGGGTCTCGATAACCACATGATCAGAGATTGCGTAGCTTAGAGTCTCATACCTTTTGCTCTTAAATTGACCTTTACAGGTTTTGATCTCCTCTTCCCCCCCTCCCCATGCTTTGTGCGCACCCTTACCTCTCGTTTTCACCCGCTTCGCACTCTAGACAAGCTGTTCGCATTTTAGGTTTTACTTCCCCCTAACGCGGCACCGTCAGAATTTCAACCGAGAATGAAATATCCCTTTCGCAGTCCTTCTTTTCCTCGCCCCGAAGTGATTTGCACTCTTTTAATGTTGATTCATTCTGGTCACTGAATTTGGTCACGTGATATAGGTGTTATTCTTTACTCCTCTCAGTTGACGATCCCCCCTCTTTATATCGTTTTCTGCAATAAGCACGCCGTCGGCGATAGGATCGTCGTTCAACCTTTTCCGTGACCTCCATGGACCCGTTCTTTCTTTGGTCTTTCCCTTCCTCCATTCTGGTCCGATTCTGAGTTCGCTGATGCCGTCACCGATCCCATTTCTTTTCGGTGGTACCCCTTATCCTCGTGTCTCCAAAACCACTTTTCCCTTTTTTTCATTCCTCAAGGCGTCGTCCCCCAATTCTCTTTGTTTTTCGCCTCCCCTTCCCCTTTCTTTCCCCCTCAGACCATTTCGAGCGGCCGTTTGTTTTCGGTCCCCGCGGTCGACCCCAACAAATAAAACACTGCCGCGTGGCTAAGTCCACTAGCCAGTGATTTCTTCAACTCCGCTTGTTTACCTCCTATGCTTTTTTTTTTTTGTGTCAGGTTGCGAGTGGCTTTTTAGTGCTGATTAGCCATTGGCCGCTCTCCATCGTCAAATGCGTTTTTACTGGAAGGACCTCGTATCTGATTGGGATATTTTTTCTAGTCTTCTGTGTTTTAAGGACCCTTGTCCTCTTCATTGTAATCCCTTCTTTCCTCCCTTTTAGAGATTAGGTCCATTTCCGGTCGAGTTTAGCCGGCCATCCATTGCTCTTGCAATCCTTGGAGGTTCGTTCAAATAATGATCGCCCTACTCCCTTTCTTCACCGTAAGTCATCTCTTCCTTGCATTTGCTCACTCGGCTCTTTGAGTGCCCGTCGCCCCCCCTATGCCTGTTTGGCGCTGTAAGGGAACCTGAAATTTCCGCTACCGACCCCAAAGAGCCCTCGTACATCCGTTCGCGATCGTCCCAGACATGCTTTGCCTGTTTTTTTTTTTTTCATTTGGGTTGAACTTGGTTTCACGAGCGATCTTTCTTTCCCCCCCACCGCCTGCCTCATACAGACATTGAACGGCTGACTGCCGATAATCTCTCTCCTCCCTCCGTTTTTGTTGTTTTCTTTTCCCTTTTTTCTTTTCTCTTACCCGTTTTCAGATCGTAATGAGGCCTGCCGGTTTTTTCCCGACTGCTTCTCTGCCTTCTTTGAATGCTACTGCTATTTCCCCTTCTCATTATAGTCGCAGCATCTTTTCCTACGCTACGACGCGGGGATATTTGTCGGTGAGTTGCCAACTTTTTCATTCTTTACTGACACCCACTCCTGCAAGCTCCTCTCTTTTTCCGGCTCTGCCATACAATACGCGCATTATTCCTTCGCGCTGTCCATGTAAGGGCAATTGGCATTATGGGCGCTCAGGATTTTCGGCGAAAGACCAAGGATCCTTTTCCCCTGGTTCCGGCCAATTCGCCTCCATTAGACCGTCTTCTTCTCCCTTACAATTCTCAAGAAGATTCTTATCCGATCTTCTTTTTCTTCGAACACCTTAATCGATACCTATCTCTACGCTTGCTTCAGTTTTTTTTCCTTATTTTTTCGGGCGGCTTCGATGACTTTTTGCCTCTTCTGACTACTCCTACTTTCCCTCCCTTGAAAGCCCTCCCTTCCGCATTAGGCCGACTGTTTTTGATATGCAAGATCACTTCGACTGAACCCTCGCGGCGGGTTGGCGTTCTTTCCCCATCTTAGTGTAAACATCCCACTTCCAGTTTAACGCTATCAATTTCCCCCTTTGTCCCATTTCGAGACGGTTCTCCACCTCGACTTGGTTGAGACTTTGTCTAGATCCCCTCCGTTGGCTTTCGGATTTTTCACGCGTATCACCCAGAGGTTCGATACCACCGTTTTCCACTCTGGAGCGTTTCTCCTTCAATTACTTCGCTCCTCCTATCTCTGCTGTGAAGGTCCCCCTCTCCCCCCTCCTCCCTGGAATCAGTGATCCCGTTTTTTCTTTTCCCCGTTAACTAAGATCGCAGACTGGGGCGATTTCTCCCAGCAGTATATTCACCCGTGTCAGGAGCACCTCTCCTCAAACCGCTACCCCTTTTCCTCCCCATTCATGCCCTGTACCTGTCCTCTTTCTCCCTTGCACCATAGCCGGCTGACTTTTTGAAGGCGATACTTTCGATTTAGTTGTCCAGTCCCTCTAAGACCGTGTTACTCCTTATCGAAGGAACCCCTCCCAATTTTTCCCCCGCTTGTCTCGATTTATAAGAGGTTCCCCCCTCCGTTCCACGGTTTAGCACCAAGTTCTTTGTTTTTTGATTTCTTCCTCTTTTCATCGCACCTTCACGGTCAATGTCACTACCGCCAAATGAGGTTCCGACGCCCTAAGCTATGAAATTCGATAAGTTTTTTTCCGAATCCCTCTCCGTTTTCAGTTTTCCCACCCTCTCTCCTTCCTTCTCCGCTTCCTCGAAGGCTAACCTGGCCCACGCGGCGTCGGCATGTTTCCTTTTTTGTCGGCGGCCCTAGTGGGATGGTCGTTGTCTTCTTCTGCGACCCTCCCTTTATGTTACCTCCTCAAATGCCCCGATTTCTTCACGATTCTGTTGAATCTCCCCCCCTCGCCCCTGATACGTCTAATTTTGAGGGTTCTACGGTCTTCGCCTAATACTAGCTGAATACCAATCTCTTCGTGTCCAGTATGTGCGAACCCTTCCGTTTCCTTTTTCTATACAGGCGGTGGTTTTTTCGCGTAATTTTGCCCCCCCCCCCCCCCCTTTTCTGGATTTTCCTGTACAGACAGTCTTCATGAACATAGCGCTCCCGCTCCAAGGTGGGTCGCCCCCGCTTACCTTTTTTTTTATCTTGCGACGGCCAACTCAGCGTTTGTTTGCCTTCCTCAATCGACATGTTGGTTTTGTTTTCCCTATATCATGCGTTCCTCGTCTACCTCCGGTCTAGAGCCATCCCCACAACTTTTTTTTTACGTTCACGCAGTGGTCCCGACTACTCCCCCTTAACGGCACGGCTCCCGGCGCACGCTCAGCGGTTTTCGGCACGAGTGCTTCACTTGCTTGGCTTTCGTCCGACAAAATCTCTGAGGGTTGCCACGCTGGCTAATTTGTCCCTCGTTCTTAGAATTTTTCCCTATCCCTTCGTCTGTGCCGCCGTCGTCGTTCGCTAACCTACACAATACACTCCAAATATGGAGACTGACACTAACCGGTACCGCTCCCCTCCCCCGAAACGGGACTCCCCCCACCCCCTCCTTTTACGGCAACCCTGCAACATCCGCTTTTTTCTTTTTCCTGGCGCTGACTTTGATAGACGTGACGCCTTTAACGTCCGTTTGGTTCGTTCGGGCTCGGGCTAGGCACTCTGTAGCTGACCGACAAGGTCTCTTCCCCCATTCCAGCCCCCCTCGATTACCTCCGATCCGTAATGAGTTCGCCGACTTCCTTTTTTTTTATTCCTAGTTATCGATGACATTTTTTTGCTTCCAGTGGTCCATTTTAATTTTTCCTCTCTTCAATTTTTGTTACCCCCCTCAACCAATGCCCTCGGTTTTGTGCGAATGACAGTATGATGGCGATCTGCCGGATGTTTTCGGGGTTAAGACGACGTTTTGGCGTGGTCCCGACACATCCCCTGTTCTCCACTTCCCCCTCGAACTGGTATCTTTTTGGCCTGCACTTTTCCTCATCACACCCGGGAAGCGCGTCAGCCTTCAATTTCGGGGAGATGGCAGGAAGTAATAAGGCAGTCTCTCTGCCCCGACAAATCTTTTTTTTGTTGATAATTTTTTCCCGCTCCTTCCGAAAGCCTGTCTTCCCAAAATCTCTTCGGTTCCGAATCTTCTCTTTTCCTCCCGTTGTTGTTTTCTCTGTCCCCCTTGGAACCGCCGGTGCCAAGTTTCACCACTCTCCTCTCGTCTGGTAGCATTGTTCCCGGAGGAGACCCCACCACCTCGACCAAGATTATTCTTCGGATGATCCTGGCCGTTATTACGTCCATGTCCACTCCAGAATTGAAGTTCTTTCCGCGGCCTTCCCCGGGTTTTCTTCCGTCAGTGACCCGTTCCGATTCAACAGTAGCTTCGTTTCCTCTTAGCGTGTCGGCCCCCAAGCAGCGTCCCGTAAAGCGTGACCACGTCTCTCCACTTCAGGAATTCGCCTCTAATAATTTTGAAGCTCTACCTAACCCCCATCTTCCTCTTTTTTTCGTCGACAAAGTCTTGCCCTTTAGTGCCAGCTGAATTTTAGTTAAAACAAGTTCCTCGATATCTTAGAGTAACGATAATTTTTGATTCGTTTCTCTTTTTCCCTTCCTGATCTTTCCTGGCCTTTTTCCTTTTCTTCCTTTACGTAATCCTTTTCTCCTGTTTTTCCCTATTACCCAGGTGTCTCGCCGGAGCCCGCCTTACCAGTTTTACTGTCGTTTTCCCGTTTTGCGGCACACGTCTCTCAAGTACTTCTCCATAACCAGAATATCCTCTTCTTTGTAAGCGTGTTGGCGATGTCGCCGATTTTTGAGAGTTCCGGTGCTGTGAGGTTTTGGCGCTTTAAAGGTGGCTTGTCATGATCTCCAGTATTTGTTGGTGTTCTGTACCTCCCTCCTTGAGTGGTTCTTATCCCTAGTCCTCACCTTCCCCTGCTGACAGTCTCTCCGCGCTTTCCCAAATGGCCTCTTTGAATACCCTCCTCTCCTTTTTTATCTTCCGACAAGCCCATGTAGCCCATTTGGCGGATCTTTTCCTTGGCTTTTCTTGGACCGCGCCTCTGGTGCGTATAGTGACCCCTTGGCGTGTTCCTTTCCAGAGTTCTCAGTTTGTGTTCCTCCCTTTCTACGCTGGTTCGTCTTTGCGTGATCGTCGTTCGCCACCCATTGCTCTTTTCCTTTGCCTCTTAGATGTCGTAGTTTCTTTTCTCTATGTCAGCCAACATGCCTGGAGACCTTTTTGAGCTATCTTCTATAGGTCCGCTTTATCGGTATTGGTTTCCCTACCTCTCTGGTACACCGTTGTCGCTCTAACACTCCCCGCTTTCTACGGAACTGCGCTTGCCTTGGCGCTATTGGTATCCTACTATTAGATTTTTTCCCGGATACCTCGCATGCAGTAATCGGCTCTTTTGCTACTTCTTCTGATCGGATCCAATCTCATTGCTGTTCGTCCTTCACCCTGTGTAGCCTAATTAACGCCGAGGGCGCGTCCCTGACCATCACCATGCTCGCTTGTAGGCACGAGTGTCCTCCTGCTCGGCGAAAATTGCTTTTTGCGTCTTTTCAATGAACCGACTCGTTCGCTACCCCCCCCCTTCCTCGATTGAAGAGCTCGCGTCGTTGCGTTTAGTGGACCCTCCGTTCTATGGTTTTTCGAACGCTCACTCCCTCCCTTTCGATGTGCGCACAGTTCCGTTTTTTTTTTCCCCCCGCTGGAAATCGTTGGCCTGATGTTCGACGTCTTTTTTTTTTTTTCCTCTTCCGAAAGCGGGCCTGTCGTCTGGAAACGATTCCCAGAGAAATCGGCAAAGTATCGCATCTCCTCGCAACGACTTAGAGGGTGTCCCCCTCTTAATGTCTGCTTCTTTTCTTTCATGGCGCCCTTGACCTCCCTGGTTCTGCGGTTCGTTCACTCTCTTTGATCACCGTCTGGTTTGCATTCGACTCAGCCCCTTCCCGGCTAAGTGAACTGGTCAGTGTCGTAGTCTTCTGCCGTTCTGTTTTGTCGGGTGACCGGCGCATAGTTTTTTGTCTGCGTCAGCGCATATGACGGTAACGCTCCCAGCGTTTCACTTTGTCGACCTCTTGTGATGATATTTGTCCCCCACATCAAAGTCGGTGAATTTTAGTAGTCGTCCCAACAAGATTATCGGGTTTTCCCGCGCCTTCGGCTCTTGGACCCTTTTTCACACTGCGCGCTGGCGCCTCTCGTTGGTTCCCTACGATTTTGAACCACACCACCCCCCGCCTCGCTGGTATAATTTTCATGTGATCTTCACGTGTTTTCCTACTTATTTTTGGGTGTGGCGTTCGTCTTCCAGGTTGCGCTTGATTCGCAGAAGTTTTTTTCGGGCCTCGCAGCGCCATCGTTTTTCAGACGGACTGCCATCAATATCGCTTGGATCGTTCTTCTCTCTGATTCGCCGCAGGCACATGGAATGATTTTGACCTTCTTCCTCCTCTTCGGTTTGCCTTTTTCCGTCTGATGGCCTGCCTTTCTGAATGTTTAGCCTCTCAGTGGCGCCTAACGCATTTCGCGCCGCGACATCATGATCCCAGAATGCCCTGAATTGCACTTCCTTGAATTTCGACGCCTAAGACTTGTTTGTAATGGGCTCCGTGTTCCCCCGTATCGTTGGATCGGTCTGCTGTTGATAAGGTACTCCTTGAAGCTTTTTTGCACGAACAAAGATCGCGCCCACCTCAGATATCGACCTGACCGGCTGCCCCATCTGCACCTGGAGGCGTGAACAGTTATGCATTCACTAAGTTGGATAGAATCTTCTCCTTCCTTCATTGCCTCCCTATTCCCCCTTCCTTTGTCCATTTGACG
>Ga0179593_1276490_pt1 | contig 17101 bp, 18 predicted proteins | sample CZODoug2_1_08_16_FD_185931 | JGI IMG/M metagenome (GOLD analysis project Ga0179593, IMG submission 185931) | Vadose zone soil fungal communities from Angelo Coast Range Reserve, California, USA - CZODoug2_1_08_16fungal (PacBio error correction) | ecosystem: Environmental > Terrestrial > Soil >... | reverse complement strand
ATGAATATTTTCCTCTATTTGTTGTTTTTGTTTCGAGGTTGGGTTGGTTGGTTTGTTTTTTTTTTTTTTTTTTTGTTTTGGGTTGGGGTTGTGGGGGGGGGTGGTTGTTTTTGGTTGGGGGTGTTTTTGGGGTGGGGGGGTTTGGGGTTTGGGGTTGTTGTGTGGTGTTGGGGGGGGGGTGGGTTTTTTTTTTTTTTTTTTTTTGTTTTTGGGGGTTGTTGGTTTTCTTTTTTTTTTGGGTTTTTTTTTTGGGTGTGGTTTTTTTTGGGGGGGGTGTTTTTGATATTACATGAGTAGTTTTCTAAACGAGGAAGTCATCTAAATTAATGGTTCCTCGTGTCTCCCACTATCCTCCCACTGCCCCGTGCGCTCCCGGCGGGGCCCGATTTCAACCCTTTTACGTTCTTCTATTTCTGATCTTCTTCTTTTTCCCCACCTGCACCCGAGTTTTTCCGGGCCTCGCTTTCGCGATTTGTAAACATTTTGGCTGACTCTAGCGCTTCCCATGGTCTTCATCCCGCGAAAGCGGTCCCCTTTTCTCCCGACTGACGCTCTTTTTTTTCTTTAGTTTTTTTTGGTCTGCCTGGAACCACCTCCCGCTCGACCCCCCATTAAAGACGAGCCTTTTTGATAGTTATACCCACAAATGCCCCGATCTGCCCCCCCCAAGTACCAGCTAGAGTTCCCCTTACCGCTCGTGAAGTTCCCGTTCGTTTTGCGGCTTTACCTTTGAGCATGTCTTTGTGATCTTTCTCTCTCTTCATTCCTTACGTCAGCGTATAATATAGCCCTTTCTTTGATATAGAGAAGTTGTGCGGAGTGGGTTTTTCCCTCCCCGTGGCCATTGTCAACATCTGCTCTACCCACTTCCTATAGAGGGTGAACGCTGCCTAGAAACAGGTCCCTGCCTTATGAAGTACTCTTTATGTGGTGACCAAACTGAAAGCTACTGATCTTTCTTCACTCCCGCCCCCCTTTTCTCCTTTTTTTTTACTTTTCCGGTTAGGCTGAATTTCCCTGGTTTCCCCTGGCTTCAAGATACTTGCGGTTAAATAGGACCCTATGCGAAGACCTTTTCCTTTTTTTACTAATTGCTTCGTTTTTTTTTTTCGGTTCCCCCGTGCGTCTGCGGGCTGCCTGTCCTCTCTTTTTTTTCTTTTGATGATTTGCGTCGCCTATTATCTGAACCACCCCCTGCTGCTTTTGCTTTACTTACGGCAACTTCGTGCTGAGAAGGAACCGAGTCCCCTCTGCTTCTCAAGTTTTTTCCAGAAGTTTCGGAATGAGGGATCTCATCCTCGGTCTTTCCTCTGTGGGATCCGTGGCATCTTGAGTCTTCTTTCCCACGACCCAGTTGGGTTCCATACTATCCCTCTCCGCCGCTAACAGTGTGAAAATCCCAACGTATCTCCCCCGTGTCTTCCTTTGCTTCTCTTTCTTTCCGACCCTCTGAAGCCAGCGCGCCTTGGCGTTTTCAGTTAATTATAGCAGTCTCCCTGCCTTCTAATTTTCTCTCTCTTCTACTTCCGTGTGTTGTAGGAGAGCAACTTAAACGGCTGCTAGTTTCTTTTTGGCGTTCTTTCTCCGAGAATTCAGCGTTCCTTGATCCGCCTTCTTCCCATGCGGCTGAAATGGGATAGAGGCTCCTCTGAATTTTAAGTGAAGTTGTTCCTCGGATCTTGGAGAGTCCTTGCATTGTCGTACCCCCGCGGATTATTTCGTGGTTTTATGCGCCTGCGCGAAAGACCTCTTCCTCTCCCCTTACTGACGTTTTTTCCTGTCTTCCCTCTTCCTTCAGTATCCTTCTTCTTTCCCTCCCAATTCCCCAGCATTCTCTTTAATTCCAGAGGCTTTCCTTTCTAGCTGTAAATCACCAGCAGATGCCGATTTTCATTTTCCCCGTTTGTGACCGATTTCTCGACTGGTTCCCAACACTTGTTGACCAAGTAGCAGCCTCCTCCTCTTTCACCCCCTGATGCTTTAAACATTAGCGCCATTTTTTCTATTTTCAACGTAGGCAAAGCACATGGCGCTGACTTCTTAACGTTTTCCTCGTTCACCTCACCTACCAGGTGGCACCGGACTTTGAACAACCTTGTCCCTTCAGAGCGACCATAGAGAAGGTGTCCCCCTCAATGCGTTTTAGACTCATTGGTTTTGGTTCCCACCCCCTTTCCCTCAGTTGCCGTGAAGAATTCCCGGTTTTGAATCCCGTCTTCTCCCCTCCGACCCTCCGGCATGGTTACGCTCCGCTTAGCGGTTTTGCGCACGGTTTTTCCAACACACTTTTTCGCCTCTTTCTCCCTCACCGAACGATCAGAGCCAGCACTTGATCCCTGAAGATCGACAAATATGCTCCGGCCTCGCCAGCCACGAACGGCACTGTTCTAGTCTCTGTTACCCCAGTTCGCACGGACTTTTTTCAGTTCTTTCTATCGATGCATGGTTTTGGCCCGATCCCCCCGCTCCCCTTCCGCGCGCGTTTCGAAGTTTAATTTCTACCCTCTTCGAACCCGCGTTGAGCCAGGTGCGCAGAACCAGGCCGATTTTTTCGCCTCCGCGGTTTTTCTTTTTCCCCCCCTTTATCTGCCGCCTTTTCTTTTCCCATTTGAGACGGTAAAACTCTTGGACGTTTTCGTGGTTAAGAGCCGAGTCCTCTCGTTCTTCGTAACCCAGGGTGATCGGCTCTCCCCTCCGTCGAGTTAACTGATTTTTTTTTTTTGGCACTCTTCCCTGCTGAGAGTCACTTTAAGATTTCTTTCCTCCCCCAAGCCTGATTTGCTTGACGGACTTAAGGGACGTCTATATCTCTTCCTCCTCCTTTCTTTCTTTTTTTTGATCAGGAATCGAATGATCGCAACTGAGTTTTTTTTCAACCCTTATGGGTTGGACTTTTCGGCAGACGCACCTGGCAGTTTCCTCTCTCCCTTTTTCTATACCTCTTTACGCTCGATTTCGTTTGATCGGTTTCCCCCCACGAAAAATTTTTCCTCCCGTTTTTTTCCTTCCTTTTTGCAGTTTCTCCGAAACCTGCGGCGATCTCTCTGCGCGATCTTGGTTGATAATCCGCCCTTTTTCGCCGCATGACAGCTCGCGACGTTCGAGTCCTACTGGGTTTTGGTTCCCCCCAACTTTCGATCCAGTACCCCTCTTCTGCGTCCAGATTGAGCGCACCACTGCATATTCCCTCCCTCGTTCTGGATCTAGACCGTTTCCCCGTTCTGTGGATGTCTTGATTTTTTTTGACTCTTTTTTCTCTGAGCTTCGAGCTTCTGCTCCTTTCTCTTGGATATTTCTGGCCGGGATTTTCTCGCGAAATTGGTTGGCGGCTGGACGTTCCAAGCGGGCTACGGCAACTTCTGTTAGATCGCGTTGGCGGGCCTCTTCGGGCCTTTCCTGCGGGCTAATTTTTCCTTTTTTGCTGCCGTCTTTTTTTGTACCACGACCTATCAAGGATCTGTCGCCGCTTCACTTGTGGCCCTTTCATTAACCCAGTTATTTAGGGATGGCTCTGATTTTTTCTTCTTCTTCTCTTATTCAGACCCCTTTTGCGCTACTTGTGCTCATTGTTGCCTCGGTTCCCTTGTCTTCCGGCCGCCGGTCATTATTTGGGCGCTTCATTCCGCCGCCTATTCTCACCCCTTTCCAATGTCCATCCTCTGTTTTGACAACAAGAATGGAATGTTCCAATCGATCAGCTGTTCCCCCCGTTTCCTTTCACTCCACGTAAGTGTCCTCTTTTTCACTTTCGGGTCTCCTCCTCCTTGCGGGAAGTTTTGAACTTCCTTTGACCTTTTTTTCGGCCAACTGATATCGATTTTTTTACCCAACCGAATCGCCAGTAGCCGCGACCGTGCCAAATCCCATTATAACGTTTTGAAATGCGCTTTCGTTTCATCCTAATTTTTCCTCCCCTCCCCTGCTCGAGTCCTATCGTGCATTTAAGAAACTCTTCTATTTTCCCTCTTCTTTGTTGAGATCTCTTTCTTTCACCCTGGAGCTAGCATGTGTGTTTGGGTCGCCTTGGACTCCTGAGCCTCAGTGAGGCATTTGGTGTGTCCCCGATTCAGGCCCCCCCTTTACGCCGGAAGATACCCGTTTGATTTTCCCGTCGTTTCTCCCTTTTGGATCGGCTTGTTCCCACCCTCCTCTCTTCGGGCGGACTCCTCCCAGACCAGGACCTCTTTGTCGACTTTCGTCATTCTCTCCTCTTTGTTCCCCCCCTTTTGGCTCTTTGCCTTCCCCGAGGGCGCTTGTCCTTTTTTTCCTTAATGCTAATTAATAAGATGGCCTTTCACGTTTTTGCTCGGTGCAGGCGCCCGCCTCCTTGAGTATGACGGCCCCCTCCTCTCTCTTTTGAACCCTGCCGATGCGAACTAGCGCGTTAGCTACTTTGAAAAGTAACATTTCCGACCCCTTCTCCCCTTTTATCGGGGACAACGCCCCACTTGCGGTGGACCCCGCCTTCACTCAGACCCGGTTTGGAAGCAATGTACGATACTGCGAACTTTGTTATCCCCAGTGGCGCTTTGTTGGTCCCCCCCCGTTTCCCCCTCAGGCTTTCCTACCCCGGTTTCAAAGTTGAATTAATCCCCGTCGGCTTCCGTGTTCTGCGTTTAGCCCGCTTTGCGCCTTCTCCCAGTCCCTTCCCAAACTTCTTTTTTTTTAATTTGATCGAGCAAGCCTCTTCTAGTCGCCCTTTAGCATAGCAAGTAATGATACCCGTCTTTTCAGGAAAACGTGGAACTTTCGATCAGCGTCAGGAACTTCTTCCTCTTCTTCGCCGCTTGGCATTGTTGTTTTGACTATCACCATTGAGCCGCGTTTTCTTGGTCTCTTCTCCTAATTTGCCGGCCTACACTGTGGTCGATCGGCTTTTTCCCGCTTTCGCGCCTTCTTCCCCCCAGTTTTTCTGCGCTCGTCTTCCCCCTTCCCAGGGTTTTCAATGCGGGAGCCGCGACCTTCCCCTAAACCCCGCTGAGTCGGGAAGCAGTTTGTCCGAGAAAATCGAGTTTTTTCCCCTGAAGGGTCTCTTATGGATTGAGTTTTGTCTCCGTCACTTCGCCATGAATTGTCGTCTCAGTGAAGACTGCGTGACGCACCCCCTTTCTTTGCGGCTCTTCGCCGAAGGTTCTTCAGATCTCTCTTTTCCTTCGTTTGTTGATCAAATTTTTCGCTTTCTTTTTTTCGAAACCCTTTGCGTCCGGCAGACCTCCTCTTCCTCCTTTTCCGAAGACCAACTAGCAGCCACTTTGCGTTCGCTCGCCGGGGGGCGCGCGATCACCGTTCCCGCTCTCTTTGACTCGGTCTTTCTAACGAAACCGTCCTAGTTTTTTTTCTTCCTAGAGCTCCTAAAATGGCTTTTACTCTTTTGCGCCTCTTAACTTGGCCAAACAGCGGCCTTTCCTCCCCCTACCCTTTGCGCTTTTTCAGCCTCCGTGGTTCTTGAAACCCTTCTCTCGCGCTACATTGCACCCGCTTTCTAGTTGATCGTTCCGCACCAAAACCAGACTCCCCTCTCTTGGCCAACACTTCCGGTTAACGAATAGAAGTTTCTTCCTTTCCTTCTTGACTTCCTTTAAAGGGTGCATGTTCCTGATCCCTTTCTTCCCTTTCTCCGCGTATCTTGTTTTCTCCCTTCGTTGCCAATTGTGGCGTTTCTCGGTCGTCTGCCACGTCCGGCAAATTCCGTGGACCATCTCTCTCTTTTCGGGTTACTGTTTTTTTCATTTCCACTCTGGCTTCGACACAGGGAGGGCTCGTCTACTTTTTTTTGTCAAGAGACCAATGCGAGGGATAGACCCTGCCCCCTTGGTACATAAATTTGCTTTTCCCCCGTCAAAGGGTTGCGGCGTGGCCACTGCTTTGGGTGTTTCCCTTTTTCTCCCCTTTTCCCTCGTCAGCTCATTTTCCTTTCTTTGAGCCTACTGTTGTCGTCGGTTCATTTGTCCTGACCCTTTACATGCCTGTTGGTTCCCACTATGTGTGTCCATGAGACCTCCGATTATCCCAACGTGGGCCCCACTGGCAACTCGCCTCTGCTTTTTTTTCTTTCCGCAGGACGTCCCCCCTCCCCCGGTCCACTTAAGGTTTTGCACCTCTCCCTTCTTTCTTATCCTGAGACGCTTCTTGAGAGCATCCTAGGAGCGGGCAGCTGGGTTTCACCGGCGTGTTCCTTTTTCTCGGCCTGCCCCACTAACCCTTTTTGGTCAATGCCGTCACTCATCTCTCGCCCCCGTGAAAACACGTCTTTCCCGTGCTACGCCAGACTTCGCTCCTTTCTTTAGTTCATTCTGGTTTAGGCGCTTTCCCTTTTTCTCCTTTCCTTCTCCGTCTCCCTGCCCCGCCAGCTGTGTAGTCCCCCCCCTCTTCTCCTTTTTTTCTTTCCTACTTTTTGTGTTAGAGTTATTGGTTCAGAATTTTTTCCCCGGAGCTCTCTTGGCTTCTTTCCTGTCTCCTATCTGCTTCGTGACGTTCTGAGTTCCAAATAGAAGGTCGCAGGCGCCGGGAATATACGTTCTCTTTTAAAGGTCGCGGCTATTCTCTCTTCCGTCCTTCTGCCTTTGTACCAGCGATGTGGTCGTGGCGGCATGCGAGGAGAGAATTCGATTGCGCTAAAAGAGGATGCGTCAGATCCTCCTTCATTTTCCGCTTCCTCTGTGCTTCACTCCCAGCCTTTCCGGATCCCTGCCTTCACGAGGCGCTGCCGTTGCCTTTTCTTCGTTCCACAGGAGCGATGGCCATGTTCCACCGTTTTGCCGAAGAGTCTTGCCCGGGCGCCCACTAAAGTGACTAAACATTGGCTCCTGACGTGATGGAACCTGCTGCGACCCCCCATCTGCCCGTAGCTACGTCATTTCTGAACTTTCCCCACCCCTTTCTGACGGCCTTGTCCTTTTTTCCTTTGTAAGTCACCGGCGTGGCCCAAACCTCGAAACATTTCCCTTCTCGGGACCTGTCCTTACTTTTAGAAGACTGGCGATAATCATCCAAGTGGTCTCTTTCTTTGTGTTCACACCTTTAGCCTCTTTGACCAGGAGTCCCTGGAGACTGTCCTCGTGAGAATATGAATCCAGAGAAGTTGTTTTTCGCGCCATTTTCTGCTTGCCCCTTTTGCTTCCCTTCATTTTTAAACTTTCGCGATTCTCTCCCCTCCGGGTTCGAGTTTAAGGAAGATCCCAGACAATCTTTCCTCCATCAAGAATACTCTGACTTCCCTTTAAAATTTCGAGTGTGTACTCCGCTCCCCGGACGGTTTAGCTTCTTCGCCGAGGCATTTTTTTGTGCGGAACTCCAACTCTTGGCAGTTTTTGGTTTCTTAGCGAAAGTACCGCGTCTTCGAACACGCGCGTAGTTCCTGTCAGGCAGCTGTCGCGCTTGTGATCGTTTTTCCCTCGCTGTTCTCGAGATTCTTTAGTTTTTTCCCCTCTTCGAAGCATCGCTCTCATCAATTTCTGGAGGAGTTTGGTGGTTAGAATCTCCCTCAGCCCATACCCCCTCTTATTCTTATCGCGTTTCCAAGGATGAGGCCCTTTTTTGCGGCAGTTTTTCTCGTTTCTTCCATTCAATTTATCGTCCTTCTGCGTTCCCCCCCGAGGTTTGCGTCTAGATTTTCTTTTCTATCTTCCCTCTTGATCTGGTCGAATCCTTTCGGCCTCAGGGGCAACTCCGCTGGGTGCGCGAAGAAGTGATCAAATTCCTGGTGCAGGTAACCACCACCTTCGTTCTCCCCCCCCCCCCCTAGCTCCCCCCTTGCAGTGCGCTCGACGTTCGGGTTTCAGCCTCCTCTTTTCGCGTTAAAGCCACCTGAACCAAACTCCTCCTTTTGCTTTTTCGGCATGCTTGCTTTTTTTTTGCCCAACTGCGGGTTTTCAGATGAGAGATGGAACCTTGGCTCCCGCTCGAACATGGGTTTTTTTTTTTCCTTTCGCTCCCTCCTCTTCGCGCTGTTCTCTGACTCGTTGTCTTGGTGACAGCCAGATAGGTCCACCTCTGCGCTCGGTTTACGGATCAGCATCTGATCGACTGCAAGCTGAAACGTCCGTCGGGTTTTTTTTTTTTTTTTTTTCTCGAAATTTTTGCCCTTTTTTTTTCTTTTTCGGAGTGATTGATTTCCCTTTTCTCGTATCTATGATAGATCCCTTCGCTGCTTATCTTGAATTGGTTGGCGGAGCGGAGTGAGCACCGCCGTTGGCAGCGGCACATCTCTTACCCCCGTCGCTCTCGTTTCTTTGCCGTGGGACTCTTTCCCTTCTTCGACACGGGAAGGGTGCCCAGGTTTTTTTTTTCTCGACGGTGTAAGAACTGCGCCTTTGCTTAGGATCCCTTTTTTTCGGACCATTTGGCTTTTTTTTTTTTAAGTGTGTTTTTACAAAGGAGTTGCCTGCTCTTTGTCTTGTTTTTCCCTTGTCGCAAGAGTCGCTCAGTTTTCTTTGCGCCTAACTGCGCTGTAGGATCCCGGTACCATCTCCGTCGTTTTTCCGGCCATACGTCTTTTCTTTCTATTTTCTGTGGGCGCCGCGTCATGCTCCCGCCGTTTTCTTCCCCCCCTTTTCCGCTCTCTATTACCAACTGTCGGGATTTTTTAGAGGCGCCCTTTCTTTCAGAAAGATAGTTCTGATGCCTCTTTTTTCCCCGTCGCGGTTTTTTGCTGGGGAACGGCGTCACTTTCCCTTTTTTCCCCTTCCCTGCTCCCCAATCTCTCGTTCCAGACGAGCCGAAGAATTGACCCTCCCTTGACAAAAAACGTATCTTTTCGCATCCTGCGACATTAGAGTACACTCAATGGAAGCCTCGTTCATTCTTCCTTTCATTTTTCCGTCCCCTGCCATCCTCACCAAAGTCGTTTTTATGCTCTTTTTACCTTTTGTTTTCCTGATATTATTCCCCAAGGAGCTCGCCCCCACTTTTCTTCTGGCATGGCTCTTCTCCCTTTCGCAGTGGTGATTTTCCAAAAGGCTCGCAGGAAATCGTCTGGTGACCTTTACGTTCTTTTCACGGTCGGTTTCTTCGCTTTGGATTAGGTTGTGTACCCCCAAAGCCCCCCTCTATTCGGGGGGCATGTATTCGAGTGTTTGACAGAATTTTGCTCTTCACCAGCGGCACCTCTCGCTATGGCCATCTTTCTGCTGACCTCTGGCCCGCGCGGCTCTTTTTCTTCACTATTAGCTTGTTATCATCTTTTTTCCCTAACAGGAAGATCTCTTTCTTTTTTTCACCGTTGTTTTTAATCGGCGGATAGCGGAACCCTCCTATGACGTGCGCGCGTTTTTAAGAGCGCAAGCGCCAGTCTTCCTTCCGTCAAAGTAGGTCCCATCCCCCTGGCTTTTCCCCCCGGCTCCCGTCTTTTTCAAGAACCCACGATTCCTGAGCAAGTGGACCGCCTTGTCCCCTTGACCCCCTTCAGCCTACTGGAGATTTAGCAACTGTAAGCGGCGATCAATTGGAGCTTAGTGTTTCCCCCCCCCACCTTCCCGCAAGCGCCCCTCCTCCCCTTCCCGGTGGCTGTCCCCGGCCCGATGATTTCCCCTCCCAGCTTCTGTCGATTGGTGTCCTCTTGGACGAGGTGCTTTTTGCACGTTGCCAACAATTGAGGAGAAGCCTCCTTTTGTCCCTTTCGCGCGAAAGGGTTTTTTCCATCCTCTTTGACTTTCTCCCTCATGCTACGTTCTTCTCCGCCGACACGAACGTTGGAATTTTTTCTCCGAGAACGGTATTTGATAAGGTGGTGCGGAACGAACCACCCTTCGCCCTTCGTTTTTTTCGGGAGTTTTTCCGGCAGCCACGGAGGCTCGACCTGCGTCCCCCTCTCTTTTTTTCAACACATGTTGCGCGGGATTTACAAGTTTTGCGATTAGCCAGCTTCAAATTTTTTTTAGATCCGATCCTTCAAGCAGGAAACTCGTTTTTTCTTTTCCTCCTCTATTCAAGAGTAACTTTTTTCTCTTAGCGCCCGCCTCTTCTCACTGCAGTGCTGCTTTTGTCTCTTCACTTGATTCCTCTTCTTGGAAACCCTCCTGGCGAGTGCAAGGGATGTCTTCTTCCATAACAGTTTTTTTGAGAGCGATCCCCTTCGGCAGTCTGCCCCCTTTGCTGTTTTTCTTTCCCTGAATCTTCATGTTTTCCCCCCTCCCTTGCTAGTGCTTTCCCAACTAGCAGCACTTTGCCTTTTCTCTCTCCGTTTGCGGGCGCTCGATCCATGACGCCTGATTTCGAGTCCTCTGGAGTCCGCCTTCTTGGTTTATCGTGCTTCGTGATGCCACCTGTCCGGACTCTTTTTCTGCTTTTCACTTGACCTCCCCTTCCCTTTTTCTCCCCTCCCTCTCGCGAGGTTAGTCTTGCCCGGTAAACTCGCGAGAGTCATCCGGAGCGCGTTTGACCAACCAGACCCCCCTCTGACTCCCTACCCCGCTGAAACCGTTCCCGGTCGCGTTCTTAAATACCCCTTCCCCTTCTTAGGGCGGCGGAGCCTAACGGGGAGCAGCTTTGCGTCCCCTGCTCTTCGGATCACCTCGACGTTTATCTTATTGTTGGGCTGCTCTCGCCAATGGTCTTCTGTCGCAAATTGCAACGCGACAACTTCCCCTTTCTCCCCCCCTTTTTTGGCGCTTTTTTAATCTCACGCTGGCCTGACCCTTTCCTTTGCGCGGTATTCTTTCGCGGTGGTGTTTCCCCCAACGAAGCGCATTTTCTTGAATCGATTTCGCCGTATCGCAGTCCTTTCTTCTGACTGTTTGCTGCCACTTATGGTTTTTTTCTTGTCCTAGCCCCCCTTGCAGCCGTCCCCTTTTTCTTTTCTCTTTTGTATCCCCTATGATGTTTCCCATCCCTGTTCATCGCTGCGGCGGCCTTCCCATGCCTTTTTTTTTTGTGCGAGTTCCTTTTTCAGAAGTCTTCCAATCGCTTTTGATTACCAGTCCTCTGGTCCCATTCCAGTTTTTTCCGTGGAAGGCACCTTCCTTTTTTTCTTCCCTCAGCCGGGAAGCTTCATGACCTTATCTCCTCTTTTCTTGTAATTGGGACTCACCCCTTTATTTAGAGAGCGTTCTGATCTCGGTGCCCTGTGACTCTCCCTGAAGCGATTTTTCCCCTTTCCAATAAATATATTGCCTCCCTTGCCCTTGATCATTCGAGGTCATCTCTTAATTTCGTCTGAGGTCATTTTTCGGCGTCAACCCGTCCCCTTTTTTTTTTCTCGCTTTACCCTCTCGCTTTTCCTTCCTTTTTTTGAGTCTCTCTCGTACAACCGGCTCTCTCATGGGTTTTCTGGCATGGCCGCGCGACATACCTGTCTTTTGCTTCGACTGGTCCCTTTTCTTATGATGGTAGATCGAGCAGGACTGATACGTTTTTTCACGTTCGCGGCTGACGCTTGCTGTTCCTTCCTTTTTGTCCCCCCCGATCCGCTTCTTTGTTCAGGCGGTTGCTGCTTTCCCCTCTCTCCATTAGTTTTTTACCAGCGGCCGACTCGTGGAGATACCATTTCATTTTTCCTCACCCTCGTTCTCGTGCCTTTCCACTTTCTCTGACGGTTTCCTTCTTCTGTACACCCCCCTCCCTGATCGATGGCCCGTTTTTAAAACGTGGTGTGATCCTTCTTGCGTTTTTTCCCTAAAAAGTTTTTTTTTTTCCCAACGGCATGTGTGTTTCTGGGAACGAGCGAAATAGCCCTCATTTCTTGCTACGACCCAAGTAGGAAACACAGTCCCCCCCCTTCCCTTTTTCTGGTTTTGCAAGAAACCTGCCAATGCAGTGGCCTCTTTTGACCATTTATCCCTATTTCTCCCAATGTAAGTTTACTAAAGTGCGATCATTCCCCCCCCCTTTTTTTTTTCGTTGGTTACCCACCCAAGCTCTCCAGCTGCTCCGCCTCCCCCCTTGTCCGAAGGCAGTTGAGAATCCCCCCCTGGCAACGACGTTGTCGCTTTATGTTGTCCCCTTTTCCTTTTGCTCATTCCGAGCCAACCCTTTCCGGCGTTTTTTTATCCTCCTCCTTGATCGAGCCCGACTCTCTTAAAGGGTCAGAAAGTCTGAAATCTCAAGCCTGCTCCTCGTCGCCGCCCTTGGTCCCATTCGAAGCTTCTTTTTTTCTTTCGCTCCCGGCGGCCTCTGCTTTAGATCGATGTTTTTGGTTTCCCGCTCACCCTCTTCTCGACGAGTTTTAATTGTTATGCTGAGCCGAAGTCCGGCCTTCCCGGAATATCATCCCCGGAGGTCCGGGCTCTGTTCCTCGGGAGCCACTTTTCCCTCTTCGCGCGAGATCGGCCTCCATTGTGTTTTTTTTCCATTTGCGATCGATGCCTGGCCCAGAACCGCTTTTTTCTTTAGTTGGGGAAGAAGACGCCGCGAAAATCTTTTCTTACCTTGATCGGTCAGATTTAGAGCGAAATCCCCTTTTCCTTTTCTCTTTTTTTTTCCGGCACTCCCATGAAGTGTTAGTCCTGACGATTTTTGCGTCCGTCAGCGCTTTTTTCTTCTTTTCTGCGAAGTGTATTCCTCTCTCCCTCTAGTGGAGGAGATACCTTCCTTTGCTCTAGCGCAGCTTTTCTTCCGCCGCTTTAACGTCTCCCCCCCTTTTTCATTTGAATCCCTTCTGACAAAAACTAGACCGCCTTTTTTCTTTCCGCCCTCCTGCTTTCTCGATCCCACCCCTTTACTGCTCGATTTTTCGCCGGTCCACTCGTTTCTTCCCCAACGAAACTCGCGTTTGATGTTCGAGCTCGCTGCCTTTCCCCCGAGTACATTATAGACTTCAGTCTGTAAAAATTTTGTCATTCCGTGCGAACAGCCGGACTTTTTGCACTTAACCTGACTTCTTGTCGATCCTCGGGTTTTCGGACACCCTTCCCCCCCCTTATCCATTTGTCAGGGACGTGTAATATTCCCACGAAACCAAAACCTTCTTCCTCCCGCCTCTGAAACCTTCCGGCAGCGGAGTTCACTTTTAAAGTTTCACGTTCCTGGCCGTAGACCTACTGAGGCATCTTGTTTTTCTAGAGATTTCTTTCAATTTAGCAGTTCTTATTTCTTTACTGGTCTTCTCAGTCCTGGATCGTACTTTCTCAAAGAGTTCAAGATTCTCCTTCCTGTCCTTCCCTTTCCCCGTGTCTTCGTCCGCCCTTGTTCATCCGCTACTTTTTTTTTCTGTTCCCCTTCTGATTTCTTCCACCCCCACCTCCTTATGTCCCCCTTCCGTTTCCCTTTATACCCCATTTTTTCTCCCCCCCACCGCACTCTGATCACCCCCCCGACTCCTTCACTCTCCACCTCCCCCCCTTCTCTCGGTTTGGTTTTTCTTTCCATTCACTCCCCCAGCCTACACCCTTGCCTCCGCTCTTCTTTGTCCCCCGTCCACTCCCCCCCCCCTCCAACTTTCCATTTTCCTCTATTCTGCAATCTTCCTTGATTTGCCCCCCCCTCTCCCTCCGTATCCCCTGACGCTCGGCTTAAGCGCCCTCAATTCCCATCTAACCCCCCCCTTCACCCCCTCTCTCTTCCACCTCTTGTTTTACCGCACCCCCCACTCCTCCGCTCATTTTTGTCTTTCCTCCACCTGTTTCCGCGCACCTTCACTCTCTTCCTGCCTTTCCCCGACTCATCGTTTTCCCGTCTCCTACCCTTCTCAACCCCTCCGTCTCCATTCTCCCCCACATCTTTTCGACCCCCGCATCTTTCCTTTTCTCTTACACCTTTTACTCCTCCTCCCCCTTTTTTCGGCGTATTCCTCACTCAGTCCCGCCGCCTCTTGCTTTCCCCTCCCTCACCTCTTCCCTCCTCCCGCCCCTCCTTCCTTCCCCCCCTTCTACCTTTTCTCCCCTTCCCCCCTCCAGCCTCCAGTACCCTTCTCGCTTTCCGCCACACCCCACTTCCCTATCCTTTTTCCCTCTCCCCCATTTACTCCTCCCCCCGCCTCGTCTCTTTTTCTCCATCTACCCCTCGATCTCCATTCTGTCTTGCTTTCTACCCCCTCTTTCCTTCTCTTTATATCCGTCCTTCAACATGGGGTCAAACGTCGCTCTCGTAGTGGCCGGGCTGGTCAATTCTCTTCACTGTCGCACGGAATTTTTTCTTCTCCCCTCGGCTCGTTTGTTTGACCCCCCTAAGCGCCTTGGATTCATTCAGTCTGTCGAAGGTAGACCCTTCAATCGGTTCCCGGATGCTGAAGTTTTCCCTTTTCGTGGCAAAGTCTTGTCCGTTACCTTCCCCCTTTCCAGCGTCAGCCCCTTTTTTTTTTTCCTACTTTCGTTTAGCCTTCTTTCTTGAGTATGTTTACTGATCTCGCGGCGGCGGAGGCCATCCAGTGCTCTATGTTTGTGTTCCCTCTTCATTTCCCAGACGATTCTAACCCAACTGTGGGATCTCTCTCTGAGTGTTCCCCCCTACGACGCCCCATTTTTTTTTTTCGTTTGAATTACCGAGCCGCTCTTTTCCCTCCCCATCGAAGTTAAGAGGAGACTCGTACCGTTTCCCCCTTTTTCGGGGAAAGGAGACATGTTCTTTCTAACCACATCTCGCTGGGACACTTTTCTTCTACGAGCCTCTCGCTTGACCTTTTTAACCTCCCTCTATTAAGTTTCCAATTGCTGACCCTTAGATACATTCACGCCTGATACGGCGCTTTGTAATAGGGATAATGGATTCTGCTTGGTTTTTTTTCCTCTTCCTCCGTTGCTTTTTTTCTATCGATACTTCGCGAGAAGTCATGGTCCGAGGGCATTTTCCCTCCAGATCCAACACCCCCCCACTCCCCCACTCGGAGACATCTTCTCCCTTATGTTCCCCCTAATGCGCCTTCAATTTCGAGTTTACGATCCTTATTTTCACTTTTCCGAGGCTTCTGTCTCCCCGAGTCTTCTTTTCCCCAAAGTCCCCTCCTCTTTCGTGGGGATGGCTGCGCGTTTCCCATCTTTTCCCAGCTCCTTTTTTTTTGGCTTTATCCTAGTATCCTCTTCTTCTCTTTGTTTGCCTCCATTGACAAACGCGCGCCTTTCCTCTCTTCTGGGTGTACCCAGAGCTGATTGGCGTTCCCCCCTTGGTTGATCATCTTTTTTTTCTTGCGACCTGGACCCTTCTGTTGAGTCCCCCCCTTTTTCCCCGCGCCGCCCAGAGACTGGCTATGCGAAATAGTCTAGTAGGTCTCCTCAGTCGAAAAGGACCCTTCTCTGGATGCAAATGTGTTTGGATTGCCCTGTCCTCCCAACCCTCCAGCCATTCCACGCTTGCCACCCTTTCCCTTAGCCATACAGGCGCAATTTCTGCTCGCGGCGTCCCCGTATGACATATTCCACGCTTCGTTTCACCCGTGCGATCCGATTTTTGCCCCTCCGGTGTCGAATTTGCGTGAGCATTCCCCGCCATCGGCCCCTCACTTCTCATCTTTTCGCAGATGTGCTGCGCTTTGTCACTTTTTTCTTCAACAATTTCGCTTGCCGAAGGATCGAGAAGATCCCGTCGGCGCCCTTCCTCAGACAGTGCATCCCTGCTCGTTTTCGACTCGCCGACACTCACGTCAACTTTCGAGTTAGTTCAGTTGGGACGGTTCAGCTTTTCGATTCCGATGGAATTGTTTTTCCTCCAACTCCGCGCCCTGTATGAAGGAGACTTTTCCTTTAAGGACCTGCTGTCGCCCCACTCCTCTCTCTTTTCTTTCGAACCTTACGATCGTTCGCGCCCTTGATGAAAGTTTTCATGACATCGCCTATCTCTTCCCGCCTTTTTCACCCTGTGTCCCCTCCTACGCCTAACGAGTTTTAGTTGGGGAAGAGCCTCTTCCGCGCACCTATCTGATGCGTTAACGGTTGTTGATTTAGCGCCTCGAGCGCTTCATTGGATGTTTTTTTTTCTTAAATGCCATGAGAGTCAAGTGAAGATTGAGCGCCCCATAGGTTGCGGCGCTTGCTCCTTTTACTTTCCCCTGGTTGTTTCTTCGACTCCGCCTTTTTCCTCCACCTTCTGTTTTTGTCCTCTCCTTTTTTCCCTTCTTAAATTCTGGCGAAGTGCCGGAGACCCCTATCCGTCCTTTTCTCCTGCTTCCGGGCGATCCAAACTTTACGATCGATTGTAGGTCTCTGCTTTTCCAAGGAACCCCCCCTTCTTTTCTGCGGCATCGACCTTCGCCGATTTTCGGCCTCTTCTCTCGCGCGATTGATGGTCTTCCCTCTTCCCCCCGTCCTTTTTTCTCCCGAACCTGACTTTTGCTTTGTTCGAGCCCTCGGGTGCAGCACAAACTTACGTCTTGATGGAAAAACGCGGTTTTCCGGTTTTGGATCGCAACATGATCTGATCAAGGCACTTTCAACCGGTCTTCTGCGTCCCCGCTTTTTTCCATTTTCTCGTGTTCTGCGAGGGCCTAACGGAGCTTTTTTTTTTTCGAATTTATGATCACTTCGCACGCGTATTTCTTTTGTTTTTTTTTTCTTCCCGAATGTTTGCGCGAGAATCGCTCCCCGGCAATCCTCTCCTCAACTTCGTTGTTGCTGGCTTCTTATTGACATTATCCGCTGGCCTTCGACCCCTTTCCTTTCCTGAATTCCCTTGCTAGGTGTGAAACGAAGTAACCATTGACTGCCGCCGCTTCGCCGTACTTTCTTCCCGGTATGGTACTTTGTGGTTTTCGTGGGCAACCTATTCGTTTTTTGTTGCCCTCTTTCATTCCCTTTTTTCCTTTTTTCTACTGCTATGTTTTTTTTCCTCAGGTTCCTCCTTCCCTTTTCGGGTCAATTTTTTTTGCTTCCCTCTTTTTTAGCCGCGTCATGAGAGATTCCCCACACGGGGGAACCCTTCTCACTCTGCTGGTGAGACTTAAGGCTTCAGGCGCCTCTTTTCATTTCACTTTGCTTTTTTTTTCTCCAAGATTCCTTCCTCCCTTCTGACGATTCTTCCCTCCATCCCTTCCTCTTGCGCTGGACTGGTTGCATTCTTCGCGCAGCCCTCATTCACGAAATCTCGCTTTGTTCCCCCCCCGGACTAGCCAAGCGCCGGAGATTGAACAATCCCCTTTCCCTGCCTTTCCCCTCCGCTGTCTCCTCGAGTTCATCCCTCATTTTGCCGCTTATTTATGTAGCGCAGAACTGGCGCCATGCCTCTTGCCTGCTCGCCGCTT
>Ga0179593_1580302_pt1 | contig 17104 bp, 27 predicted proteins | sample CZODoug2_1_08_16_FD_185931 | JGI IMG/M metagenome (GOLD analysis project Ga0179593, IMG submission 185931) | Vadose zone soil fungal communities from Angelo Coast Range Reserve, California, USA - CZODoug2_1_08_16fungal (PacBio error correction) | ecosystem: Environmental > Terrestrial > Soil >... | reverse complement strand
CGATACCCTTTTCAATTTCCCCGTTGATACGTCAGAAATTTTTCTCAGCCCCTCTTTCTTCTCTTCCCCCCTTCCCCCCCCTTGTTTGGGATCTTTCCCCCCCCCTCTTGGCCTTGAGGAAGAATTTTTTTTGGTACTGACTCCCCTTTGCCGTAGCCCCACACCCTCAACTTTTTTCTTTTTTATGGACTTTTTTCTTCTCTAAAAGTATTCAGTTTTAACTAGACCCCCGTAAGGACCTTTTTTCCGAGTTGAATTCACCCCTTCCCCTTTCGCCATAAGCCCTTTGGAAGATGCAAAATACTCTTTTTTAGCCAGCTTGACGTTTTTCTTAAATTTTTCAAATGTTTTCTTCTTTGTTTTTTTGGAACATAGTGCCCTTTTTCTTTCCAGGCCCCGCTTTTGGAGACGTTCCAGAGGCCACGCAGGATTCCCCTCTAACTTGCTTTCTTTTATTCGGTGCGACGAGTTTCCCAGCTCCCGTTTCCCACACGGTCCATTCCTTAGATTTTCTAACAAACTGTCTTCGAATGACTTTCCTCCTTTCTTTGCAACTCCTCTTTGCTGCCGTTAATCCCAAAATCTCTGGTCCACTTGCTTTCTTAATGGACAGTCCCCCATCGCTTCTTTTCCGAACTGTTCGCAACGTCAGCCTTTCCTCCAGTGGACCGTTTCGTCCCACCGGTGCTTTTTTCCACGTTCCCACGCTTCATCTCCCGTGCTAAAAATCTTTTGGGCCGGGCCCCCCCCTTTTCCGTATTTCGCTAACTCCCCTTTTCCTTTCTTCACGCGTCCCGCCTTCCCCTTTCCAATCATAAGGTGTCGCGTTCCACAGCCTTTATGGAACAGTTCCGATTCTGCTACGCCATCTTGGTTTCCCCCCCAAAAGCCCGCCATGTATTTCGGCCCAGACCCGTTGAAAGCTACTCGCACCCCTCTTCGAACCTTTTTGGTTTTTGTTAAGATCCCCTGTTTTTCCCTTAACTCCTTTCATCTGACCCCCTCTTCTCCCGCGACTGAAGGGACTTTTTCCCTCCCTTTCACCCCAAATATATCCAGTCCCCTCCCTTTCTTTTGGAAAAACCCCTTTCCCTCCCCAACCTTTTTACCCCAACGTTGCCGGCGAATTTTCTCCGAGGGATCCTTCTTGAACCCCAAATACCCGCCGTTTCGTTCCTCCTTTATTAAGAGTTCGCGGTTATTCCGCCCCTTCCCCCATGCACTCCCAAACTTCCAGCTTTTTTCCCCCCGCTTCTTCCTCCCTCTGCCCCGACCGTTCCAGCCGCACCCCCCTCCAAAGTCTTTTTCTCAAAGGTGATTCTCCGCATAAAAACGCCCCTCCTTTGTCTAGGCCGTTTAAACGCCATTCTAAGTGACTCCCCTTTTTTTTCCCATCTTGCAACATCCTGACCAATATTAGTGATCCACCCCCCTTTCCCTTGCTCCTTAGGGCTTTGAGCCAAGTTGTTCTTTTTTCTTCCAGTGTGAAACCTGTGTTCCTCACGTCCTAACGCCCTTGTTTTATCTACTCCCAAGAAAACCGCCCAGCTACCCTCAGAAACCTCCCTGACCCTATGTGACCCTTGCCTGTTAGAAGACCCGGGACGTCCGCCCTTTTTAACTTTCGCATATGTCTCTTAGCCGGCGGCTCCGATGGAAGACTCCCTCCTAGTTGTTTTTATCGGCGTTGACGGTCTTTTTTCGGAAGGCGATCTTCTTTGGTTTCTTTTCAGGAGCTTTTCTTCCTCCGAGCGGGAATCTCTTGAGAAGGTCCTCCCTCCTTTTCTTAATGGCCTTCATTGTCTCGCCTTTTCCAAGCAACTTTCCCCCTTTACAGGCGTGCCTTTTCCCCCAACATTGTGCTCCTCCCCCCGGGCACACTGTTTCTTTCCCATGGAAAAACTTTCTGTGGCTCCTTTTCTTGACTTTTTCCTTTTTTGTTGCTGGGTTTCCGATTTCGCAATTTTCCCTCTTGGAGTTTATTTTTTTTAGTGCCTCCAGGGCGTTCTTTTCCGGTAGTGACTTTTCACCTTTTCTGACTTTGGATTTTGTCAATTGGCGTGCCCCCCTGTTTTTATCACTTTGAGCGTCGCAGGACGCGGCCTAATATCTTGGATGCGTTCCGTTTGCTTCAGACCTCGTAACTGATGTCTCTCCTTCTTCCCCTTGGACCCTTTCCGCACCATTTCCCCCCCCTGTAAAGTTCATGGTACATTTTCCCCCTCCCATTTTTCCCCTCGGAGTTGTTCCTTTTCCGGTTGTGCCTTTTCTTCTTCCTTCTTTTTCTGCAAGCGGGTCCGGTCATTTCTTAGTTTTGGAACGCTCGCGTCTCCATAGTATCCCTCTTACCCGTACGGTTTCAGGTTTCTTTTTGGTTTTTTTTTCTTGCTTTCATATCCCTCCCCCTACCTGCGTTTTCTTTCCCATGAATCCCTCCCGAGCAACTTGGATCTTCTTACAAAGGTTCGTGCTGTACCCCAAACGACCTGTTTAAGTTTGGGAGCAGCGTGAGAGTTCTGTTACACCTTCTTTTCGGTGCCGACACCCCCCAGATTTTTCTTCTTCTATGATTCCTTTCCCCCTTTAACAAGTCGGTACGTGACTCCTTTGCCGATGGTCCTTTGTCTTCGGCTCTTTTGTACCGAGGCTTTTTTTTGCTTCCCCCCCGCTTTGGCTCCTTTCCGAGTACAACTTCCAGGGTCCTGATAGATTGTTTTTATTCCCTTCCCTAACACATAGATTCCTAGTCCTCCTTCTAGATCTTTTAGACCATCTTTTGGCGCACTTTGCGGCATAGATGTCAGCACCCTCCGTTCTACCCTAACCTATAGTTCGAGGATTTTTCTTGAACTCCCTACTCGATGCTGCAGACTTCTCTCGTGCTCCCCACACCCCCTTGTTGAGACTTTTTTTCAAGTCTTTCCAGAGCGCCAAGAGCCTCTTTCTGAATTCCCCCTGAGGATGGATTCAAGTTTTCTTATTTAGTTTGGATTTTCCCTGGGGGCGATCAGGCTGTAACAGTGGCGGTTTGGCTCCCTTTTTTAACCCCTCGCCCCTGGGTGACCCCCCTTCCCACAAAGCATTCGACACACCTTTTTCAATTCTCCCCAAGCTCTTAGTCTTCGTCATACCGCGGTTCCCTTTGACCCCCCCCTTATTGTATATATTTTCCCCCTCCTCCTCAGTTGTTTTTCGATTCCCAGATGTACGTACCCCCCTCCTCTTTGTGAAAACCTCCCCTTTATTAGAACTCTTCAGAACCCCCCCCCCCACACCAAATTTGAGATGAGGCTCTTTTCCACGTTTGGGATTTCGACTTCTATTTTTCACCTTATTCGTCCCCCATCAGTTCCCCCCCTCCACCGTTCTGTATCCTTTTTCTTTCGTTTCGGAAACCCCCCCTCCCCCGCTCCTTGAAAACTCCCCCCTCCAATTTCTTCCCGCACCCCCCTCCCCTATTCTTGGAGCTTCGTGAAGTGCGTCTAAATTTTCCCTTCCCCCTTGGTTCCCTTTTTTGGGAGCAGGGCACTCCCCCCAAGGACCCCTTCGGGGTCAAGAGTCCCGGCCCCTTTTTCGGTATGATGACGACGAGCGGAGCTTTCCTTTTAGCGTCAGGATTTCACGCTGCGGAGTGATGAGTCCCACACGATTCGCTTTTTTCCTTATATTGTAGGCGTGCCCCAATTGCTCCGTCGTCGAGGCTTTGACTTCTCTCTGTTGTGCTTTCAAGCACATCCCCCATAGCAGTTTTCTCTGTTCCCGAAGGGTCCCTTAAATGATTCGACAGCTAAACGTCATTTCATCTTCCCAAGCCAAAGACTTCCGGACAATTGTTACCCCTTTATTTAGCTCTTAACTTTTTATATAGACCTCCTGTTTTCCCGGTTGATGGATATAGGAAATACTCCCCTTCTATACCTTTCAAGCGCCCACACGTCGTTCCACCTGCTTTTTCGAATCTCTGCCCCAAGCAATCTTGTGTTTTCCTAATCTTTGTTTCCCTGGCAACCTGCAATTTTCCATGACTTTTCCACTTTCCCTCGCAACATGCCACTTACAGACCTTCCCCCCCTTCACTAGGGGTTTTTCTCTGACCGTAACTCAGCAGACCGCTCTTCAGTCCTGCCCTTTCTTTTTTCCCTACTTTGGCACCCCCTTTTTCCGATTATCTGGCTTGCCTGCTTTCCTTTGGTCCCCCCACGAACTTTCCCCCCACCAGCCTTTTTGAACCTGCCCGGCCCCATTTTGTCTTGCCGATGTTCCCCCCTCCTGACCAAACTTCCTCTGCCATTCCGAGGCCCCCCTTTCGACTCTTCCCTTCCTTCTTGCCTAGACAATCGTTCTTGATGAACACCACCAACAACCCTCAACTCCCGATCCCCCGGCCTCCCGCTCCTGCGGCCCCTGCGCCAAACCTAAAGAACTCCAAGCCTATGAAGTTGCCTCGCCCCCTAACCGTAGCAAAACGTTCTCGGACCGCAAAAGCTTTTCCCCTCCCCTATTTGCATTTTGCCCCCCCCCCAATCCAGGTAGTTGAGCAGCCACCCCCCTTTTTTGTCACCTCTCGTCTTAACGTTTTATTTACAATTTTTTGTTTCTTCTGCAGGCCTTTCCCCATTAACAACGCAGCCTTGGGAAACTTTCAAGGGCCCTTAAGAACAGCATGAATCCCCCCCCCCCTCGAGACCATGCCCCCACTTTAATTGACTTCCGCGCGTTTTCGGGAAGTCGTTTGCCCCCACGCCGTTTCCTGTTTCGACGTTCGTTTCCCAATCTTCCCTCCATCTATATCTTTTCTCCTCTTTCTTTTTTTGTTTTCTGATTTTTTGAGGACCCCTAGGCGGGGTGATTCTCTTTCCTTGGGACGCTTTTTTCCTTCCATTTTTCGTGTCGGCTTCTTCTCCGAGGTCCTTCCCATTTTCTCCCGGCCTGGCCCCCTTGCCGCTGGGCATTGTCGCGTTCTCTTGGTTGTCCTTGGAGGTTGTTAGTCGATCTCCTCCCTGAAATGGAAAGGTCTTAGCTGCTATGTCCCCCCCCTTTTTTCTATGTCAAAATTTTTTTTCTCGTCCCCTTGGGGAACCTGCATCGCTTCCCCCAAGATTTCTGCTACTCATTCTTGAATGTTTTTTTCCCAACCTTTCGTTTTGGTCGGAATTTTTTTCCGCTGGTGTTTACTTCGTCAAGCAATTTTTTCTACGTTTTTCCTTCGGTGCACTTTTTGAGCCCCCTTTCTTCCTTTTGCTTCAATTGTATTCTTTCTCACGCGCGTTTGCTGAAGGAGGATCTGAGCGTTGATAGCTTTTTCCTCTTCCGTTACCCTTTTTTCCCCTTCTAAAGAGTGGCCTGTCTCCTAACTTCGAGCGGAGACTTTTTCACCAATTTTGTTATTTCCCGGAAAAAGTCTCCCCCCTCCCCCTTGCCTTGTTTTGTTGGGCTTTTCATGCGAACCAAAAAGTGCTTGGAGGATTGGAAATCCTCCCGGAGTCGAGGGTAGGAGAGATGCGATAGTCTTATCGGGGTAGTTTGTCCGGGTTCTGAAGGTAGTATTGCGCCCGCCCCCTTGGGGGTTTTCTTTTCGTTTTTTTGGCGGGGGTTTTGTTTTTCGCCTAGCTTGTTGTTTTGCTTTTTTTGCTTTTTTTTATTCATTCTTCAATTTTTTCCTCCCGGATCCTCTCCCTTCCTTTAAACCGTAAACTTTGACGTAAAGGTTTTTTAAGGACTGAGAGGGTGCTCTCGTTCCCCAACCCCCCCCTGATCCCCCTAGCCGGCCTATTTACTTTTTCCGGTGTGTGAGCCCAGACTCCCCTTCCTCAGCGTGCGTTTTTTTTCCGATTGGTTTTGAGTATTGAGACTTCCTCGCCGGACATATTTTTAGTCTACTTTGAAGCCCAGCCCGGTTTCGGCGTCCCTTTCAACTTTAGTATTTGTTCCATGCGTCCTCTCTCTGGACATCTTCCTCTATCTTCTTTTCCTCGGGTAAGCGGTCTCGTAAGGTCCCAAGACGACTTGGTTTCTGTTTACTTCTTTTTCCCCCAACTTCTCCTCTTTCTCTTGCACTTTTTCCCCCCGTTTGGAATTTTTCTGACCCCCCCTTGGCTCCCCCTCGTTCTTTATTTTTTTTCAGCAACCCGTTTTCCAATACTAACGCGCGCCGAGGATACTTCGCTGGCTCGTCCTTTTTGCCCAGGCGAGAAATCTCGGAGAGCCCTCCAACCTTTACTTCGCTTTTCTCCTTGCCCCCCCTTCCCCGCGTCCTTTCGTATTGGCCTCTCAACCTGTGCCCGTGTGTCCCCCGAGGGACCTTTTTGAACTTCATTTTTTGATTTTTTCCGTCCTACCGTGCCCTTATTCTTTGGCCTAGTCCGTGGTTTCACCAGAATACCCTTTTTTTTCCCCACCCCAGCAACCCCAAACCGAATATCCCCTCTTTTTTGTTAGGCCTTTTTCTTCCCGTACTTCCTAATTTGGCATTTTCTATCTCTTTTCCGCCCCTCCCTTCCCCGTTTGCTTTCCTTCCCCCTTCTTTCTAGGGACCTGATTTGTGGAGGTTTCCCCCCTCCTTGACTTCCTGACACCCCTTTTAAATTTTCTTCTGTTTTACCTTTCTCCTTTTCCGTCTTTCTTTCCCCCCCCCAGTATTCTCCCCAACCTCCCCCTGGACCCTCAGTTACAGGTCCTGAAGACGTAGCACACCCCCCCCCCACGTTTCACGCCCCCCCCCCCCCCCACGCTGCCCCCTCCACCTCGTTGACAGCTTCCCCCCCTCTCCTTTGCACTGCCGTCGTTCTTTTTTCGTTTTTAATACTAGCACTTAATTTTGGAAATTCGGGTCTCTTTAAAATTACTCTGCTCTTTTCTTTCAGATTTTTCGGGCCAGCGTTCTTGACGCGACCCCCTTCATCTTTGGGGTTCCTGATCCTTTCGTTTTTTTAGCCCGGAATGCGCTAGTTTCCCCCCTGTCTTCGCAGTCCCAGCCCATCTTTTTAATCTTGAATACTCGATTTAGGAATACGCCCCCCCTTCCAGATCCTTGCACCCCCGGTTCAGTCGTTTTTCTGGACCCTACGCGAGATAGACGTTTTCCTCCCTAAGTCGAAGGCGAGGCCTTTCGAACCCCAACTGTCCGTGTTCCCTTTCCTATTTCGGACATTGCGCCATCAGCAACAACTTGTCTCTGGCATGCTCGTACTCCAGAGATCTCCCAGTATTGCGCCGCAAGCTGTCCGCCCTCACTGACAGTCTTCGTGGTTTTTAGACACTGATCCCCTCAATCGCTTTCGCTTTACTTTTTCCTCTTTGACGCTAGCCCTGGAATTCCCCCCTCCCCACAGTGAGGTCCACGTCCCTCACTCCCCCCCAGTTGAATAGCACTCCCGTAAGCCCTTTACGAGTTTTTCCCTGGGATAGTTCCCATTTTTTTCCGCTTCCGACTCCCGACCCTGCCCACCCGTCACCTATTACCCATCCTCGCGGCTTTCTACAGCTTTAAAACCTGACGACTCACCCCGCCCTTGCTTTACCTTTTTGACTCGTATTCGGTGAATTGGAACGTCCCTGGAATACTCCAGTTTTTTCCATTAGCGCCGTTCTCTCTTTTTTTTTCCCCATCGCCCCTCCAAAGCGCGCAGCAACCCCAAAGATCCTACCCTGAACTTCCCTTGAACTGTTGCTGCGGACGTCCCTTTTTCAAAGCGTGACCCATACCCCCCATCACAACGTTCGGAGACACCCGAAAAGGGGTCTATTACTCCCCACGTCTCAACCCTGCAGTTGACGGGTCCCTTTCCGTAACCCCTCCCCCCTCCTGAAGCCAAACGATCAAACCCTGACCTGAGTCCTCCCCTCTTGATTTCCAGCGATGCTCTCCCGCCCAAATTTTGTACGCCCGTTCCTTTGACCCCATTTTGTGTCCCCCCTCTATTTACTTTTCCTGCGTCCCTTCTTTATTCCCTAACCTCTTTAGACGCCCCTATCTCCCTATGCCATGCGCCCCCGGAGCATACCGCACTAGCCTTTTCCCTCAGCAGTCCGCACGGACTTGTTCTTTTGCCCCTTTTCATCCCCGTCCTGCTTTTCTCATAAACTTTTTGGCGAGAGATTGGTCGGACTCCTCTTCTTTTTTTCTCAGACGGCCTTGCTGCTTTTTAGCGTCTTTGGCGCTTCAAAGATGCCCCCATGATTGTGTCCCTGGATCTCTTTTTTTCTTAATGTGCGGACGTTTTTTTCCTAGCCTTTCAATGGCAAGGGGTTACTTCTCTCTGGTTCACCACAATTGTTTTTAAGCCTCGCGGAACACTTTCTTTCAAACACCTCTGGGCACCCCCCTCTTCCCTGAATTTTTGGTCTTCCCCCTTTGTCATTTGGAATGGCTTTTTTTGTGCTGCTTCTTGCATTCCCCTTCTTGTTAATGTTTTTTTTAAGTCCCCCCTAGTGTTTCTACTTGGTTGCGCTCTGTTCACGTCGGTGGGAGGTGCCTTCCGTTCCATTTTCCCACGGTAACTTCTCCCAGTGCCGTCGTCCTGGAATCGTTTCTGCTCTCCCCCTTTTCCTAAAGTCCTTCTCCTCCCTTTCCGCTTTTCTTCCCTTTTTGCGTTTTTTTGGCCCCCCCATGTTTTCAATTACGTCCCCCCCAGAAACCACCGTGTTTCAGTCGTTTTTCCCCCTTTAGTAGAGCTGTTGTCCTTTTCAAGTTTCTCTTTTTTTATAGTGCTGCCGATTTTGTCTGCCTTCTTGCGTCTCTCGAATCCCTTTTTAAAATTTTTCTCGGGCGTAAACGTTTTGCTTCCGTTTCAGCCCTGCGGACTTTCACGTATTTTTCTGGGACCTTTTTTGGCCCCCGTAACCCTTTGATTTCCTTCCTCCTTGGAGGTGTCCATACTTTGATAGGAACTCCCCCGGACGACGGGACGTTCCCCTGCCGTGAGTTTCTAGAGGCGATTTCTGCCCCCCAAAGATTTTTAGTCTTTCGCTTTGGGCTCTGCCAATCCGTTGATTCCCTTTTAACCTTTTTTCTCTCGCGTCTTTGTCGATATCCCTTTTTTATCACTTAAATTCTTTGACCTGCGACCTTGTTTTGGCTTCTTTTTCATCCCCTGTGGTGTAAAATATGTCATTTCCGATTTCCTGATTCCTCCTTTTGTTTTGAGCCCTCTCTCTCGCGATGACATGATCCCCTTTGCTCGTGGTTCCCCTCACCTCGTCGCCCGCCCCACGAGCTCTTTCAGCGCTTCGTCTTGCGTCCCCCCCCCTGATGCCGTGCGCCCCCCAGAATGCAATTGTCCAACTTGCCGCGCCTCTTTTTCCCAAAACCCTCCGAGGCCATCGTCAAGCCTTTCGCGTTTCTTTATAAAATTTCTTTCGTGGCAGCGATGGCCTTTTCTTTCTTGTATACCGTTAGCCCTCTTTGCGGTTGACGTGGTTTCGCGAGCGTTCCCTTTTCCCAGCCCCCCCCAAACTCGCCTCCCCCGCCTCCTCCCTGATTGTTTTTGGCCCCCCTCTTGTCTACTGTCATTGGAATCCTCGGTGTTTCCTAGCCTTCTCCCTCCCCCTCCTTGTGACTAGTTTCCCAGACGTCGTCCTTCTTTTTTTTAAGGGAACTATGTGTATTCCCTGCTCTTTTTGAGTTTCCCCAAATTAGAAAACCTTTTTTCTTCGGGTTTTTTGTTGTTTTTTTTTGGATTTGAGTCCCCCTTTATTCCGTTACCAGCCGGAATTCCCAAGCTCTGCCTTTCTTAACAAACCTTACTCCCCAGGAACAGCCATCTTGCCCCCTTAATACTCCATTTGTTGTTTCCAAATAAGCTTTTTTTCAGTTACAGTCTTCCTAAAGTGTCCCCTGGGCGTTGCAACTTGTCTTCCAGGAGGGAAAGACCCTTCCTTTTGGAATTTTGATCCTAGGGGTAACATCGGTCCTAAGCCTTATAATTTCTTCCAGTCTTGTTACCAAAAGCCTGGCCCTCCCGACTAGCGTATGTTTCACCCGTTTCTCCTGATTTCGATTTAGCCTTAACCTTCGAGATTTTTCTCCCGATTTCCAAACACCCTCTAGGTCCCCCCCCCCCTTTCTCATTGTCGCTTCTACAGAGATCAAAGCTTTAGAACCCCCCCCACCCCCTCCTGAAAGTTCCCTTTTTCAAAGTTTTTCCTCTTAGTCTTTTCATCCTGACTCCCATTTGGAGAGGACATGGACGAGTCCCCCGACCCCGAGATCTCCCTTTTGAAATCCGCTTCGCAAATTCTTTTCGCTGCCCCCGAACTCCCAGAATCCCCTATTTCAACCCTCCCCCTTGTGAAGTCCCCTGCCCGTAATGGAAAAACTGCCAAAGACCTTTGATTTCAACTCAGAGTTTCCGAACCCCTCCATTCTTCCCCCTCCCCCCTCCCCAGCGGGGTCCTCCGTTGTACCCCTCTAGATTCTTTCGTTTTTCGTTTCTTTCACCCGATCGCTCAACCCCCCCTTCCCTATCCCGTGACGATCATTCACCGATTTTTTGCCACCTGCTGATTCCCCCCCCCCGAACCTTTTTTAATTTTGGTCCTTTGTCCCTTTTCCCTTGACCGAAGCTTCAGGCGTCGTGGGAATTTTTTCCTGCTTTTTTTTTTCCTCCGGCCTATCTTCTAAGCGAGAACCCACCACCACGCATCCATTAAAATTCAAGTCGCCCTTGCGGTTGCTTTTGGTGTTTTCCTCCGCTCCACCTTTTCCTGTCCGGAAGTGCGCACCCTGCCAGAACTTGCTTCCCGCCTAAACACCTTTTTTTGCCCAGACCCCCCCGTAACCATTTTTGACTAGATTTGAAAAGCAACCAAAAAGAACCCCGAACCTTCCCCTTCCAAAATGTCTATGCCTGAAACGGTGTTTCTTGCAGGCACCTCCTCTTTTTGTGCTTAACATGGTCTCACTTTTCTTTATGTCCATTGCGTACTCAACAAAGACAAAGCCCGGTAAAATCGCACAAACAACTTTCCTTTCAACTTTACTCGACATATTCCCGCTCCTTGGAGCCGCACGTTTTCCTTTCTCTGAGTAATCCCCCCCCATCACCTCAGTAGAGGCCCCCCCGTCCCCCCCGACATTTTTCCTATATTTTATTTTAACCTCCTTTGTTGAGAGAGATCGACATGCGGTGACGCCCTTTCCGGGCGGGCAGGACTTTTTCCTGTTTTATTTTTTTCGGAGGACCTCTGATAATCCGTTAGTCTCTCTTTTTTAATTTCGCTTATATTTGTTTCTCTGGTTGTAGAGGTTTTTCTCCCCGTCCGCAACCTTCAAGTATTTCTCGGTTAAAACTTGTTTTTTTCAGTCCTGCTAACAAGATTCGCAGTATTCAGTAGTTTTCCTACTTTCCTTGTGGCTGCCCCCAACACATTGGGAATGTCGTTGTGCACTCTTGGATTCCTTACGGTCTGGCCTTTTTTCTTTAAGCCCTTTATTTTTGTTCTACCGTTCCCAGAGACTACTTCCCCATCTGGGATTGGTTTTTAAGTTTTTTTCCGGACATTTTTCAGATTTCCCCCTCGAGTCCCGCAGCCTCGGATACCGTCGTCTGCCCTTTTTTTGTTGGTCTATTCTCTTAACTTCTCTTCCTCCCCCAAAAGAGTGGGGCCTCCACTGCGACCTGCCAAGTTTTTTCTCCCCCCAGGGACCTCCTTCCCCAAATCCCCACGGGGGCTTTTGGCCTTTCCTCCAGGGTAAACAAGGTTTTGTAGTTTTTGCACCTCTTTTTCCCGGCGCTTTATTGGACCCCAGGAACCCCCCCTCCTAATTCCTTACTATTGATGGACCTTTTTCCATCGTGTTAACGTTTATTTTCCATTCCGGTATGTTCAGGACTCATTTACTTTTTTCTTTTTGAACCCTTTTGGAGTTACTTGCACCAGCGCGGTTGTCATCGAGGAGATTTCCCATCCCGGGGATCTAAAGTCTCTTTTATTTCGCGTCTTTCGAGCGTCGAGAGCTGTTGTGATGTTCTGCCTTTTACCCCCCCCGAATTCACTCTCAATTGCGGCCTTCGTCGGATTTTTTTTTTTTTGAAGCTTATTACTCCCCCTTGCCCGGTCCTTAACCCTTTGAAGGCTTTTTGATTCTCGTTTTTAGGAGGAGTTCGGCTCTCCCGCTGCTTTGGATCCCATGTTACCAGGAAGTTCCTTCCAGCTTTTCCTTTCGCGGCGTCCTTAAGAAACACGCCTAGTGACTCCCTCCGAAGTCTTCTTTCCATGGGGTGATTTTTTTAGTTTTTTCCACGTGACTTTGGAATCAGAACCTGATCGCCGATGCACCGCCTGGCGACTGATTTTGCGTTCCTTCCTTTTTTCCCTGCTTGAATGCCTCCATTCATTTCGATGTCCCTTCGCGGGACCCCACACCCTTGCGAAGCCTCTTTCATTTCGCTTTTGACCCTCCCAAGAGCCTGTGCCCTCTTCACCCCTTTAGTTCTTTCCTCCGTGTCCTCAGGGGAGGGTGCCTTCTGCGGTAGTTCAGTTTCCGACATGTTGGCGGTTGCCTTTTTTCCGAGATAGAACCCCCGATCCAAACCCCCCAATTCCGAGACCTTTCACAAAAAGAATCTCCCTGAATTGTCCACGAGTGAAAGTAATTTCCCCCGAAACTTTCTTCCTATCCTTACCTGTATCCTCCTCCTTTTGTCTTTACTGATGGTCCCATGAGGGTTTGTTAAGTAACTTAAAACATCCCTGACCCCTTTCAAACAATCCCCTTTAGATTGGGTTTGTTTTTTTCCTTTCTTTGATTGTTTCCCCCGTATTTATAGTTTTGATTTTCACATCCCCCCCCTGATTTATTTTCTCCCCTCTTTAGAACAAAATGCCCCCATCTCTACGAGAATACATTCAGCACTTTTTCCCCGATTTTTCTTGTTTTCCTCCTTTTATTCTCCTTTCCAGAAAATTTTTTAAGTATGTCTGGAATTCCCCCTTCTTTAGTATAGTTTTTTGTTGAATTCTTTTTTCCAGCGGACACCTCCGCTACGCATGTTCTTCGCGTTTGTATTGACGCGGCGCCTTTTTTTGTGAAAGATCACGTTAGAGCCACTTTTTCCTGTTTAGAATTCTCCCAAACTTTTTCCTCCCGATCGCTTCATCTCTAGATGTTGAGGGACTCCCAGATAACAGCCCCCCCAACAGGATATGTACCTTCATTGGCTTTCTTTCAAACCTTCTCCTAGCCTCCCAGAAGTACCCAATCCCAGAGAGAAGCGATTCCCTCTTGACCAGACGCCTTTTGGAGCTTTGGCTCCATCTGACGTCCTAGATTCCCCAATCTGGGATTGCCAGGTTTCTTTCCGGAATCTATGTGTCCTCCTTTCTCGGATCTCTCTCCCAAGTTTCTTGACAGGCGCTCTTCCGAACCTTCTTTAAACTCCCGGATTAATCTTTGAGAGTGTCCTTCTTGAAGGCCCCCCCCCCTCATTTCCCCTTCCACTGTTCTTACGTCTCCCCTCCCTTTTTTCTTTTTCCTTTACGACCGCGGGTCCCTCTCAAGACGATGCAATCCGCGCTACGCGTTTTTCTGGAGTCCCCCTTGGCAGGCCGGCCGGGAACGCCTTCCCGTATCTTGATTTTTCCCAAACGGGCGACCCTTCCCCGTTGCCTTTTCAAATTTTGTTCTTTCGATGATCCCTTTTTTTCAGAGAAACCTTCTTTCGGTAGTTTCCTAATCCCTTCGCCCCGTTATGGCCTCTCTCCCTTTTTTGAGTTCACCGCATCCCATTAACCAATGCCTTACTAATCTCTTTTCTGCGACGCTTTTCGCCCCTTCCAACTTCCGTCCTGGCGCCCCCTTCCCTACTTGACTTGAGTTCCCCCTTTAAATCGTAGAACCCCGCTGGGCTGACGTCAAGACCCCTCCCTGCTGGAAATTTTTTGGCCCAAAAGCCCTTCCCCCCCCCATGCGTAGTGCTTTTCCTTGAATCTCCCCCCCCGCCCTGCCTTTGACGTTCCCGCTGCTTCCAAAACATTTGCCCTACCCCCCCTCCTTTCACGCCCTTATTCCATCTTCCGAAGCAGCCCTAGAAACCCCCCCTCACCATGACCTTTTTTCCTGGAATAGAATATTTCCGCCTTTTTCAGGAAGACTTTTTTCCCCCGCCTTTGCTCCGGAGATTCTTTTTTTTCTTTCCCCTACCCAGACCTTCTTTTAATTTTGAGATCTCTTTCCCTTTTGGAAGCCGCCTTTGTCGAGTTCGCCAGGTTTTTTTGTCCCGGCGAGTACAGGTTCCCATCCGCGCGAGCCCCTTTTTTCCATTGCGTTTTTTTTTCCTATTGCGTCATGTTCTCTTCTTTGATTCGGACAAAGATTTCTTGAACCGGTATCTGATTCCTTTTCAACACAATTATAATCCCCTGTCAGCACAACTTTTTTCCCAGCACCCCCCTTCTACTTTTGTTTGACCACTGCATTTCCTTCGTTGTTCTGGGGCACTCTCGGCAGATGGTTTTTTCTCGGCAGAGTTTTGACGAAGCTTAGCCCTCCCTTCTTCGTTGCGGGATTTTCGCCTCTTGATCGGCCCTTTTTTTTTTTGGGACGGCGCGTCCCCCGAGGACTTTTCCTCGACTTTTGCTTTTTTTTTTACTTGTTTTTCTGCTCGTCTCTTCAAGTATTTTTTCTCACGATAGTTTCGGAAGGTTTCCCTTTTTTTTTTTCCTTTCGGAAAAGACCCCAATTGTTTTTTAAGCGACTTTTTTCCCAAGATGCTCTTTTTAAAGGACTCTTCCCTTTTTCTCTTTCTTGCTGTCTGAAAGGCGTCGCGCCGTCCAGTCGTCTCTTGATTTTACCTTCGCCACTTTTTTTTCGTAAAGGGTCCTTCCGGGCAGGTTTTTTTCTGGCCCCCTTATGTTTCTGGATTTTTCCATTTCCCCCCCCTGGATGGCCTTCATTCCAATTCGCGGGCTTCGAGTTTATAAAGTTTGCGAGAACTTCTTTATTGCGCATTTGGAGCTGCGCGCTTTTGTTTCTTGCGCGTCCCGCCAATGACGGCGCCTCACGTCTTCTAGACTTTCCCCTGTCGCCAAGATGTTCGGCGTTCAACTTGCTTTTTCCTAGGTCTTTCAGGACTACGGCGTCGGGAGGACCGCGGAGGGCTCCCGGAACTTCCCTTCTTTGGAGGTGATTCGGCTTGCTCCTTCCGAAACATATCTCTTTATCAAGTGCGAAGAATGTTTTGGAGACTTCGCCGCGCCGGAGATTCTCTTCCCTTGAGCTTCAGAGCCCCTTCCTCGAATTTCTTTCCAAAGTCGGTTCCTATTTCCATTCTGACAGGTCCCCAAGTGCAGGAGGACCTGAAAGTTGACTCTTTCCTGTCCTGGACCCCCCAGTTCCCGCTACGTCTTTTCGAAAATTTCAATGTATTACCCCACTGATGGATTCCTTTTCTTTCTTTTAGGCGGCGGGTCATCCGGCTCGTATCTCCAAGTTGATTCTTCTGTCCTCGTTGTAAAGCTCCTACTTTTTTTCCCCCCCCCAATTAGCCAAACTCTAACTCCTTTTCCTGCCCCCCGCTTGCTCAGGCATTTCACCCTTGCCTGGTTAAGAATTCCTTTATAGACTCCTCCCGTTGGTGGTTTCTTTATACTTTTTTCAGTTCTCCTCAGAGTATGTGTCTGACCCGTTCCGTAGTCCCCGTTTCCGTCCACACTCAATGGTATTTTTTGTGTAAGTCTTGAGGTTTTTCACCCTTTTATTTTTTTTCCAAAAGTTCTTTAACACATTCACCCCCCAGTAACCGAAACCCTTCCCTGACCCCTAGGCCCCCCTTCACCCTTCAGTCATAGATTTTTGGAAACTCCCCCTTGAGTGATCTTCAAATTTTCTATTGGCGTCCTTTTTGAGTTGCAGCCCTTCCCGACTACTTAACGAATTCTGTGTTTTCCCAGACTCTGATTTCTGCAGCGTTCTAAAGGCCTCTTCAATCCAGACTTATTATTCGCCATCGCGAGATTCCCCCAGGTCCTTTTTGCTGATTACCCCCCTTTAGCCCATCCCGAGACCTTCAGATCTCAAAACCTGTCTTCTCCGTAATTCATCTCGATGCTCTCCGCGCAATAATAAATCCCCCCCAACGATATCTCCGGACTCTCCGGACCTCCCTCGAGACCTCCAAAAGACCTCATTACTCTCCCGACTAGCAAGCAATAGTCCCAATGGCCCTTTTCGATTGTTCCATAGTATACTCTCCCCTGGGATCTCCCGATTGTCATCACCACAGACAGCGACGCTTCGTCCTTCCACTTTCGCAACACCGGACAGGTTTTTTTTCTCCTTCCCCCGACCCCTCTTTTGAAGGAACTCCAGCCTCGATGAAGTTCCGATTAGCACGTGAAGATACGGGGTTTCAGGGCACCCTTTTTCCGTTACTTTCCGGAAAGCTCGCCCGGATTCTCCGGCTTAAGCCCGGGAGCGTTTAACCCCTTCTAAGGAATAGTCCTGCAGATTTCTAAAATCTCTCTGGATCTCCTCTCCCTGCACTGCATTTTTCTATACCCCTCTCCTTTGGGACCGCCTATCCCCCCCTCACATCTTTTTCCCCTTTTGTCTTCCCTTTTTTCATTGACCCGAAGATTCTTCGCAGACACTTTGCGGCTCTCCTTCCGTAGTTCTTTACTGCCCCCCCCTCCCCACAAAGTTTCTCCCTCCCCCACCACTCTCCCTTCCGGCCACGTAGTACGACGTTCCTTTGTCTGGCCGCGTTACCGCTCCTTCGACAATTCTCCGTAAAGCTTCCCCTTGACAAGACTTTTGCCCTACAAATAAGTATCAACCTTGCCCACTGCTGACCTCTGAACCCAACCCCCCCTTTTCAACGGATTGCCCATGAAACAAAACGCCCCCCCTTTTTCATTTCCTCTTTTTGTGACTTTTCTTTCCCACGCGCCACGGTTGTTTTTACTTCTCAGTACCAGTTTTTTAAACCAAACCCAATTTTCCTTAGTAAGTTTACGTCACTTCCTCCCCCAGAACCTCCAACTATTCGCCATGTGACCCCCCTCTCAGAGGACCGCCCTTTGCCTAGCAATTAATCGGTCTCTCCGCCCGGAACTCCCTTTCCCTCCCTCCCCCGCAGACCTTTCTGCGGCACTTTTTCCTCCG
>Ga0179593_1496384_pt1 | contig 17106 bp, 21 predicted proteins | sample CZODoug2_1_08_16_FD_185931 | JGI IMG/M metagenome (GOLD analysis project Ga0179593, IMG submission 185931) | Vadose zone soil fungal communities from Angelo Coast Range Reserve, California, USA - CZODoug2_1_08_16fungal (PacBio error correction) | ecosystem: Environmental > Terrestrial > Soil >... | reverse complement strand
GCTGGTCTGGGCGCCCAGGGGACTTGTCCCTTTTTCCCCTCCCCCCAATGGCGCGAGACCACCATGCTTCCCGCGCAGCGTTTCCCCCCTTTTTAAAATTGCCCCGGGATTGAAGGGCGGGACCTTTTCCCAACTTCTGTTTCCATTGTTGAGACGTCTTCTTCCCGCGTTAGTGGACCCTTCTTCTGTACGAGTACGATTGCACGAAGACTTCGCTCCTTCCTGCTAGGCCTTCGGAGTTCATCTGCCCTTCCCCCTCTTAACTAAAGTTTGCCCGAGCCTTGCTGTTCGTGGTTTTTTCCCACGTGTTTTTTTCTTGTCCCTCCGGGTCGGTTCCCCTTTCTGGGTCTGATGCGAACTCGAGGGCCTTTTGCTGCTTCACTCTTAACTACAGATTTTCCCCCCCCAGAACCTTTGTCCTCTGATCATTTCGTACCCCCTTCCCTGTGGAGGTGCCCTCAAAAAAATTCTTCCCCTGGAAAACCCCAGTGAAAACTTTTCGGGCCTTTTTTTTGTCGGCCCTTCCCACCGTGGTTTACCCGTCTGTGGCGGCCACTGTTTTTTCCTCCGGGAAAACGTTTTCCGACGCATTCAGGTTTCTGACTTCAATTTTTTTCCCCCCCCGCGTTTCTTCCAGATTACTGTTGCTTCTTTTTTGTTTCGGAAAGTTCCACATTTCCGTTTGCAGGTGGGTTTGCCAAGGAATGGCGGAGGGTGCCAGCTGCCGTCTGGTTTTTACCAATGTTGTTGCCGTCAGGTCTTTTTGATCGTTTTTGCCCTTTTTTTGTCTGGTGACCGCCAACTGTATCGCCATTTGGTCCCTTGTTTTGGCGGGCGGCTAATTTGTTGGAGACCAATTTTCTCCCCAGAATTTTGCCGGTTTTTTTTTTTTCCCTCCGTTCTTCTGCCGTGTCTTACTTCTTTTCCGTGGTTCGTTTTGCCCCTGGTCGGACTTTCTTGTTTTTCCAACCCCTCCCCTTGCAGGTGCTTCTGCTTGCCAGGCCCCCTTCGAGCTTGAGGTTTTGACCCCTTCCAAAGTCCTGCGGGCCGGGCTCGGGGTCCCCGCCTTTTTTTTTGCGTCGTTGTTTTTTTTTCCTGGTACTGAATTGTGCTCTCCGTTTTCGTGGAAGCTTTTTCCCCCTGCTGTTGCGACCTCCCCGTTTCCCTTTCTGGGTGTTTTTCCCGCCCTGCTGGCTTTTTCCCCCTTGGAATAAGTGCACGGGCTTCAGCCTTTTTTCTGCCCTGTAACCCTGCCTTCTTTTCTTCAAATAACAACCCTCTCTCGGGGACCTCGATCGCGGCTTTTTTTTTTCGTTGCCTGCCCGTTTTTTTTTGTGTCTTTTTTTTTTTTTTTTTTGTTTTGCCTCCGTGCCCCTTGAACGAACTATCGATTCGTTGTACCTGTTTTCACTTTTTCGTTGTGGACATCAGCGGGAGGCTTTCGGACGACCTTGACAAAATTAACAACGAAACCCTGCTTCCCTTTTTTTTTCCTCCGTGAGGCGAAGCCCAAGTTTAACCTTTGTCGGCCCCGGCACCGTTGAGAAACACGGAAATATTACGTTCCGATGGTGACATTTTTTCCCTTCTGGGTCACCCGCCCCCTTTTCTTTTTTTTACGGTGGGCCCCGGAATTTTTGTAATCCGTTGCAATACCTTCCTTCGTCCAGAGCCCAGACGACGGATTTCCTCTCAAGCCCCGCCCGTTTGATGTTTTTTTTAACCTTTGCCGTCCTTTCCAGTTTTTCGGCCCCAGGGGGGAGGCGCAACCAAGGTCAAACCGAACATTTTTCCCCCCGCCACGGTCTTTTTTTGCATCCCCCCCCCCCCCTGCTTGCGCGAGTGTTTCACGGGCATGACTAGCTTCCCTCCCATTCCTTTTCGGGAGAAGCCCACCCCCTTTGTCCTCAACCTTGAGGGTGTCGGGGTGAAGCGTCCCTGAACTCACCCCCCGCCCCCGGGTTTTTTTTTCATTTTTTCGTTTCCCCAACGGCCTTAAAAACCTAATGAACATTGGAGCTTTTCTTTCCCCGGGGGCTTGCTTTTTCACTGTTTTTCGACCATTTCGAGGCCCCAGTTCTGACCAGGAACCCGAACCTGCGTTTGCTTCCCGGTCTTCCGTGGTTTCTCCTTCTACCTTCACCAACCAGGCTTTCTTCCCTGTGCTGACGGAATAGCTTCTTGGTGTGTCACCCCCCAAGCAGTTTGGGACCCTTTATTTTTTCGGAGCGTGTTACAGCCTGGACCTTTTCCATTTCCTTCTTCTCCACTCCTGTTTTTGTAATCATTCCCTCCATTTCTTGCTGTCCCCCCCTTCGGGTCCCACTCTGAGCAAATCTCCCTTTTGAAATTCGGTGACCCTTTTACCTTCCGAATTTCTTATTAGGACCGCTTAAAGGTATGGCCTTTTTCCCTGGGAGGTAGTACCTCCCCCCACTGAAGTTCAGCTCACTCCAGGCCCGCCCGGTTTTTCCCAACTCCGGTTTCGTTTCCCCCATGGGCGACTTTTCTCCCTGGTCCCAGTTCCTGAAGGACTGGATCCTCCCCCCCGTATCTTTTCTGAAGACTTAGTTTTTCTCTTTGACCATTCCACTGACATTTAGGTTTCTTTAGGACATCCTGCTCCTTTCTCAAGTTTGGCTTCTGCCGCCCCTTCCCGGGCTCATCTCGGTAGGACGGAACCCCCCGATCACTTACTATTTTCCCCCTCGAGGTTTGCCCCCCCCACTGTGCCCCAACTTTTTCTTTTTCCCCATCTTCTGACCCTGGGGCTCCCTCCTGATGCTGGGTCTCCCCTGCCCTTTATTCCTGCCTTCCGGTGTAGGGTGACTCGTCAGCCCAATTTTTTCTTTTTGCTTCCACAGGACCCTATCCCCCACCTCAAGGGCAGTTGCCCCCTATGTTTGTTTTGGTATTTCTGGTCGTTATGTTGACAATGTGGATGTTAAGGCTTTTATACGGTCTACACAGGAGGCCGGCATTCTTTTTTCTTTTTTTTCTCCAGACTTTTTTTCCGAGGGGCCGCGGGCCTGTCCCCCCTTTGTCTTAGGGTGTGATTTTTTAGGGGGTAATGCTTGTGGTATTTCTTCCCTTTTCTTTGGTCCCCTGACCTTCCCCCACTTATCCCCCCCTCATGCGCACACGGGCGGCTCACCGACTCCTAGTTTCAGTGCTTGGATACCTGGATTCCCCCGATGCCATGTTTTCCCTGCCTTGGGTGAAAAGGTCCCTTTCATCTTTTTTCTTCTGTGCCTCTATCAGGGCATTTTACAGTGTTTTGGGAGACCCCCCGGCAGACCTTTTCCTTTATTCAGGATGTTCTTGTATCCCCCTCCAGGACTTTGACCTTTTCGTGAGAGGACTAGTGGTTGTCCTACACCCAGTCCTTCTCTTCTGGAATTCCCCCCGTCCCACGGACGCCGCCGCTGACCCCCCCGAGTAAAGAGAAGTCCTTTTGAGTCCATTTTTCGTCCCTTGTCCCGGCCTTCCCTGGCAGTAGACCCAACATGACATGAGTTTATTGGCCCGCGTCTCCCCCGGGTTCCCCGACCTCCCCCAATTTTCCCTATGCGTCCGATTAAGGTTACCGCATCCTTTTCCTACATGCATTGCCCCGACCACTTTTGGTTTCCCCCGGTTATCGGACCTTCCCACGAATGCCAAGGTTCGGAGCATTCGTTCCCTCCCCAAGGCCTTCCCCCTGGCCAGTTTTCACCTTTCTGTTTTTCAGGACCCCGCCTGAGCCCTCTCAGCATACACATTACCCACTGACTTCCCTGCCGCCAAACCCCTCTGTGCTGGACCGATCAAGACATCAGTTCCCGTTTCCCCCTGATTTCCAGGGGGATTCCTCCAACCCTTAGGGTCCCAAACCATGGATCGGAAGACCCGCCCAATGGTCCTTTTCCACATTATCGCCCCCCCCCCTTCTTCGGCCGTTTTTCACTTTTGGTGACAAACCACGGGCCGACCCGTCCCCTTCCCTTGAAGATAAGTGCCTTGTTTCCAAGGTGGTCTTCCCCCCTTTCAAGGGGGTGTTTTTCCAACTCACTTTTTCCCAACCCGTTTTTCCTTTACGCCATGCTAGTCGGTCGTGTTTTTACTGGGTCACTCCTTTCCTTTTCATTTTAGTTCTCCCGCCGCCCACTTAAGGCCTTTTTTCTTAGCCCTTCTTTTTTGCCGCCCAAGATTTTCGCAAACTAGAAACGTTCTCAGGTAAGGAAACCCCCATTCCTGGAAGAACCTTTCTTTTCCCTTTTTATTTTGCTCGAAGGCTCTACGGCTTTCCCAATCCGCTCTTTTGATGAGGTTTCTGCTCTCTTCTGAAGCTTAGTGTAGCGCCGGCTTTGGTCATTTTTTTCTCAGTAGTAGTTTCAGAACACGCAACCCCCCCCCCCCAGTTTATGTTTGCATTTCCCGGGTCCTTCACTTGGTTCTTTCTTTTTTGAAGGATCCTGAGATTTTTTTTTTCCAAGCGGTGACCTATTCCTTCCGCGATTTTCGGTTGTCCACGGCCCGTTTCCAGGTATTCCAGGAGTTCCTCCCGGCTTGACCCCCTTTCCCGTGTGACCCCTTCTAGTCTGTATGTGAACCTTCCCCGTGCTCGCCCCCCCCAGCCTTTTTTTTTTCCGGTTTTTCACTTCAACAACCCCGATTACCGCAACTGGTTTACGCCACCCGGTTGGCCCTCCAAGGGCACGTTGTTCTTTTTTTTTGAGTTACCTAGTTCACATCGACTCTATTTTTAACTCTTGCCTCCGTCCGGTGCTTTTGCTTTTTGCTTCCTGCTTGCCCGTCCACCGCTCGCTTGTCCTCTTGCGTGTGGGTGGCTGTGGTGTGATGGGGTGCTCAGAAGTGCGTTGATGGGACCCTTTTAACGCCCGTGATCTTCCCTGTGACCTACTGATTTTTTCAATAATTTTTTTTTTGTGTTTCGACCCGGACCCTACTAATAAAAAACAACGGTCTTTCCCGACCCTCAATGAACTGTTCTCGGACTGTTTTTCACCGAACCCCCCTCCCCAGTTTTTTTTTCTCTTTTCAAGGCGATGTGCTAATTCCCCCCCTCAGCCGTCACGTGCCTGGGCGCCTGGGTGCCTTCAAACCAGGCGGTGTCTTCTTAATTCAGGGTTTTTTCAGAAAGAAAACGACTGGTGATTCCTCCGGTTGCATTTTTTCGCCACGGAAAGTGGCCGGACCCCGTGCATGAGTTCTTTACGGACCTCTTTCTCACCCAATTGGTGCAACTTGGTTTTTTTCTTCCCCCCCCGTTGTTTTTTCTTCCAAAGGCTTAGTGCTGCCACGCGGAAGTCACAACGCCAACAACCCTTCCAAGTTGATTGAATTTTTTTGTTCCCTGATTGACCACCTTTCCTGGGTGAGTTCTTTTGGACTCCCGCCCCGTCCCTTGATGGGCCGGTTATCTCCAAGTGAAGAACGGCGATACACTTCCTTGACTTATTGAGATTTCGGCTCCTACAGTCCCTAGTCTGTGAGGGGTCACTAGAATCTCTCCCATAAGCTAACCCTCTTTGACGCGAGTTGTTCACGGCCCGCGTTTTTTGCATTTTTTCCGGTTTGGTTGCGTTCCCCTGCGATCGAGCCTTCTGATTTTGAGAGGTCTCTCGAGATCGAACCTCCCCCTTCGTAACATCCTCCCCGCAGATCAATCCCTTTCACGTGCCGTTTTTTAGGCCGAGTTGGCCTCCTTTTACAAAATGACCTTAAAAAACCCTTTAACCAGTTTTGAAAGAAGGCCTGGAGCCTTCGTTTTCCCGCTCGTGGCTTTCCGGTCAGCGGAAGAAACGGGGGACGTTCTTTTTTTTTTTACCGATCTTTGATCCCCTTTTCTTCCCGATTTTCTTTCCCTCCATTACGTGTTCTTTGGCCGGGCCCCCCTTGAATTGACCCCTTTCCTGTTTTCCAACGGGCCAACCGGAGTTGGTGGCCCGCGTTTATGCTTGATCCCCCCCCCAGTTGTTCCTCCAGTCCGGCAAGTTATTCGGCCTTGTTTGTTCTGTTTCCTTTACTCACCTCCTTGAGACAATTTTATCGGGGGTTCTCTAATTTTGGAGTGTTGCTTTTGCCTTCCACACTTTTGCCTGGACATTCAAATTCTCGACTAGTTCCCCTTCTTGTCTTTTTGTTATTTTTTTGTGTTTAGAACTCGGGGCCTGAGTCCAACTTCCTTTTATTGATCTCTGGTTCCGACCGTCTAGATAGGGGTTACAAACTTTTTCTCTCCCCCCCACTGGACCTTGTCGTTTTTTGAAGAATTATTCCGACTTTTTCCCCCTTTGGACCTTAAGGATGTCTTCGGACGGATAGGCGTTTCTCTTCATGTGATGAGAGGGCGGCCTGTGTCAAGTTCCTTTCTTTTTTTATTCCAATTCTTCTCCCCCAAATAACTTTTGGTTCTTCTTTTTGTCCAGCGCCTATGTCCCCCTTGTTCGGGAATTTCTGATGCCCCCCCCCCTCCATCACCCGCTCTTTTTTGGGCCTCTTTTAGTGTTTCCCACAGTTTCCCTCCCGATGGAGGTTACCAGGCCTTGGACCAGCGGATCGAGGGGGGTTTTGGGAACGGGCCGTGGGGCGGTTTCAGGTCTCCTTTTGGTTGGTTTGGGGAAAGTGCTTTGGGACCAGACCGAAAGGGTCCCCCCCCCCACTACACGCAGCATGAACCTCCTTTTCCACGTTCTTCAGCAAAACCCTTTGTCCTTTCCGTTGAACTTCACCTTTCTTTGCAAAGAAACTTCGACCGCTTGGTTTTTCCACGGATTGTCCCCCTTTCCCCCTGGTCAATCCGTTCCTCTCTTTTTGGGACCCCCCCCCTAGTTCTGCCCCCCCCCCCCCATTCCATTCTTGTCGACCGCGACCTGACGGGCTGCGATTGCGTTCTTAACGCCTTCTTTTTCGCCCCCAAACGTCCGACCCAGTTTTGTTCTTTTGGAGGCCCTTTTAGGTTTGCCCCACAGCTTCCCCCTTGGGTGCCGTCTCCGTTTGAGAGAAACCCACAATTGATGTTCCCGTATCCCTTTCCTCAGATTGTAGCTGGGCCTTTTTTTGGGTGGCCCCCCCCAAGGAAAACCCCGTGATCAGAGCTTGGAAGGGGCGGTCCTCCCATCAACGCCTTGAACCCCTTTGGTATGAGCCGTCCGCTTTTCGTTTGTTCTTGCCCCCCTTGTATAACCCTCCAGACACTTTTTTTTTTCTGTTCCCTTTTTTTGCAAGGCTTCTCCTTCGTAGAAGCGCGTGTTTTCCTCCCCCCAACGAAAGTTTACCTTTCAGCAAGGTGCGGTGTTCCTTTTTTCTTTTTCAGGGGGGGTCTTTTTTTGCTACCCCCTTCCCCCAACCTGCTTTTACCAGGCTCTGACCCCTTATCGGCGAAGGAACCAAGTAGTGGTTCCCCTGCCTTGTATTTTGCTTTTCCGGCTGGTGTCCCCTTCTTTTCTTTTTCCCAGGTAATCGTATCTATCAACTCCGTTGTTGTTTAAGTCTATTTTATGGTGGACCGTCCCCCCCAAGTAACGCGTGAGTTTACCTTCCTGGCTGTACACGCCTTTTTACCTTCGTTTTTTGGGCATCTTTAGCCAATTTCACGTTTGACTGGTTTTTGCCTTTTGAGGGGTGCTCACTCCCCACTTCGTGCTTTCAGTCTTCAAAGAAAGTTCCCTCCCCTGTCGTCCAGTCGTTTTTTTCATTTTGTTCCCCCTGTTGCGGGCCTACGCGCTGTTACTCTCCCCAGTCTGCTTACCTGATCACTTTTCCCCTTCTGTTTTCTGCAGGATAGTTTGTGTTTTTTCCCCTGATCCTTTTCCCGGGTCCGTCTTTGTTAGTATTCCCCCTTGTTTTGATCGGTTTCCGCCTTTTCCCCTTACTGTTTTGACTTGATAGCTCGCCCCCCCCTTTCCCAAACTCGTTTTTTCATCTTGTCTTAAACCCGATCCGCGGGTTTCCCGAAAGAGTTCCTTTGAAAAAACTCCCTCCTTTTGCATTGTTTTCGGCCCCCCGATTTTGACCCCTTTTTTCCCGGGCTTTTTTTTTTTTTATCCTTCAACTGTCCTCCCCCTGTACTGCTGTTTGCGGTTTACTGCTCTAAAAATGACCAGGCTTGCCCCGTTGAATGGAGGTTCCGGGGAGTTTTTCAAAGGGCCGGTCATTTTTTTCTCTCCGTGGTCCCCCCAATTGGCTTCCCTCCTTTCCGTTTTTCCCCTGGTCCGAGTACCCGGGGCGCTTGCCAGTCCCTTTTATTAGACATTGATTCAGTTCTGTAATTTGTATTTTCCCCCCTTTGTTTTTTTTTTTTTTTGAGTACACGACACGCCTACCTGGCTTGCGCAACCCGTGGCTTACAGATAGCTCGTCCCATTCCCCTTTTTGGACCTCTCGGTAGTTCCAACAGTAGACGCTCTTAAGTTTTCCCCCCCCCTCTAGCTGTTGGCCATTTCTTCAGTTTGAAAGGAGCGAAACTGATTGTTTTTTTTTTGACTCACGTTTTTGTTTAAGTGGGTTATTGGTTTTTTGTTGGTTTCCCCCCCGCCAGTGAATACTTTTCCCCCTTTCATCGAGACTTTTGGGGGTTTTTTTTTTTTCCAGCTCCTGTCGCTCCCTTCCTTCGAGGTGCCCGTTTTAATCCCCCCCCCGTGGAGGACCCCCCGATAAGTTACCTCCAGGTTAGCTGTGTTTCTTTTTTTTCTTTCGGCTTCCCCCTTGGTGTCTTCCGACAGAGTTCCCCCCCCTGCATTTGTGTGGCGCAGCTTTTGTCGAGCCTTCCCCAACCGGTCCAAGCCCCCCCCCCCCGTCAGTTTTTCCCCGTATCCCAGTCGATTTTTTTCCCCCCTTTTTAAGTGGCCTTTCTCATTTAGGCAAACCTCCCCTTAGCCAGTTTGTTTTCTTTTATTTTTTTTTTTTTTTTTTTCCTTGCATGCCCCTTTTTTTTTGCTCTGTTCGTCGACCCCCCTTCACGGTCCCCGATCCCAAATGTTTCCTTTTTGTTGTACTGAATTTCCACCCGTGCTCCAAGCCCCCCGTGCCAGCACTCCGCTTCATAGGGCCTGCTTTGGGTTGCTTTTCTGCTTTAAAGTTCTCAACCGTAACTTTTTCCCCCCGCGTTTTCTTTTGAATGTCCCTTCAAAAATTTAACCCATGTACTTTTGTTCTCTTTGACCAAGTTTCTCTGCCCCTATTGTTTCAGCCTTGTTTCCCCTTGAGGTAACCCAACGGTGAAGACGACCTTATCCAAATTTGTGTTTTTTTTGTTTTTTTTTTTCACTTTTTCTGTGTTCCCGAGAACCTTTTTCCCCCCCCCCGGCGTTATTTTTGTTTTCATGTCTACTATTTCGTGATTTTACTGGGGCGTTTTTGATTCTTCGGTTCCAGCGGCCTGCTAGAACGTTGGGCCTTTTTTTTTTTCTGGCCCCACGACGGGAGGCCAACCTCCTGGCGGTCGGACCCCGTTTTTTTCCTTCCCCGGATCGGGGTTCCCCCGTGTTTGCTTACCTCCTGGACGATTCTTTTTTTTGGTTTCAGGCGTCAGCCTTTCCTACTTGGCTCCTTTTTTGCACTGACTTCCTTTTTTACCTTCTTCAGGTGGCTTGTCCCCCCCCCATAAACCAGGTAGGTGGTTCCGGTAACTCTCCCGGGTCCAAGTTGTTTTTGACTTCCAGTTGGCTGAGTAGTGTTGGCAGGCGCAGGCCTTTTTTTTTTTTTTGCCGGTTTGGTTTTGTTTTCCCAAGCCGTTTACCCTGTTGGCGGCCGTCGCGTTTTGGACTCCTAATTCTTTCCGGAACTTGCACGTCGGTGTTTTTTTTACACCTCTTTTCTTTTTCTTTTTTTCCCTTTGCGGTTGCTCGACCCGGCCGTTCTTCCCTTCACATGATCCCCTCCCGGGGTTTTTTGGATTTGCCACGTTTCCCGGGAGTTTTTTTTTTCTGACCCCCGCATGCTGACTTCGTTTGGAACCGGGACCCTCCCGTACCTGTCCTGGTTTGCTTGATCTTCCTGTTTTTTCTTTCCAGTAGTCAGTCGTTTGAAATCCCTTTTTGATACGTTTTTTTTAACGAGTCAATTTTGTCGCGGGCATCTTCTTTTTCCGTTTTGCTTGCCCGGCACCCCGTTGTGTTTCCCCCCACCCTTGCGTAACGTTTTTGAACTTTTGATCAAGAAACGTATGGTGTTTTTTTTTTTTTTTTTTGGCCCCATTTCTTCCGACGGCAAGTCGACCTTTTTTTTCCTTGACGATTGCCTTCCCTCGTTTCGTTCGGGCCCCCCTTGGGACCTCTTTCCCCCCTCCCCGCCGCGAGTCCCAATTTTTAGTTGTTGACGTTTGTTCACCTCCCCACTTTTACAAGTTCTCCTGTTTTTTCGGATACATTACTGGTTTTTTTTTTTTTTCTGGGAAACCGCCTGAGAACCGTTTTTCAATTTTTAACCGGCGTTTCACGAATTCTTTAACACCCTTCATTTCCCTTTTTTCGGTCCCTTTTAGTATGACGAGATTTTAACTTTCAGTTTCCCCTTTTTTCTTGGCCAGTATTTTTTTGTTTTTCACCCCTTTTTTCGTTTGATAGTTTGCTCCGTTCTCTTTTTGGGGGCGAGAGCACTTCTTTGGGCCTGGGTTTTTATGGGTTGCCCTTCCCCCTTTTTTTCCACTTTTTTCACAGAGCCCTCCCCTCCCCCCCCCCCCTGCGAGGATTTTCCACGGGTGATCGGTGAGAGTTTTTTCCCCCACAACCATTGATGCCCGGACCCCACCCACCTTTCCCACGTCATGCCCTTTAACCCTTCCTGAATTTGGTCGGCTTTTTTGCGTGGTCTCGAGGGGTTTCTCAGTTTGTGTTAAGCGACCGTGCGTCTCAGATCCAGGTTTGTTTCCCGGAGTTGAAACTTTTTTTTCTCCTTTTTGCTTTGGTTTCTTTAGTGCACTTCCCTTTTTCAGTTTTTTTTTCCTTTTGGTTTAACCTCCGTCGTATGCTTTTTTCCTTTTTTTTTTAGCTTGAGGGTCCCAGGGTAGGTTAAGCTTGACGTTGTTCGGTTTCGTTCCTGGTCTTGCGACCCTGCTCGCTTGCATGAGGGCTTTCTAAAAGGGGTCACCCCCCTGGCGTTCAAGGCATTGCCGTTCCCCATGACAACTCTCGTTTTTTTTTTTTCGTCTTCGACGTATTGTGTGTTCGTTTTTTCTTTTTTTAGAAACGGTTTTTTTTTTCCTTCGAAAAATCATTTTTGTCCCCTGTGGGCTCGGAAAGCACTCCCTTGCCCTTGAACTTTCCGTACTGACCGTCGTTTCCTTTGTGGAGTTTTTTTTTTTCGGTACGTGTACTGTCGTGATGCCGAGTTTTTTTTGCGTTTACTCCCCCTGTGTGCCGTCGACGGTTCACCAGTCTTTTTGACGCCCGATTTTTTTTTCCCCCCCCACCTTTTTTTATCAGTTAAGGCGGTTTTCGCGCACCTCCTTGCACCCCGATGTCCCCCTTTTTTGGTTACCTTCTTTCGTGGCCGGTTTCTGAGGTACCCCTTGTTCAGGACCGGAGCCGAGGTCTGCCTTTTTTTTCCCGTTTTCCGTGCGCGAAGGCGCGTGTCGGTTTTTGTTCGGACCCTGGTTCGATTGACCCAAATACCAGCCCATGCAGGTCACTTTTTTCAACTGGAGTGCCATCCAACACGGTTTTTCGTTTTTTTTCTTACGGCTTTTTTTTTGACACTTGTTTTACCGCCCTTTTTGTTCCCGGTGAAGCCAGTTTGTCACCGTTTCCTCCCGCGGCGACGTTGGCTGAAACTGTCGGTGACATTGGCCCCTTTTCCCCGTTGAAAGATTTTTGCTGACGAGTGCTTCTACAATTTTTCTGGGCACTTCTTCCAGTTCTGTTTTTTTTCTTCCAGGTTCAAGGGAAACTTTTTTGCCCCGGGGCCGCTTGATCTTTTGAGACTCCCCCCCAAGGATGAGTTTTTTTTTCTTCCTCTAGCTAGTGGTTTCCTTGTCCGTTTTGAAGTCCCCTTTTTCCAATATCCGGGGGCGGTGCCGCCTTCAACGCCTTCCTGAGCGTCCCGATGACCAACCCCCCGTCCCCCTTTCCATAAACTAGAGAGGTACTCCCCCTTTCCTTTTTTTTGACTGGGGATTCCAGTCTTTGGAGATGGTTTTCCATTCTGTAACGAACTGGTCGTAGGGCTGGCTGTGATGCTTCTGTTGGGTTTTCGTTACCTCCGTCCAAACCCAGTTGACCATTTTTTTTTTTTCGTTTTTTTCCAGGAGGTTCACCCAAGCCCTTTTTGCCCCCGTCTTGACTATTCTTTTTTTTGTTGACTGCGTTTTTTGACCGAGGTTTTTCTTTCGTTGGCCAGTGCTTTTGAAATCTTTCCTCTTTTGTTGGAGTTTCCTTTTTCTCTTTCCTGGCCCTTCCATCGGCTTTTACCTTTTTGGCGCGGACACCTTCTTTCCCCTGTTTGGTGGCCTTCGCTTTTCTATTTCCTATGCTTCGTGGACCACTTTTCCCTTGGTGGACGGGATTTCTCCATCCACTGTGAGCCACTTTGCCACAATCCAGCCCCTTTTTTTCAGTATCGGTCTGGGGGCCTCCTCGCCTGTTTGTTCTTGCCATTTTTGTGCCGCGACGTTTTTTTTTTTCTCCTTTTTGCTTTCTTAGTTCGTTGACCCCATGATCCTTTCCGGTGGTTTGAGTTCGTTCTCCCTTCTTCCTTTGGTTGTGGCTTTCCGCCACGGCATTGTTTTTTTCCAGCTCGGATGATGAAACTCCTAATGGTTCTCTTTCCCCGTTTATTCGCGGGCCCCCACTTGTACCTTCTTCCTCCCTGGTTTTTGTGTTCGCTGTTCTGGGCGCCCGCTTTTGACCATCAGGGTCTTCTTTTGAGTTTTGCTCCTTTGTCCCCCCAGCCAATTTGCTTTGCTTTTTTTTCTTTCAAAGGTAATCCCCCTGATCCGACCTGTTTTTCCCCCTTTTTGCCCTTTTCGATTGTTTTTTTGGTTTCTTTTCCTTTGACTTTCGTTCCATGGTTGCCGGGATCACATTTTAGTTTTTCCTTTTGGTTTTCCAAGCTTTTTTCTTTTTTTGGCTGACCCCTTTTTACCTTTCTGATTCTCCTTTTCTAAGGTTTCCTGCAGTTGCTTGTATTTTCCGGTTCGGTCTTACCGCTTTTTTCCCGATCTTCTTTTTTTTTTTTTGGTTCCCCCACGGCCTTTTTTCACCGTCCGCTTTTTCTTGGTTCAGGTTGATGGTTAACTATCGGTGGAGGTTTACTTGCCCTCGAGAATTTTCCATCAAGGGTTCTATTTTGTTTTTTTTTCCTCCTTTCCCGCTAATTGGCGTCTCCCCAACCTGTTTTTCCCCTTTGCTGATTCCCCTGGAGTTTTTTTTGTGTTCTTCAGGCAGTTGGTCGTTTTCTTCCCACCTTCCAGTTCGGCCCGTCGCGCGTTTTTTGAGGCAGTTTTTGACGTTTTTGCGCCCGTCTTTTCGCGCATTGTACGCCCCCTGGCCGCCCGTTTTTTTCACGAGTCCCCCCCGCATTTCCTTGTTTGGACTGCGTTACTGTCGCTAGTTTTTTTTCCTTCCGGCCACATTGTGCCCCCCTGCATGACTGGCTTAGGAAGGTCGTGTCCGTATCCCGGCCCACGACCCTCCGTCGATCCGGTTTTTGGCCTTTTTCTTTTTTTCGTTTTGTCATTTCGTCGCTCATTTAGGTTCCCCCCTTGCCCGCCTCCCTCCTTTTCGACGTGGCTTTGCAATGCCAATTTGGCGCTCGTCTTTTACCAAGGTTCACCACCTTTTTTCGACCTGTCTTTTGTGTAGTACCGTTTTCGGTTTTTCTTCAGAATTACGGGCCCTCCCTCACGTTTCCTTTGTGACCCCAGTGGTTGTTGGATTGATCCGCATTTTTTCTGCGGCTTTTCAGAAGTCCCCACCCGCTTCACGGGTGCACTTGGCTTTTTCCCCCACTTTATTTTTGTCCGCGGCCGTTTTTTTTCCCCCCTGCTCCACTTGCTTCTGGAGAGAAACACGGCCGTCCCCGGGCCCCTACTTTCTCAGGCGTTTCCCCTGGTGGTTTTTTCATCACCAATGGGGATGTTCCACTTGCCCTCCCCCACGGCTGTTATTATGATTTTTTAGCGTCATTCCCGGTTTTTTTTGTCTTGATTAAGTGTAGTTACTTTTTTCCCCCCCTCTCCCAGGCCCTTTCTCGTGCTCGTATCGCCTGCTTCACGGAGTCCAAACCAATACCAGTTTCTTTTTTCCGTTTTTTCACCGCGCCGCCTTGCCCTTTTTTTTCCTTTTTCTTTTGGGAGTTTTCTCTTCTGCCTTTGTCCCTCCCGATTGATTTCTGGCCCTTGCCGAATTCGACCCCTTTCCGGCCCGTCCGTTCTTTCTTTTCTCACCGTCTCAGAGATTTTTTTTTCCCCCCAGAACTTTTGGAACTCTTTTTTTTCCCATTTGGTTAATGCCGATCTTTTCGCTTTTTCCTTGTTCGTTGAGAAACGGTTTTTCTTTTTTTTTTTATCCGACCCAGGGGTCCTTTTTCTCGCGCTTGTTTTTTTCAAAACCCCGCCGTCCCTTTTTTTTTTTCGTCTTGGCGCGGTTACTTTTGACCCTTTTTACCCCGTTTTTTTACCCCTTCCGTCCGGGCGATCAACGTTTGGTTTGCTCGACTTCCGTCTTGATTTTTTCACTTCCGATTCTTCCCCGCTTGTTGAAGCACCGGGTTTTTGGTTTTCGGGTTGACGCCAGGCACTGGTTCCCGCCTTCCTTTCTCCTTGCGGCTGTCACTCTTCCCACGGGTTAGGCCCGTAACCTGGGACCTTTCCGGAATGATCTCTCTTCTTTCCCGTTTTTTGTTTCAGACTGGATCTTCCCTTCGGCCATAATATCCTGGGATGTACTTTAACGAGTCCCCAAGCTCTGTTTCGCTTTATCGCGCCCGTTGGCCTTTTTTTTACCGGGTGCTTCCCGCCGGCGTAATTCTGCTTGTTCATCCACTGGTTGTGGAACGGCCTGGGCCCTCGAACCCTTCCTTTCCCGTGGGTTGCCGGTTTCTTTTTTTTTCGCGCGTGTCCCAGGGCCCCTTGCTTTTCCCCGGACCTTTACCCTCCCCGGTCTATTCCACGAGTTCAGCTTTATCAAAGTCCTCGGTTCTGGGACCTTTGTTTCCTCCCCTTTTCTTTTGAGTTCTGGTGGGATCTGTTCTGAGACGGTTAGACCAAATTGTTTTTTTGTTTTTTTTCCACGGAATTAGCCGGTTCTTTCCAGCGTTGGAGGTCAAGCGTCCCAGCACCTAGTTGTTTTCGATGTTGGTGCTTTTGTCCTGGTCCGTTGAAAACCGCCTTTGACCATAGTTGCTCGTTTCGTGCGCAGGGTTCAGTTTCTCATTAGCCCTTTTTTTTTTTTTTTCGGCGTTTGGGTACCCTCTGAAACTAATCTTTCTCCGCCCCCCATGATATTTTTCGTAACCCGTGGTGTTAGAGGTGCGCGTTTGGGACCCCATGACTTTTTTTTTTTTTCCCCCACTTTTTTTTCCCTTTTTTTTTCAGACCGGTCATGGGCCGGGTTCTTTTCGTTCCTTTCCTCGGTTTTTCTACTACTTTCCTGGTTCCCCCCGTTTGATACCTTGGTTTGGCCGCTCGATCAAGGTTTTCTGGCCTGCCCGGTGATTGGAACGCGGTTCTTCACTTTTTTGTTCCCTTTTTTGCTGCGGTCCCGTTTGAAGGCCCTATTGGTTCCCCTTTTGGCATGACATGGGAGGGCTGGCCGGTGCTGCTGAGGGCTTTTTCCTGGCGCCAGCAGGAGTTTTTTCCCCCGGCCTTCTTTCCATGGTCTCCCTCTCCCTATTTGGCTGGCGTTTCGTAATTTTTTTTTTTCATTGCTTTGTTAAGGCATGGCCTTATGGAGGTCTTTTTTTCACTTCTTTTTTGGTTCCTCTTTTGGTGGCCCCGGTGGAGACGCTGTCCCCCCCCCCCTGCTTGCTGAGGTTTACTCACTGCGTCAGGCCCGTTTTTCCGGGAAACTCTTCCCCTGGCCTGCGGTCGGGCACGGTCTTTGCTTTTTTTTCTTGGTTGCTTTTGTTTTGCTTCTTTTTACGCGTCGCGGCTCGTTTTCGGCGTATTTTTGGTGTTTCTTTACTCTTTGGAGGACCTCCGTGGTTCTCCCCAACCCCGGGCCGTTTCTTTTTCGCGTGCCCCTCCCAGGGCTTTTTTTGTCCGATCACACCCCTTTAGGTTTGGGCCTTCTCTTTTTATTTGCTTCGGTTCCTTACTCGGCCACCAGCTGTGAGTAACCCGTTTCGCTTTGGGTGTGGACCTTACGGCGGCGCGACTGATTGGTTTTTTTTTGCGAGGACACGTTCCCCAACCCTACCCCTCATTGGCATGAACTGATCACGTTTTTTTCTGCGAATTTTTTTTTCCCCCCGGTCCCATTTTTGGCCCCGTTCCGTTGGTTTTTACGACTCTCCTCACGATGGTGCCCGTTCTTTCCCAAAGTGACGCCGCAGGCCCACCCGCGTTCCCCGTGGGTTTCCACTGACCGTGTCGGTTCTTTGTTTCATTGCGCCAGCGACGGATTTTTTTTTTTGCTGTACTTCTTTCACCTGGCAGGCCCTGATGCCCTCCGCACATGGGCCAGGTCACCTCCATCTGTTTTTGGCCAGTTGCGATGGTTGTTTTTTTTTCCTTCAACAATCTGGAGCGTTTTCTCCACCCCCTTTAGCTAGCAGGCCGGTTGGCGGTAATCCACCCCCCAAAGGAGGAAGGGTTTTTTTTTGCCACCTCACGCCGACCGGGTCCTTCCAGTTTGGGTCAACGAGACCCCCCTCTTACTCTGCAGAAACTTGAGGGCCTTGTTGATCGCGGCCCTGTCATTTTACCCCCCTGCGTGTTTTGCCCCCCAGGGGGCTGAGGCAGCACATTTCGACGTTCAGCACGGGTGGGCTGGTTTCTGAGCGGAATTTTTGCGTCGGGTTTTTGCTCAACATCCCTCCCCCCAAACCAGGGTTTTTGACGTTTGGATTCTTTCCAGTTTTTTCCCTTGTTACGTCACCACGCAGGTGTCCCTTTTGGGCCCCTTCTTGTTCGGTTTTTTTCCACTATGTTTTCCCTTTTCTTGA
>Ga0179593_1280213_pt1 | contig 17106 bp, 33 predicted proteins | sample CZODoug2_1_08_16_FD_185931 | JGI IMG/M metagenome (GOLD analysis project Ga0179593, IMG submission 185931) | Vadose zone soil fungal communities from Angelo Coast Range Reserve, California, USA - CZODoug2_1_08_16fungal (PacBio error correction) | ecosystem: Environmental > Terrestrial > Soil >... | reverse complement strand
TTCAACCTCCGTACCTCTCCTCCAAAACAAACACAAAAATGGAGGCACCCCCCTTTTTTTTTCCCCCCCCCCGGTGGACATGTAACAATCCGGTTCTGCTACGCGTTTTCCTTTTCCCCCCTACTATGCCTTATGAGATTCTTTAATGGTTTGGCTGGTCAGAATGTCTGGTTCCAACAAATCCCCTTTTTCTTCTTGACCCCCTTTTTAGCAATCTGCCCTTTTTTTCCCCCCTTATTCTGACCCGGAACCCATTGGCTTTTACGGTTATTGTTTGATACTTTGGATTCCACCTTGCCTTCTATGGTTTTGGAAAACGACGTTTTTTGATGAATTCCCTCAGGTTCCCCATCCTTTCGTTTTTTTAAATCCTTTTCCAGCCCAGTTTTGCTCCAGGCTGTCTTTTTCTTTTTTCTTTCCCCCCCTACTTTTGTTTCTACTCTCTTTTTGTTTCTTTTATCCATCATGTTTCCCACACGCTTGGTCTTAGGAGAGTTTGCTTCTCCTTTTTTTTATTGTCCCTTAGTTTCCTTTTTTCTTTTCCTTGCTTTCCTTTTTCCCCCAAGTAGTTATGTTGTTTTTTCACTTATATCCCTTGTGTTAACCCATTTCATCCCCCTGCTGACTTACCCAAAACAACAATTTCCCCCCCCCCAACCGGTTATGTTCATGATCAGCTGGCATTTTTCTTGGCCTTCTTGTTATCATACGTATGACGTTGTCTTTTTCTCCATTTCCAAGACCCCTTTTTATGAGTTTTTGCTGGTGGACCAGTTGCAACATCGTTTCCCCCTTTAGGGGAAAAATTCCTCCTGGAAAGGTTTTGAACAACCTATTTTACCATGGCTTCCCAGTTTCTTTTGCTTTTCCTGTTGGAATTACCTTTCCCCTCTTGTATTAAATTCACCAACACTTTTAGTGTCTTTGGGGTTTTCAGGCCGGGCTGCTGCACCCCCCATTCATGGCTCCTCCTATATTTTTCCCCCCCCCATTTCATGGCGGACCCCCCGGAAAAACCAAACCAGGACCACCAGTTTCCTTCGTTCTAAATACGCATAACATTTCCCAGTTTTCGACCCACCCAAGACCCCCCCCCCCCCTGGGATGGCCCCGGGACTCTCCGTTCTGGTACTGGCTGCTTTTTTTTTTTCGTCCGTCTTGCCCCTCTTTTGCCCCACCCTCAACTAAGGCTTTTCGCTTCGTATCCTCCCTGTTATAGCCTGGCTTTCTTTCGTCCGACACCCTCCCTTGTACTGAACAAGGCCCTTTGGCCTACTGATTCCTTCGTTTTCCCGTCTTTTCAGTTTTACTGAAGATCCCTTATTTTTAATTGCTCCCCCCAAAATTTTCTTTATTCTTCCCCCTTGAATTCTGCGGGGCCCAGGTATTCCCTCCAATTAGACAGGGCCCACCTTCTTTTTAGCCGGCTTCTCCCTCTTCAAAGGCCTAACAGGACCTTCACCTCCCGTGCCCGTTATTATTCCTTTTTTACCACCCCCTCCCTGCATGTCCCCTTTATCTTCGTATAATCACACTTCCCCGAATGAGTTGCCACTCTTTTGGGGTTTGCATTTGATTCTTGGTGTACCGTCAAGAACTGGCGTGATTTCCCACTTGTCCCGATCTTTCTGATCTACATGACAGGAAATCGTGGCTCTTTTCTGCAAGCGAACATGGTTGCGTCGGTTTACCAAACGGACTGTTCCATTGTTTTTTTTTTTTTTGGTCGCTCTGTCCCCCCCTCCTTTTTCGCCGCAACCCGGCCTCCAAAATTTTCTTCTTCTTAAGCCGTTGTGACGCTGGATTTGGAAGCATTGCCCTTCCCTTTTTTACAGCTTTTTTTTTTTTTTTGCCTTCTCCCTTACTACCCCCAATCCAAAAAGTTTATCACCTTCGTACCCTCGCTTTGTATCACCCCTATTTTCTTTCCTCTTATGCGTTTTCCAGGGCTTTGTGTTTTATGTGTTTCCAAAAAAGACATCAGTTTTTTATATCTTGATCCCCAAATGTTTGGTTTGATTGGCCCATCCGCCCTTCTCCCACTGAATTCCTTGGTATGATGTACACCTGGTTCCCAGGCCCCCCCACCCGCCCTTATGGCATTCCGACCAGTTTTTGTTCACGTGGGGAAATTTTATTGTCGTAAATTCGTCTATTGCCGCGCCCCTTCCCCTGTCAGCCCTTTCCCCACCGGCCGTTGTTTCATGTTCACCCCTTGCTTGTGCAGTTTCCTGGGGCAGGGGCCCTTTTTTTTTTTTATGGTCTATTCTTTTTGTTTGGGGTTTTTTGCTACGCTCGAACCCTGTTTGTCAGAAGTAGGAGCATCAATCACGTTTGGCTCACCATGTTTTTTTGTCACTCCAGTCCCGATGAGGCCCAGCTTCCCAGTTTTGCCAAACCACCCCCTCCAGGCCTCGAGGCCCCCTGTAAACGACAGGACTTCTGAAGAGTCACCCAACCCCAAACATTCTTGTGTCGGTTTTGAAAGGTTCCCCCTCATTCTATTCTATCCCTCCAATTCCCAACCCATTCTTAAAAATCTTTTTTGCCCAAGCGAAAGGCCTTAGTAATTTGTATCCGGCTCCCCTTTCCCCCCCCAGCCTGCCCCGCGTGGCCGATGTGGGAATTGTACAATTGTAGGATACGTTCATTTTTTTTCTGTTTCTTGTCTGAAGGCCCTGGACCTGGTCCGACAGGCTTTGCCTGACGTCTCCCCCCCCCTTTTCTTTCGCCTTTATATATTAAACTGGCCATTTTTAGAACCCCCCGTTTGACACCCCCAGCAATTCAGTCTTTATGAAGTTCCCAGGGGACCCAACCCCACCCGTCTTGTTTTTTCTTTTTCTCCGCCTGTCCCTTCCCCTCTTCTTTTTCCCTCCATCAATACGGTTGGGGTTGGTTTGAGATGTGGTACATGTTTTTTGGCCCCTCGTGATTGTCAGACACCCCCCAGCGTTTTTCCTTTTCCCCTAACTGAGCCACTGCCTTTTTTTTTCTTTTTCTCAATGAACCTTTTTTTTTTTTTTTTTTTTTTTTCCCTTTAGCCGATAAAACGACCCCCTCCCCTTGTTTTATACTTAAACTTTGCCGACAGGTGTTCAGATTTAAACCTTTCTGATGCCCGTCGGGGGCCTTACTAGGGCCCCCCCCCCGATATTTTCTCTGTTCCTGCTGGTTTACCTTGTCATTGGGCCGATCCCTCTCTTTCCTTTCTCTTGTAACCACTTAATGTTGTTGTTGATGATAGGGCTGATCATGAGTGTGCCCTTTTCTCTAAAACTACCCAACGACAACCTGACTTTTTTTTTTTTCCGGGATCAAGGCATGTAGTACCTGGTCTCCTCTTCTCTTTGTTTTGACTTCCTGGTTGCGCTATATCGTACTTTTCTTTCCCCCCCCAACCCACCTTGGTTCCAGCCGTCTTGGGATGTCCAGTGATGTCCCCCTGCGCTCTAAAAAAACCCCCCCGTCCCCAAAAAAAAGAAAGCACATGTTTCAACCAAATGTCCCCCTGGTCCATAGCCGCAATTTTGTACCATGCTCTTCTCCCTTCCTTTTTTTAGTCCCCCCGAAATTTGCAAATAGTGACTGATCACCTTCGCCCCTCCCCCTGTCGTGCCTTTCGAATGCCTTCATGTGCTAAGATTCTTTTCCACATCCCGAATGTTACCCCTCCCCCCCGTTTTACCCTTATTCATGCTCTTTCCTCCCCCCCAATTTTTTCGATCTTTTTCTAGCAAATAAATTTTGATCTTGGACCAAGCCCCCTTGGACGCCCATCCACGCTTTTTAAAGCCCTCGTTTTCCCCCCTTCTTCTACGGGTGGTGATGCCTTTTTCTTTGTTCTTTTCCTGATTTTACCGCAACCCCAGTTCATACCATGCTTCACAGCTGTCCTTTTTTTTTCACACTATTCTACTTTGGTGGAGGCCCCCAGTTGGTCCCTCGAAAAACTTTTGGACCGGATATACACCCCTTCCCTTTTCGTTTAACGACCGCGCCCCCTTCTTTTTCTTTCTGTCTCTTCCATGTTGTGTAGAACATAAGACGGTACAATTTATGTCCCCTTTGACTTCCAACCTTGCTCAACCGTTTCCCCCCGCCTCCTTCTCTCGTTCTATGTTATTGACCTTTTTCCGTTACTCCACCGTCTCATTTTTTTTAGTTACGTTTCATACAAAGTTTTGTACTTCCTTTCCTTGTCCTTCTTTAAATCGGTTTTTGCTGGGGAAGGCCCCCCAGGGTCTTCCCCCCCCCCTTCTATTTTCCCCTGCTAAATTCCTTTTTTGTCTTTTTTCCATGCCTTTTTTGATCAAAAAAATATTCCACCCCCCTTCCCCCATACGGTCCTCTACCCGTCCCGGGTCCTTTTTTTTTTGATTTTCCAACCTTTCTTATCCCCCGTCTCTAACAGGCGGCCAGGTCCATAACCCCCTTTCTTTCGCTCTAAAACTTCTTTTTTGGCCCCTTGCACCCTTTCCCTTACACCCAAAAACCCATTCCCTTCCCGTACAAGACCTGCCTTCCCGGTTTCCCCGGACTGGAGAAGTTGTTCATCCCCCCCTGGTTATTTTGTTTCCCACCCTTGCACCTTTTTGGTTGGGGTTCGCCCCGTATACTCTTTTTGTTTAAATAGAGGTTCTTTCCCCAGTGGCACTGTTTTGTCTCCGCCCGGCCTTCCCTTACACTGCTTTTTTATCCCTCTGCTGCCTCCCCCCTGTCCGCAGCCTGAATTGTGCATTCCATAAAAATTCCCCCGTGGACCCCTCTTTGTCTTCACGATCGAGGTCCACCCCTTCCCCCCCCCTTTTCCCTCTTTTTTTTTTTTCCCTGGCTTGCGTGGAAGAGACACGTCCTTGGCTTCTTCACACCTCCAACCTCCCTTAAACCTCGATCATGAAAACCCTACACCCCCCCCCCACCACCCCTTTTTCTATGTTTTTTTTTGCCCCCTTGGTCCCAAGGTTCTTATCATTTGTCCAAAACCCCCCCCCCCAATCCCTAATTTTCTTCCTCACTGCAGGGACAAGTAAACGTTTTTTTTTGCAAATTTCCTTTAACAAGTCACCTACTCCAATAGATTTTTAAGTTCCAGCGTTTTTCCCCCTGCTTTATCACAGTGATATTTCCCCAAACCCATGTAGACACTGTTCAAAGGGCTTGGAACTACCATTTTGTAAAAATCCCTCCCCGGATTTCCTTTTTTTTCCAATGCCAACCCTTTTTTGCGTGTCCCAAGGGACAACCTATGCACTGTCCACAGCTAGTAGAAAAAACTTTAAACCCCCAACACGGAAAACCTTTTGCACCTATTGGTGTTACGGTATTCTGTGAAGGAATGCACCTTTGGGTGGTGGCCACGTGAAGTTTAGCTGAAAATTTGGTAAAAATACACCGCTTTGCCCACCCTTGACCCTTCTAATCCCCCTTTCCACCCTTCCTTCTTCGTGGCAGGGCCCTCTAGGATCCAACCATCCCTGACATTATTCCCGGATTTTTTTTTACATTCCGGTTTTTTTCAAAACGTTTGCCCCCGTTGTTTTTGATTACTTACGATTTGCGGATTTTTTCCCTTTTTTTTTTCCCCCCCTTCTCTTTGTTTGGGGGATAGGGTCCATACGACTTACTTTTAATCAACCCAAACTGGCGGCAACACCCCCCAACTTTCCCCGCACGTACCCCCCTCCCGTTTCTTTGAGTTTCCTTTTCCTCTTTTGTTTGATCCGGCCCTTGCCTCAGCCGGGCCTTGTGATTTGGATGGCCAAAATGTCTGGTGGTTTAAACCCCGCGGTTTTTTCCCACTCTGCTATTTCTTGCTTCCCCCCCTTTTTGTAATACCGATCATGGACCACCAAAGTTTCCTTTTTTATCACTTTCTTTCCTTCCTCTTTCTTTTGGAAACGTTTTTTTCGTTTCCCCCCTCTTCGGTTCAATCCATTCTTTCCTTTTTCTTTCCCAACCCCTTCTATCCGCCTTTGCTCAGTGCTGTTTCTTCCTTCCCCCTGCTTGCTTTCCATTCAAAGCATGGTAACACACACGCTTTTTCCTTCCCCAAAGTTTCTGTCTCCTTTTTCTTTTTTTTCACTTTGATTTCTTTCCCCCATGTCTTTCTTCCACCATTCTTATTTTTTTACTCTCATTCCCGGTGTTCACCTTTCCTCCCTGCTACAAACAGAAACCACCCTGTCTGTTCCGCTCCCTCTCATTATTGTTCTTGTCGCATCTTCCCTTTCTTGTATCTTTCCACTCCGGTATCACCTTGCTATGGTTTCATGGTGACAACCCCCTTTTTTTCTCCCCTGGTCCAACCTCAAGCTGTGAACCCTTCCTTTTCCCTTCCCCCTTTTCAGGATGCTTAACCTGGGCACCCGCAACAGATTTCTTTTTCGTCAAATGTCCACCCTTTTTCCAGGGGTTATGGGCACTTGGCTTTACCTCATGTGATTCAGACCCCTTCTCTTTCCCCCCTACTTACCCCTTTTTTCCCCCGCCCCTCCACCCCCCAATTTTCCCTTTCGGATAATCGATAACAGTTTTTTTGAACCCCCCTTTTGGGCTCCCTGGGTAACTCTTTTTTTATCCCTTTCCCCCCCTTTTTTTTTCTGTTTTAAATTCCCTTTTCCCACCACCCAAAAAAATTTGTCTCGTCATATCCCCCTGTCTTAGTTTTTCTTCTTTTAGGCCCCGACTTTTTTAGCAAGTTGCCAATTTTGGCATTACTTTTCTCCCTTCTCTTTTCCGTTTTCCTAAATTTATTTTACTGTGATAAATTACCACTGATTTCTTTTCCCTGAGTGGTATTCCTGGGCAAACCCTTCCTCTTCCCCTTCCCCCTTCAGGTACAGTGGAAATTTTAACAGTTCCTTTTTCGTTCCCCCCACTACCCCATGCACGCGTTATTCCCCCTTTTTCCATACATTTTTCCCTTGAGAGCCACCCCATACGGGGTTTTTGCCTGGCCCCTGTTTTTATGTTCATTGTCCTCGATTTTTTTTCTTTCTTAGAACAATTTTCCACCTGAGTCTCACATTGCCCAACTGTCCGGTTTTTACAAAAACCCCCTTTCTGTTTTTCACTTTTCTCTCTCCCCCCCCCCTTTTTTTGAGACTTCACCTCCAATACCCCCCGGGATGTGTCCTTTTGTGTGGTGGTGGCTTCTATTTCCCCCCCAGCCCCAAAGGAACCACTTTCACATCCCCCCGGGCACCGTTCATGCCTTTCGTCTGGTTTCTCCCATTTTGTCCTTTCTGCGTCATTTTTCTTTGGTCACTGGGTCCCCCCCCCTCCTCCGTTTTATTTCCCCCCGCTTTTATCGCCAAATGTGGAGTTTCCCCTACCTTTTTCCTGCATTAATCCCACAAATAGCCCCTTTTTTTCCGTATGGCTTTTTACTTCCCGGCCCCCCCCTTTTAAAAGGAAAATTATTTCCTCCCATACCTCCTACCCTGCTTTTTTTCCGGTTGGCCCTGTTTTTGTCAGTCTCGTTTTCTATTTTCGGCTATGTCGTTCTACTACCCGGCCTGTCATGTTTTCACACAAACTTTTTTTGTTTTTTTTCATTAAGGTTTTTTATTTTTTTGTTTGTTTTTTTTGACTTATTAAACGGTTTCTCTTTTCCTTCCCCCACGGCTCACCCTGTTGACAGACAGTACATATAAGTGTCATGGATCCCCAACCCTCAAGTCCTTTTGCGACTGTTGTCAGTGGCATTGATCAAAAAAACACCCCCCCCCCCCCACTGTGGTTTCGTGCTTTTATATCTCCCTCTACTTTTCCCCCCCTATCCCACATAAAAAATACTTTTTCTACAAGTGCGACCCTACCCTTCTTTTCCCAGTTTATTCTGTCGATCTCTGGGAATGAAGTACTTTCTTTCCCCATTCGGGTACTTGTTTCTGCGAGCCGGTTTCGGCAGAACCTTTTAGTTCTCACTCTTTTATTTTAACGTTAATTTTCTAACACTTCCCTTTCGATTACAAAAGACCACCCCCCCCCTCTTCAGTTTTTTTATGAAGAGGAAAAAAACTTTGTCACCTGCCTTTTTTCCTCCCTCCTCTTTTCTCCTTCCGTTTGTGAGAATGGTTTTTGAATTCAGCGTTTCATACACCCCCTTTTTCCTTGTTCTTCATCCAAGATTTGGCATTGCTTTTGTCACGAATCCCATTTATACCCCTACTTTAACTTCTTAACCCACCCAAAAGGGCCACTCGGCCTGTTTTCCCCTGATTTTTTTCTTTTGCCCAGCAGGCGATTCGGAGCCCTTTCCCCCCTTGTTTTACCACCTTCATTCGGCGGGTCCAGGGGTTCCTTTGCCGAACTACCCCCCGTAAACCCGTATTTTATCATTTTGTTGATGTCCGCTAGCTGAATCCTGACTCCCCCCTCCGACACTTGATTTTTTTCCCTCATTTACCTGTTCCCTTCCTCAGATTGTTTGGTTTTTTGGAGTTTGCTTAGTCCTGCCACCCAACCACTGGTTCTCCTGTCTTGAGTGAAGCTACCCCCCCCCCTGCCAAAAATCCTTTAACCAACCCCCACCACCCCCCACATAGGGCCACCCCCCCAATGCCGTCAGTCCCCCCACCATCCACTTTTACCCCCCTGTCTCCTGCTGGAGTATAAGGCGATAGCGGCAAAGAGCCTACCTTCTTATTCACCATCCCCCCCTTGTCAGGTTGGCGCCTGTAACTTGCCCTTTTTTTCAAATGGCAACTGCCATCCGTTATCTCCTTTTGTTGATTTAATCACCTGATACGGGCGATCAACCTAAATTAATTTTTGGGCGGTGGCCTTTTTTTTCCGAAGGCCGAACGGACAGCTTCATCCCGGGTAGGTAATTTCTTGTCTCCTGCTTCCCTCCGCAAAACCAATTTGGCCTCCCATGGCTTCCAGCGTCCTCTTAAGACCCTTTTTTTGAGGCCTTTGCATCCATTCCTGGCCGTTTCTACCCCCCTTGTAAACGACCCTTTCTGCCTGTTCGATTCGCCACTGTTCTGTGTGAACTTGATCTTCCAATGACTCATTTTGGTCCCAAATCCTCCTGCACGTTTTCCCTGTGTTGCTCTTGTTACTTCCCCCCTGAACTTTTTTTGTTTTCTGTTCCAATTTTTTCTTCTCTAAAAAAGTTATTTCTTTTTTCCCCCCCCTGTTCTTCCTAATTTTTTTTTTTTCTATTTCCGGGTGTTCAAAACTGTTGCCTTTACTCCCCCCTCCGGCCCATTCTTTTTTTAATTCTCTTCTAATAGTACAAAAAAATAATGTCCAAAACACTGAAAAATAAGGACTTTTTTTTTCCGTCAAGCTCCTTTTTTTTCCTTTCCCGACCGCCCGCCATTAACCCCCCGTGGCGAGATTAAAACTCCCCTCTTTTTTTTTCCCCTCCCTCCTTACTCCAAACCCCCGTCCCCTTTCAGTAACTAACGACCGTATTGTTTTTTTTTTCTTTTGAATGTTCGTTTGGTCATTTTGTATAACCTAATCCCCCCTTTTCCTTTTCGGGGTCGCCAGTACATATTGGAATCTTATTTCTCGTGAAGGTTTTTGTGCAACGCCTTTCCCCCCAACCCGTTTGTTCAAATTACCCCTGTTGGTACTTTATTTTGCCTCTGGTTCTCCCTTTTTCCCCAATCTCCTGGGAGACTTTTTCTTAAGTCACACTTAAAACATCACTTTGGATGTTTTCCCCCGTGATTGCTGTTTGTCACTGCCTTCTGCCCCCCAGTTACTAATTTCGCTTCTTTCATGCCCCCCCTTTTGTTGTGTTTTTTTATTCTCAGTGTGAACATGGTACACCCCTTTTTCGACGCCCCCCTTGAATTTTGCCGACCCCTTTTTTTTCCCCCAAAAGCGCGACAATAATACAGTTCCCTCACCAACCCGCTTTTCCAGCGTGCTGTTTTTTCTATTTACCCTGCCGGGAAAACGCTGGAACCCTCCATTATTCCCCCTTTTTTGACTATTGTCCCAATGAAAGATGGATTCTTTTGTTCCTTTGCTGGGCAACATTTCACCAAATTCAACTCCGGCTAACCACAATCACGAAGCAATTTTTCTTCCATGTTCTTATTACGATCTTCCTTTGCTAATAAACGCTTGTTAACCATTTTTGACCCCCCCATTCCCCCCCCCTTCCCATCCTTTCGGGGGTTTATGGAATCCCCCCCCCAAACAAGGGAAGCGCTTATCCGTAACTTCATTTTTTTTACATTTCCTGAGTTTTGTGTTTTTGATCCTACCTTACCTCTTTACTTTCCCTTTTTTCCCCGTGTTGTTTGTTTTTGAGAGAGTCATCTTACCCCCCCCCACCAACCCCGGTTACTCCCACAATGGACCCAACCTTTCCACTGGGATTCACATCCTTTGCCTTTTTTTTTTGCCTTCTTTTTTGATCCATATATCCCTTGCCCTTCATGAAAGGGGGGGCTTTTAGGCTGTTTGTTCCCTAGTTTTATTTACACCCTTCTATTTCTGCTGTGCAACCCTCCTGCAAAGGAAAAGTGCGTTTTCCGTTCCCTTTTCTTTTCCTTTTTATTGCCCCTGCTTGTTCCACGCGTTTCATACTGCACTTTTTTTCTTTCCATTCTTTCTTCTCCCCTCTTTTTTTTTGTTTGATCAGCGGTATTTCCTCCACCCGTTTTCCTAGCTTATTGCTTTAGTTTTCCAACACCCCTTTGTTTCCAACGTTAGTGGTCCTTTCTTTTTTTTCTCTCTGTTTCCATGTCTCCACCATCTTTTTTACTAGGATACTTCCCTTTATCCCCTTTTTTTTTTTGATCAACAAACTCAAACACCCGTTTCCGACGCATTTTTATTCCTGGTCTCCTTTTTCTTCTTCCGCCCCCGTAGCACCCGTTAAGTTTTTAACTTCTTTTTACCTCCTTAAGGGCGAAAATTCCCCCGTTTTAATTTTTTTTTCTTGCTTCAGGTCAGGGCTCGCCCCTGGTCATTACCGAGGTTATTAAATGTCATTTTTTTTTTGTTTTTTTTTTTTTGTTTTTGAAAAACAAACTTGGCTTTTTTTTTCTGGGTTTGGGGTACGCACCCCCCCTTTCCCTGGACAACCATATATCCAAAAACCCCTGTTTGAATGCCCCGGGTTGTTTGCCCCAAGGTTTTACTATCGCCCCACAAGACCACTTTCATCCCCTTTCTATCCCTTTTATTCGCCTTCCCTTTTTTTTTTTTTTTTCAAGGATTGCCTGGCCCACAACAACCCCCCCCCAATCATTGATTTTTCATTTCTCGCCCCTTCTAGCTCTTTTCCGTTTTACTGTTGTGACCTTTTTTGATCATGACTCTTGACTTTTTTTTTTCGTTTTGCTCCCTATTTTTAATTTTCCACCGTATTATTTTTTTTTCCCCACTATTTATGCGTGGGAAAAGTTAGTCAAGTTTACCCCTTTTTTGCATCCTCTTTTTCACGAGAACCTTGATCCCCCCCCCCTATCTGACAACCCTTGGCAAGCACGTTTCTCTTCGTCAAATATCCAACGACTTCCCTCCGGGGGCTTGCTTTTGTGGAAGTCACTGCCCCTTATCCCGTTCATGTACTTTCTTCTTATCAGACAGACCTTCGATCGCAAGATGCAAAGGCGTCCCCACCCACCAAAAACTCCGTTTTTTATATTCCCCAGTTTGACCCTTTTGCGATGCCCATGGGTCCACACCTCCTAATCCCCTTTGATTTGTAAATTGGATTTGGTTTTTACATTTTTCCCTTCGATCTCAAGCCAAACCACCGCTTTTCACTTATGGCCGTGCTCTCACTGCGGTCCTTCCACGGGCTTTTTTTTGTATCCCGACACACAGACGTTTATTTTCTCTGACGGTCTCCCCCCTGGTTTCACTCCCCCTCTTTTAATAAAGCCCTTAACGTGGGTTTTACCTCCGGCCCCATTTTTTCCCCAACCCGGGAACCTTCTTTTTTTTGTCGTAGGCGACGGTTTTTTTGACGACATTTGTCGTACATAAGTCAGTTCCTTGGCTTTGCTATGTTTTTATCTATCAGCCCAACCTGCGTGAGTGTCATGGCATTTTAATCTTTATTTTTTTCGTTGGTTGTACGGATTCGTTCCATGTTCGTTACCCACATTTTTTTTGCATCATCTCTCTGTCAAAAAAGGCTCCCACCAAAAAATTTATCTTGCGCCTACCCCGAACCTTCCCAAGATTCCCCCCAAACCCCCTCTTGTTTTGTTCTTGGTTTTTAATCAGTTTCCCCTATCTATCAATTCCAACATTCCCCCACCCACTTTTGATTTACCTCGACTTATTTCTCAGTTCCCCGCTGGCCCTCCTTTGTGGACCGAAGTAAAGGCCTTAATCTTCCTGTCTGCGAAGCTGCCCCCTGCGCCCCCTCCTTTCCCGCCGCACCCCCCCCTTTTCAAATCGTTCATAAAATTTTTTTTTAGTCGACCCCCATTTTTCCTTTAGGAAGAACCAAGGCACCTGTCTGGTACTTTCCCGCCTTGCACCCATCTTTTTCTCCTCGGTGTTTTGGGTGGACTCTGGAATGCAGTTTATTTAACCCGCGTTTTCCTTCTAAGAGACTGAATTGTTTTTTTCAAGAAAACCCCCATTTCTTTTTCTTACAAAACGAACCAACATTTTTAGGTTCTTGCCGTACTGGCAGCCGCCACCAGGTTTTGGATTTTAACGGAGGCCCCTGTCCCACGATAGGGGGCTGGGTAACTGGTCAGGTTCCTCCCCCTTTAAATATATCTGCCGTATTTTAGTTCTTTTCTAGGGTTCCAGATTAGCACTTCCTATTCTAACCTCAAGATTTTTTCCTCAGTCCTTCGTTAGACAGTCTTTTTTTTTTGAGCCTTTGCAGCCCTTATAGATTACTGGTACAAACCCCGGTTTTGAGGTATTGAATGTCCCTGTCTGCTTTTTTAGAAGTTACCCACCCCAAACCCCCCCAAAAATTGCAATGCGAAAACCATTCAACCCAAGTCTGCACCTTTCTGTTTGTCCATGGCTGTCGTCCCCGGGGGTAGGCTAACGCCTTCCGGGCAATAGAACTGAGACTACCTACCCCCAGGGCTTTTTTCCTGCGCCCCTCATGTTCCCCCCGGGTCAAGCCCTGCATTTTCCCTGGTATCCCCGTTTTAATTCTATTTATATTTTACCATCTTTCCGGTATCAAATACCTTTTTTGGCGGCTTACAAAACGTTCCCTTTTACCTTTTTTATTCTTTTTTTTTCCTTTAGAGCTAGGCCCCTGCTTTTTTTTTTTTTCCTTTTCTGTTATGACAAGTTTTTCTGGATTTCCATTTTTTTTTAGTTGACCAGAAACCCACCCATGGTCATCATTACTTTTTTCCCCCCCCCCCCGGTTTCCTCTCTTTAAATGTTCTGGTGATCTCCACATTATTGGCCGCTCAAACCCTGCCCTTTTCTGTCCCCCCTTGGCTGCATTTTACTGAGTGATATGTCTTCTGTTCGCCTCCGAAATTCAATTACCCTCCTTCTTTGCCCGTGAATTAACTGAATCCCTCCCCCCCGCCTTTACTTGTTTTTCTATTGATTATTGACCGGATAACTGGAAGTGTTAGTTTCCCCCTTTCCCGACAGTTGCTTTGTTTTCTCCCTGGGATAGCTGGCTAAACTTTTTCCCCCCCTCCCCACCGTTCCCATTCATTTGGAATGTATTAAACTTTGCCCATTTTTTTCCCAAATTTCCGACCCCTCCCCCTTTGTCACCCCTTGAAAGGTAACGTCCTTTTGCTTCCCAATGCCGGTTAAGGCATTCCCCACTCTTTTTTTTCTGCCCTCTAACGATTCCTTTTTTTTTTTTTTGCCCACCCTACCCTTTCCCACCAACACCTGCAGCCTTTAACACCTCCAGTTTTTGCCCCCCGGTCTAAGAGTTGTTTCGAGCAACTTGTATGCGTTTATCACATAAGTAAACCCCCGTTGGTGCCTTCGGGGTTCGCCATTCTTTTCTTTCAATCTTATTTCTTCTTTCCCCCCTGCATTTTTTTTGCTTTCCGCCGCTTCCCCCATCCTCAGTTGTTCTTATACCTTGCTTCCCAAATTTCCCATCCGCAGCCGTGAATGAAGGACAGGAACCCTTTTTCCCCTTTCTTGAATTTTTTTTCCCGTTTCGGGCCATTTCACCCCAAACCCCTCATAGAACCGGTTGTACCGTTCTTTGCCCTCCCCTCTTTTCCCAAAAGGTCTGCCCCCCCCATCCCATCCCCCCCCCAGGTTTTTTTTTTTTTTTTTCTCATGAAACGACCAGGGTTTTTTGTTATTCCTTGGCTGCCCTTTTCTCCACACCTGGTAATACTCCTTTTCCCAAAAACCCCTCTCCCTAATTTTTGGAATGAAACCGCCCAAAACAGTTCGTCCCAAACTCATAAAAGTGCACCACCACAACTAGCTTCCCCCCAGCGTTTTGTTACCCATCTTTTCTTTTATTCAAAAAAAGGTCCTGAGTTCTTTGTGCAAAAAACCTATTCCATAACATGGCTTCTTGAGGGCTCCCCCCATTGTTCCTAATTCGTTGTATCAAACCCTCTTTCTTCAGTTCCTTTGATTGCAGGGTTAATGCAAAAACGGTTGTTTTCCACTGACTCTTTCAATCCTTCCCAACCAAATGTATCAATCAATACCTCATTTTTCCTTGTATTTTATTTTAATACAAAGGTTGGTCCCCAGGCCAGTGATCTCTTTTCCAACGGTGTAATTCCTCCCCCTTGTTACCCCCAGACATATTCATCCCCCCAGTTTTCCACTTCCTTTCTATCTTTTCCCTGGTTGTCGTTTCCCCCCTAATATGATACCCAAAGTACATGTGAAGAATTTATTTCCCTCCACGGATTTTTTTTTCCCTTCTGTTCAAACCCCCCCCCCACTTTTTTGTTTCCTCAGTGTTTTTTGATGGATTTCCTTTTTACTCTCTTTGCTATTCATTCTCCTATTTCCCTGTTTGTCGTTCTCTCTTTTTTTCCTTTCCTCATCGTACCCACTGGTTATCCCCCAACCACAACCCTTTAGGCAAACACTTTTTTCAAGCAGGGACTTTTTCCCACCTCCCCCTTTTTTGATAACTCCTGTTCCCCTTTTTTTTTTTGACACTTTAGTTGCCTCTGCCGGGTGGCATTTGGTCAATGGTTGGATGTCCTTAAATTTGTTGTTAAACCAATTTTTTTATTATTTAACCCCACTTTGCTCTACTGCTTGTCCCCCCCCTCTTACCTTTAATACCGTAATGTGTTTCCCATGTTCTTTTTTCGTTACTTGTTTGATCCTTTTTTATTTCTTTCCCCTTTCTGTTTTGGGGAAAATCAAATTTTTTCCGACTGTCCCTTTGTTTCAGGTTTTCCAATACATTCTTCTTTTTCTCCCCACGCCTAGTCTCCTTTGTCAATCCTTGCTTGTTTATTTTCTCCTCTTTTTTTTCATAGCTCTTGCCTTTTTAATCGACCCCCAAACTCTTTTGGTAACCCCCCCCCCTTTGTTCTTACCCAGCTCTTGGCTTAGGTGATTTTATTATTGTTTCTTTCTCTTTTTTTCCTTTCCTGCTTTTTTTCAAATTTAGTTATTGTTTTTTTCCCCTGATATACAGGTGTTACCATTTCAGGCTGTCCCAAAAAAACCAAAACTCCCCCCAACCCCTTATGTTCTTGATCAGCGCATGTTGATTGTATTCTTGTTTTTTTCTCCCCCGTCCCCCCGTTTCCCTTTTTTTCCCCTTTTGCAATCCTTGTAAGCAACCTGGTTTCTACTTGGATTTTTACCTGTTTTTCCCTGGTGGACCTTACCCATCGTTTTCTTAAGCAGTTTGACAAATTCAGTCCCTGGCAACCACTAGTTTTTCCCTTATTCCCTTTGTTGCCTCTTTTTCCCTTTTCAGTTCCTTCTTTCCCTGGGGAAGTTTCCCGCCCCTCTCATGAGTTTTCTCTTTAAATTGCCAACCCCCTGCTTTTGGTATGGGGGTTTTACATTCCCCCTGGCGTATATGCACCCACCATTCACTTTTCTTTTTTCTCATCTATTTCCAAAAAACCATGTTATCTTTGTGCTGACCCCCCGAAAGTCACCAAAGTCCTGTTTTTTCTTTCCTCCTCTTTTTACCCCTTTTTCCGCAAACACTCTCCCCATCCGGTATCCCCCGGTCCCTCTTTTTTCTTTTTTTTTTCCTTTGCTGTTGTTTTTTTTTTTAGAAGGCCTGGGCATGTGCAAAAAAAAGTTATTCCTCTTTTTTTTTCTTTTTTTCTTATCGTCCCCTGTGTTATTATCCGTCTCTTTCGTGAACCCTCGTGGTAGTCTCCCGTTCCCCTTTGGAATCTGTCTTTTTTTTCCCTTTTTTTTTATTCCCCTTTACCTGTTTTGCCTCATTTTTTACTTTTTTATTTTCGTGGTCTTCTCCTTCCAAATGACTTTTATGGCAGGTCCACCAATGTAGTCTGTGCCCCAAACCCTTTTCTGTTCCCCCCCCTCTCTTTTTAAAGAGACCCCCTTCAATCACCCAACTTTTGATCCCGTTAAAATAAATTACCATTGCCCTCCCCCCGTTCTCCGTATTTTTCATACATCCCTCTCCCCTCCTAGGCCCCACCCTCTTTTTTTCATTGCTTTCTTTGTGAAGTCCTTTAGATCGGTATTTGTAATTGTCTCGCTTCTTTATCCAGACAGACCATTGTTGCTGATCTCCCCTAGCCCCCCCTTTGTGTTTAAGTTGAACCTTTCAGGGTTTATTAATCGTGCCAAAGTTTCCCCCTTTCGTCCAAATTGGTCCCCCCTATTTCTCTTCTTGCCCTTGGATTCTGATTCCCAGTTGGTAATGCTGCTTCTATCCTTAAAAGCCCAAGTCCACACTTTTTTTCGGGCACCTTTCTTGCTCGCTGCGTTTTTGGATATTGTCGGGTGTTTTCGCTTCTGTCTTTTTTGTATCCGCCCAAAGACTTTTTCCCTGCTCGCCCAACCAAAATTGGGGGTTCTTACACATGATAAAAGTTAATTAGGATGGGTCCGGCACATATTAAAAGTTAAATACTCCATTAGGCATTCGACAACGTTACTCAAACCTTGTTTTATGGTAAAAATACGTTTCTCAGTTTCTTTCCGGTTGCTATCCCCCTGGCGGCGTCTTCTTCA
>Ga0179593_1598473_pt1 | contig 17107 bp, 21 predicted proteins | sample CZODoug2_1_08_16_FD_185931 | JGI IMG/M metagenome (GOLD analysis project Ga0179593, IMG submission 185931) | Vadose zone soil fungal communities from Angelo Coast Range Reserve, California, USA - CZODoug2_1_08_16fungal (PacBio error correction) | ecosystem: Environmental > Terrestrial > Soil >... | reverse complement strand
CCCCCGGAGTAACCCCGCCCCCTGCCCTCCTCGCGCGCTTCAGTAGCCGTAGCTTCGTAATTCAACTTCCCTGGTCGATGGTAGGGCGAAGAAGAATTGCCCCAGCCCCTTCCTCGAGAACCAAAGCTTTCTCGCATCGTATTCGACTTAACTTTCCCCCGTGGATGGCCCACGAGTCTTCCGTTAACGGACCTACTGCCGCGACATGTTCCGTGTGCAATCAAAGTTTCTTTTTCCTCCCTTGCCCGATTTTTCCCCGATTACATGTCCTTTCCCGGCAGAAAACAGGGGTTTTGGCAGAGTTCTTCCCTCCCGCCTTTTCACCCCTTTTTCGGCGTCTTTCCTCTGTTAGATAGATCCCTTTCTCCCCTTCGCGGTATTTGATTCCGGCAGCGTTTTCCTCCAGGAAAACTTCAACCGGGATAAATGTTGTTACAGCCTCGTTACTCAGAACTCCCTCGGGCGGTTCAATATCGACAATTCACCTTTTTCCCAACCCGCTACTCAAAACCTCCTTTTTCCTGTTTGTCGACGACTTGAGTTTCGGCACCCGTACGTTCCCTGTGCCCTCTGTGGGAATTTTCTGGCGCGATTTTACCCCTATACTCTGAAGCTGAGTCCCCCCCAAACATGCGTTGGATCGCATTTGGCACTTCTCTTTTTTTCCCCTTGCGGTGGAAGCCCATGCTCTGTCTATTTATCGCTACTCATTCACTGGCCTTGTTCCCCCTCCACCTTTTCCTTTTTTTATTCTTCATATTTTTTTTTCCATTTTTCATTATCTTTTTTTCACCTTTCTGCCATCTCAAAAATGCTTTATCACGCACTTTCTTCGCGTTCCCTACCTCGACGGTAACCTGCAAAGATCCTCCTCCGAGTCTCCTGATTTTTTTCGTTAGCCGCGCATTCCTTTCCCCTTTCTTCCCCAGGAGGAGGATCTTCTATGAGGCGCGCCCGACTTCTTGACACACGTTGGCAACCAGAAACCTGGAGGCGGCATTCCTTTTTTTCTCAACCCTCCTTCCGCCGCGCTCGGCCTCCGATTCCGGTTTTTAAGTTCCCACCCCCATGATAACCGTCGCAGATCAAGCTACCCCCCCTTCCGACCCGTTGGCCCACCTTTATTTGTTTAGCGAGTGCCGAGACGGATACTTCCCACATACCCCTCTTTGACGACGCGCGCACTCTCCTCGCAGTAGTCACGTTGTAGTATCCCATAGTTCCCCCCTCCTCCGCCTCTGTGCCAAAATCATCTCGTGAAGCGAAGATGATTTCAATTACTTACCCGGCTGATCCCCCTTTTGGCGGCCTTCGTTATTTCTCCTCCCTTCCCCATCATTCCTCCTTAATCTTTACCGAAACCCCAAGCAAACTGCCTTTTTCGACATCCCCTCGCAAAGTCAGAAGACGACGAGGGCTTTGCGACCGTCTCGTTCTCCCCCCTCCTCGATCTTTATGCCTATCGTATCTATCAAATGTTTCCCCCCTTTGATAGCTGACAAGAAACTCCGAACGATGTTTTTCGATGTGTTTTCCCTATTTCTCTACCCCTTGCAAAGCCACGAGCGTTTCCTTCAGATCCTGCTGATAGACAGCGCTGTCCTTCTCCAATTTCTTTTTTCGCAATCACTCAGTGGGACTGTGCGCAATTCTTGACCTCCAGAACTGGACGAACTTACCAACATCGACGCAGGGCCCCCCTTGCATTTCGCCAGTGCCATGCTCAAATGCTGCTTGATTAATTTTACCCACCCCCCCCTGCAAAAATTTTTTTCATTTGGTGTTTTTTTGGAATCTCTGGCAATGCGACCGGATGCGGATTGCCCACCCCCCGACCTTCCATCTGGCCGATGGTGCGCGGCAGTCCAATTACTTTCTCTTTTTCCTAACTTGTTTTTTGTTTCTCTGAGCTTTCTTTACCCCGTTGAATTTCTGGCTTGGTCCCCACCATCCTGCCCCCCCCTCATGCTCATTTTTTTCTTTGCAAAAAATGTCGACTCATAGACATAGGGCTTGTGTCGATCCCCTTGTCGATCTTTCCCGGCAATCACGATTTTGTCTTTCCCCTTAAAGTTCACACCCGAATGTGGGACTGTGCGCAACTTTCGAACGCGGTTTTCCACCAACTCCTTGGTTTTTTTCAGTTTGTCGCCCCGACCAATGCTCCCCCCAGTCTCAAATATTTGATTGCAGGCAACCCCTGAACTTGAGTACTTCCTCTCACTGTCGTTATCTCCTTTCTTTCGCAGCACATACTGATTTGCTTGTTTTCTCTCAATTTTCTCCCCCCAAGCTTTAATCAGAAAAAAAACGAGGTTTGAGTCTCGCAGCAAATTGTTCGACCTTTGATTCACCTTGCCTTCCCTAAAAGATTCTCGAGCCCTCTGTTGACCAGGTCGGCCTTCATTCTTCGCCCCACGCTTTCCATCCCTCTGTGCTTTAGAGTACTTTCGTTTTTTTCGTCCTTCCTTCTTTCGCGCAGGAATTTGTGTCGGCAGTGGCGCTCTCCCTATAGGCCTCCCCACCTTTGCGTCAGCCTTGAGCGTTAAGCTTGTTTAAACATAAGCAGGTACTGCCGATGTTTGTATGGGAAGGTCCTATTTTCTCGTCGAACATAACTTTAGCGACTGATGGTCTAGATTGTAGTTAGTTCTTACGTCTTTTTTGAAATGCTTCTCAAGTCTCGGAACGCGTGCTCCCCCCCCCTCCCAACTTTTTTTTGGCGCGTCCTTCGGCCTGTGGGTCGAATTGCTGTCGTGCGGTGTTTACTATGTAGAAAATAAAACAACCGGTGTCATTTTCTTCTCAGAGCGGCCGAGTTCGCTTTTTTCGGGTCCAAACCTAGAAAAGTGCGCTTCGGGTGGGTTCTTTCCGCTTCGGCGTCCTCCTCCCCGGAAAGGCTAGCCTTCCTTTGATTTCTTTCTCTTTAGTCTGGACAAAGATGTGCGACGCGGTCGTATGTCGCCTGCGTGATTTGCCGCGTTCGGTAACCTCTGAGATGCGTTCCCGTAGAATTTTTCTAAATGCGTTCCATGCAGTACGATTCTCCTTCTTAGCATGCCTACACCGCCTCATGCATTGACCAAGCAGCCTTTTTTACGAGCTGCCCCCCCCCCTCTCCAACGACATTGTGTCCTCTTATTCGGATCTGAAAAATGCGCAAGACCCCGACCCGTACGCTTGTCGGCGCTTTGTACGTCGTCGAATCCCCGAGAACGCTGTTTCGTAGGCGTTTTGCCCAAAGATCCTTCCTCTCTTTGGAGTCCCGTGCTGCGCTTTCTCTAAGGGCTTCCCATTTGATACCTGCTCGGGCAATTTTTTCATGCATTGTTCAAGATGCGAGATTCGTCCAATACCTTTAATTCTTCCCGCTCTCTTCCTGCGTAGGACCCAACCGGACCCTAGGGCCTCCAGCCCCACGGTTTCCCTGCGAGACAGACACTCACCGTCCCCCCACCGCCCCGTCGCGGTTAGACCTGTTTCCTTTTACACGATTTTTGATCAACAGGGAAGTATTACAGATTTGCCAACTTGCTTCTCTCGCGGCTTTTCTCTTCCACGATGTGTGCAATCACGTGGCACCAGTGAATTTCTAACCATCGTCGAGAACCTCGGTTGTTTTCTCGTTCCTTTCTTTGAAAATGCTTCTTACGTTGATCCCATTATGCTGCCCCTTGCTGACCGACGAGTAAGGTTGGACTTCTCTTTGCGGCAGGTCGGTTTTTGTGCGCCTGTTCGCCTTTCCCTCATTCTTTTCATACTAGTTTTTTGTTGGAGAGTCGATTCAACGCTAACCCGGCGTGGTCCCGCCCCTACTCTTTTGCGCGAGAGTGAGCAGATGATCAGCACGCGCTCGGCGATTTCTTCTCCCCCTGGGGCCCTAAGCCGTGCCAAAGCCGTTAGTAAAAAACACGACTTCGACGGTTATTCGACCTGGTCCCCCCCCCCACCCCAACACCCCCCGCACAAAAACACCACCCACAAACCCCCCCCCCCCCCCGCAACCCCCCCACCAACCCTCCCAAACACCCAAACCACCACAAACAAAACAACCCCCCCCCCCCCCCCACCCAACCAAAAAAACCAACCCCAAACAAACCCCACCCCCCCCCAACCCCCACCACCAAACAACAAACAAAAACACCCACAACCCCCCCCCCCACCCCCCCCCCCCCCCCCCCCCCCCCCAACCCCCCACCCCCAACCCCCCCCCCCCCCCCCCCCCCCCCCCCACCTTTTGTGCCCCCCTTTTCTTTCACACAGTCGTAGCGCCCGATTGCGGCTCGATCATGAATCCGCGTTTTTTGCAACATCAAATTTTCTCTTTTCCGAAAGACCCGCTTTCCTGAGACATTCCCTTCTTTCGACCCCTTTTTCTTGTTGCGATGTTGGCCGCGATTTTTCAACAGTTTTTCGGCCTTATTTTCCGCCTTTTTTTTTGGGGGTTGGAGATAGATATCAGCACTGGTTTCCTCCTTTTTTTCCCGATCTCCTTCCTCTTTGGACAGCCAGCCCTTTTTTTTCCCCAAATCCGAGTCCCTTAACCAATGGTGGCTCGTAATCGCCAACGCGCCCCTCCTCTTCTCACTCTCGTCCACCAAATTTACGCACCCGGAACAGATTATCAGTTTTTTCTCCCTCCTTCTTGTCGTGCATTCGCCTCCTTTCCCTCGTAGGTTAGTTGAATTTTTGTTTGTAAGACGACATTAGAAGACGAGGCCGGCCACCCATTTTTTTGAGATTTGGTCTCTTTCGTCAATGGTCCGTTTTGGAGGAATGCTGACCTTGGCGTTGTTTTCTCTCGCGATCTCCCCTCCCCTTTTTTCCGCATTTTCTCCAACTGATTTACGATGTGCCCTGCTCGAGGTGCCTCTCCGGAGTTTAAAACTCCTGCCAACTGAATACGCCAGTTTCCACGCGATCGTTTGGTCTTTCCTTCTCCCTGCACCCCCTGAACTCAACTTAGTGATTCCCGTCGGACGCCTTGCCCTCCCTCTTTAACACGTTCCTTTTTCCGCAGGCGATTCAGGTTTGGACGAGCGACACCAAGTCGACGCCTTTCGAGATTCACCTTGTCCAGTTCCCTCCATATTTCCCCCCTCACGGCAAAAAGCGACGTGAATGAGAAAGGTCCGAATTTCTCCCTTGCCCAAACCTTTTTTTCTTTCTGAGACGCGCGTTCCGAGTAGGCGACGCATTTTCAAACTTCGAGAGACGACTTTGAGACCACTATCTCCCTCCTTCTCTACCAAGTGTAGATTCCCCCCCGAGCCGCTTCTTTCTTCCACCCTTCCTCGGCCTGAAAAGGATGTGATTTCACTAAGCCAAGGGCGTGCAACCTTGGTATGATCCGCTTTATCTTGATATTGAGACTCTCGCACAATTCTGAACTCTTTACGCTCCCCCAACCCCGGAATTTTTCGAATAAAGCGCCGTAGAAAATATCTAATTCTTTGCGCCTCTAAGAATCCCCCCAAAGTTCCCCTCTTCTTTTCTTCCTATTCCCTTTCTTCTTTTCCAGGCCTTTGCAGTTCTCTTGAAAGAAGGACCCTTTTTTAGCTGACCTTTTTTTGGGTTGCTATTCTCACCCCCCCCAAGTGGGTGGCCCCCCCAAAATCAAGAGCGTTGTCCCTCGGTTTCTTTTCCCCACTTTCCCCCCCCAAATGAAAGATACGACAGCGTTGACGGAGCCAAGTATGTTGCCGGCAATCCATCTTGTTCGCTGGAGCCCTTGGGGACATGTCTCCCCCTTCTCTTCTTAAACCCCCCCTCCTTTCCAGATGGGCCACCTTTCGCTTTCGCCCACAAAATGCTGTTTTTTTTACTTTTTAAGCAAGCCACGCCAAATCGTTCTTTCCTGAAATAATGACTAAGCCGCTGGCTTCATTTTCTTTCCCCTTTTTGCCCCCCCCCCCCCCCCTCCCATTCTTCATCTGTTATGGTTTCCTCCTTGCCAGAAATTCTCAAGAATATCTTTCTCTCCTCCGTTTTTGTTTGTTCCTCTGACTTTCGGCAACACCTCATTTTTCCCGCCACAATCGGCTCATGATCCAATTCTTTGAAATTTCTCCCCCCCTTCTCCAGCCTTTTTTTTCGCCCCTCCTCTCTTTACGTTCCCCGACGCCCCAATTGTTTGGGCTTTGCTTCACGGTCATCTGACCGCCCCACCAGAATTTGTCATGGCACCGGAAGCGCGTTCTAACCCCTTTTCCTCGCGTTTTTTCCCTCGAGCGTCATTTATTGTCGTCCACTATTGCGCACAGTCGCAAAATTATTTTTAGTGCGGCAACTAACTCCGCCCCTGGCCCGCTCTGTCGTTATATACTTTCTCCTTGAGTTTTTCTTTCCCCCCTTTTCCCTCCCCCAGCCTTTTTTTCCTTCCCCCCTCAAACATCGGTCATGCGTTCTGAATGCTCGCTCAAACTGAGCCTTGCCCGATGATTCATCATGTTTCTTTTGACTGGATAAAACGAAGGCGTAATTCGGCAAAAGCTTCTCCCTATGAGAGTACCTTTTTCGCCCCCTCCTTTTTTTTTGCTTTTTCTTCTCCCTCTTTTTTTTAGCTTTCTTTACTTGTGTGTAGTTAGCACCCTGATAACGCGGGATCCAATGCTTTGTTTATTCCCCTCCCTCGGTCGTTCCCCCTTCCTCCGATGATTTTTTTTTGTGTCGGCGGAAGACGGCATGTTTCATTCGCCCAATAACTTTTTCGCCGGGACTGTGCCCCATCCCCCTCTTTCTCCGTCTTCGTTTTTCCTCTTTTTTTTGAAGTTTGTTTTCCTCCAGTCGCATAGCTCGTGCTCTCAATACCTCACCTGTTTGAGGTTCGTTGGCTTCCCTTCCGTTTTCCTTTGCTTTTCACTCTGTATAACCCTTTAAACCCACCGGCGTAGCCGAGACGCTTTGTAGGTTTTTACATATGCGACTTCGGCGTGTTCTTTTTTCCCGTGCTGCCCCCCCACCCTCTTCCCTTCTCCGCCTTCCTTTTCTTTCATGTCTCCTCTCCTCGATCCCAAAATATTTTTTTTTCACTTCGTGGTATGTCTTGCGTTCTTTGAAACGGTAGAGCTTAACGATGCAGTACCAGGGGGCCCTTTTTTCCCCCTCTCGACTCTTCTCCCTCTGTCATCCCCCGTATGATCATGCATTCGCCAGCCGCCCTTACGTCAGCGTGAACCCATCTCCAAACATGTTGGGTACTACGATGAGGTGTAACCCTCTCGCCCCCCCCTTCTTCTCCCGTGAACTTCTTTTTTTTCCCCCCAAGCCCAACCCCCCTTATTTGTCGTCGAAACTCCTGCGTAGTCCGCTAGTAGGAGCGTTTCAAAGTTCTGTAGATTTTGTCCGCCGCTTCAGTTTTGAGAGTTTATGATTAGCCGGGGCAACCTTTTGTACTTTCCCCCTTTTCCCCCCTTTTTTTACTGTCCTTTTGCTTCTTGCCGCGATTCTCAAATACCCCTAACGGGCTGCACGTTATTTTTTTTTGATATACCGGCGGACAAAACTTGAAACGGTTTCAAATCGGTGCTTGCTCAGCACTCCGGCAAAAAATCCCCGGTTCTCTTTCTCCCTCTTCCGTAAACCTCCTCTCCCCGGGAAGTATTAACCTTTCAACTTTGATGTTCCCCACCCCCCCAGCTGCTTACATGACGCTAGCTCTTCGTTCTCGAAAGACTCGTTTCCCTTAAAGTTGAACAACTGACCGATAGGATCTCCCTCTGGTTTTTTTCTCTCCCTTTTCTTTGTTTTTGCAACTGCTTCTTCGCCCACGTCCCACAGGACGGATTTGCGTGTTTCTGAAGAAGATAAGGACATGATCCGCTCGAGTCGGGTTCGTGTGCGCCTTTTTAGTCTGTTGAATATTCTAATATTTCATCCGGTGTTGTTGTGTTCGAGATACCCTTCCCCCCCTTTCCCCCAGAACACTTTCTCTTTCGCGTTTCCGTTACTATTAAGCAAGAGAATAACATTTTCTTGGTATCGTGGGGCGAAGCTGACCAAAGGCAAGTTGAAGAACAAACTATCTTTCTCTTCCCGTCTCGTTTTCCCTGACCATGGGGCCCTTTTGATGGCACCTTCCCCCCCCCTTTTCAAGCCCAAGCTCCTTCCTAAGGAACGAGAGTTTTTTAAATTTGATCGTGCGTCGGCCGATTTGATCGAGTTTACCATCTTCGTCCAGGCTGACAACTTTTCCGTGGACAGGAGTCGCGATTTCAACTTTTCCTTGATGCACCCTCTTTTTCGATTACGGGAGACCTTTTTTAGAAGGTATGCGTCGAATCAAGCCTTTCCCACTTGCCACACCTTGACGAGCGCAAAAGTGTGGCTACTTAGCGGAATCTGTCCCCGTTCTCTTAATTTTCTGCCCCCCCCGATCGCCCCCCCTCCTTTTCCAAACTCTCTTTCGTAGTAGAAGAAAACGGTTGGTCCTTCCCTCCCCTTCCCCTTTTCGGTCTTTATTTTTTTTTTTTTCGCGATTTACGATCCGAAGAGCTAGTTCAAAATGGCGTTTTTTGGATTGTTGTCCCCCGCTTCGTAACCATGGCGGCGGCTTCTGAAGGACATGGGGTGTTGTTACTTCAGTCTCGCTATTTTCTCCCTTGAAACACTTCTCCGGCTTTCTCGCCCCTTTTCCTACTCGAAGCGTTTCCCCCACGCCAAGATTGGACGCAACGTCGAGGATATTGGTACGTCGCGAGCCCATGTACCTTCAGTCGGCTTCTTCGCTGATGCCTCCTTTAAAACCGGAACCTCCCCGCCGAAGTTTTTCCTTCTTGACCTTTTTAGCAAGGTCGATGCCGCGCTACGATTCCCCTTTTGGACGTTTGCTTTTCCCCAGAGTTCAAACCGCCCCCGGTGCAACGATAGTCCCCAGCGAGCCCCGTTTCCCCAAACCTTTTCCCTTGAGCGTTCGCTCTTTTGACGAGAGGTCCGAGACATTTAAAAGAGCTCCTCGGAGAACTGTTCGCTCGCCCTCCCCCTTCGCGAAACGTTTTATTCCCCGAAAAAACATTGTTCAGCATCTTGGCCCCCCCCCCCCCCCCATCCCCCCTCGCTTATGGAAACCTGGTGGAGTCAGCTTACGCCCCTGGTGCCAAATTGATGTTTTTTCTCTGAGAGTGCGGACGCCCTTTGAGCAGCCCTCATGCGCGCAAAGGTTTTCGAGTCCCCCCCCTCCCCCCTCTTTTTTTCTCCCTTTCTGACCTCTCCTGCGCTCAGCCTTTGCCGACCCCGCCTGTTTACCGGACTTAGTCTCTTCTTCCGCATCGTTCTCGATCACATTCCTCCCCTGCTTCGCGGCCCACGCAGGGAACGTTTTTCCCATTCCCCTTTTTTTTTTATTTATTACCCTTTTTTCCCACCAAGTCTGCGTTCCTTTCAATCTTTGAAGGATGATAACGACCTGCGCTGGGGAATGTTTGTTGTTTTGCCCCTCCCTCACTCGTTTCCGACTTGCTCCATTGGACGTCCTAAATTTCTCGGAACCCCCTCTCTCTGGGCCCCTCTCATTTCCAACTTGCCCCATGCCGCAATTTGGTTCGGCTCTCTAAGCAACAATCAATCTTCTTTCCGGAACGATCTACCACCCTAGTAAAATTCCCGCTGGCGGCCCTTCTTACCTTTAAGAAAATTCCTTTTCTGCCGAGGTGGCGAAGGTCCCCCAGCAGAAATTAAAAGGAACCTTTCTTTCTCGTGTTGTTGTTTCTCGAGATTCTTTTCGGGCTTCTGGCCTCCCCAACCATTCGAATGAACTTTTTTTTCCCCCCCATGTCGACTCCCCCCTAGCAGGGCTCCTTTGTCGCTTCGTACGATTATTTCCTCACGTTTGGCTTGGTTGCTTTCCCCTAGTCCTCGACGCCCCCCATCCTGTGATTCGGCTGGCGAACGAATTTTTTCCCCTTTTTTTTTTCCCCCCCCCCCCTTTTTTTTCCCCTCTCGCGTTCGGTACAGTTTTCTTCCTTCTGAACATTGCCAGTCGCCCAAAGATGATTGCGTTCACCCCCGTCACCGCGAGCCCGCTCCTCCGTCACCTTTTTGCAGGCCCCCGATTTTTTTCTTTCCTTTTCTCTGACATTAGCCCCCGCTTTTTCCCTCCCCCCCACCCTGCGTTTCTTGCAGTTCTGATAACTGAGCAATGTGATGTGCTTCCCCCCCATCTTTGTATTTCCTTTGTCACCGCCTTTACGGCAGCATTCGAAGCGCTTATTCCCCGTTTCTCCCACTGCTTGCTTTCTGATGTTTTGAGCTCCGGCCTGAGGCCTCGTCGCATTCCAGGGAGAAACGTGCTATTCCCCCTGTCCGCCCTGGGCTCTTTTTTTTCCCTCATACTTTCCGTTCCCCCCTGTCCGCAGATTTTGTAGTCCAGAAGACGATGGAACTGTTTCGTGAATGCCCCGAAATTTTTTCCTGCGAATGTCGTGCGTTCGCTCTAGATTTCTAACTGCCCTTTTTGACCTCTTTTTCGATTTTTTTTCCCATTCCCCCCCCCCCTTTTTTTTTCCTCGGAATTCGTACTGGGGGTAGATTATATAGCGTTTTGGTACGGTTTTCTGTAGTGACTACCCACCGGGCATAGTTCTGATAAGTCTGTTTCTCTTCCCCCACCTCGAGACTCCGGTTTTTTTTGTTCTTTTCCCAGAAGCTGTCTGACTCATAAGATTCATTCTCCCTCCTTTGGTTTTTCATGTTCTCAGAGAAGTCCCCTTCCACCCCTATAGCGTGATTTTTGTCGGTAAGTGTGATATGCGTGGATTCCCTCCTTTTTTGTATTTGACACTCTTCTCTTCTTTGCCTTCCGCATTTTCGCCAACGGCACGTGCCAGTAGCCATACTGAGTATCCGAGGTAAATCCCCGCCAAGATGATCATGCTTCCCAGCCGCCATTTTACGAAATTTTTTTTTGAACAAACGCATGTTTGCCGTCCTTTTATCTTTCTTTCCTGAAAATCGAGCCGTCCCGAAATTCCCCGAGACCGAAGCTTTCAACTTCTTGCGCCAGTGCCGACCCCCGTCCGTCTTGCGACGAAATTTGTTTGTTCTTATCGATATTTAGCCGATTCGGTGCGTTCTGCGATTCGCGACGCTTCCCCTTTTCTCTGTAGGACCACTTTTTCAGGCCCTTGCTTCCCCCCTCTTGCTTTTCGCTTCGTCCAACTTCCTCCTTTCTTCCCCTCCGATCTACCCCTGCTTCCCCTCGTGCGCAGAAAAAACGGTTCGCGTTCCGACAGGACAATTCCACCCCACCCTCCCCGGTTTTGCTTCTCCTTTCCGGTCATCGATTAACATCGGGACGCACGAACTTTCTTTTACAAACTGAGCCTTCATTCGTTTTTTCTTTTCGTTCTCGAACGAACTTTTTCTTTTACCCATAATGGCACCCCATTACAGTCGAAAAACTTCTCTTGAGAGAAACTCTGTGCGAATTTCTTTTTCCCCCCCTTCTTACCATCGAGGTATTATGCGCGTAGTTCTCTCCATGCGCCCTTCTCTTCGCGAGTCGTTTGCTCATTTAGTTTTGATAATCCCTTCCCTACCCCGTTGGTTGTTTTTTTTTTTCCTCCCCCTTTCCTAACTTGCGACACGAACCGACCCAGGCGCGCGAGAAGTCGCCTTCTTTAAAAGAAATAAATCCGGCTTGTTATTTTTTTGGCGAAGAAGCCCTTGCCCCAAGCCCGTTTCGAGAACACAACTTTCTGCTTCCCCCTCTCCAGCCTGTTTGTCCAATTTCTTGCACACGAGTCTTTTCGATCCCCTGGAACGCCGTCGAATCGCGGTTTTTAACCCAGTTGCTCGTTTGCAGCAGGGCCCGATGTTCTCGTTTCCCTTTTCCCATTTCCATCGGCCCCTTTTTTGGTTGTTATGCTTTTCTTGTCCTTCCCCCCTGAAACCGTTGTAACTTATTACCGTTTACTCTCCCTATAGGCATCAGGTTTTCCTCAGTATTGAAACGAATCTCCGTCTTTTGATTATTTTCAAAACTTTTTTGTTTTATGGAATCCCTTTCTGCGAATCCAGCCCCTGCTGCAGCATGAAGCCCATAACAGTATTCTTGCCCTCCAACTTTTTCCCCCGCCTCGGCACAGATGTCTTGACGGCGATTTGGGTTTTTGCCGCCTCAGTTCCGGTCCCGGCTCGTGGAATTTTCGAGTTTTTACGAACGCCCGTAATCATCCCCCCGAGCGCTTCCGGCAAACATGCGTTGTGAGATGGATTTGTTCTTCCTGGCGTTTCCTCATAATGATAATTTCTCCTTTCCTCTCTCTACGGGCCCAAGTTCCCTTGACAAAATGCTGTATCTCCTCTGCAGTCTTTTTCCTTCCTTCGTTTCCTTTCACCTCAAGTCACGCTCGCCAAACGCCGACGTTCCCTCCCCCTCGATATGGGTCTTCTTGTCCCTCTACGGCTTGATTTAGTCCTCCCCTCTCTTTCCCGGGAAACAAACACGCCCTCAAGTATTTCCCTCATTTTTTCTCCAAAGTAGTCCGCCCCTCTCCCGGCGACTCTTCACCGTGTTTAAGTTCCCCCCTGAGTTAACCCTGGTGTCCCCTACTGGACAACCCAACATTTTTGATTGTTCCTGCCTTTATTGCTCCACGGTCCGCGTATTCCAATTCGCGCATCCGAATCGCGTCACCCCTCGCTCGCCCCGTCTCGTCAACGCCCGTATTTGCCCCCCCATCGGCCCCATGCCGCAGGTCCGACAACATTGCTATGTTCCCTTTTTTTGCCTTTTATGATTCCGCTTTACGCCCTTTCTTGCCACTTTTGGTCTGAGTTTTATCTTGAGTGAAGCGCTCTCGACCTTTAGTCCGAACCCAAAAGAAACTGCTTTCACACCTTCCAAGTCGCAATCTATTGTCTTTGCGGACTTTCGATTGTTCCACGTCCTGCACCCAGTTCCCTTGCGATCTCTCTTCCGCAAACTCCGTGCCCTCTCGATGAAAAAGGCGGGGGCTATCTACAAAGTGGTCACCTCCTCCGTTTCTCTGAAGAATTTAAGGGATGCCACACGACCTCGCTTCTCCCCCCCTTCCGCAGTCCTTTTACGAAAATTCCCCTTCTTTTGAGAATTTCAATGAAAGAAACTGAGCGCCCGCGCTCGGAACCACTCGCGCATTTTTGAAGTTTCGAACTGCCCCCCGCCATGGAAGCAATGATTTTTTCGGTCGATTTACTCTTTTCCTAAGACCCCCCCACCAAGCTTCGAGATCTATGATGTCCCACACGCCTGCTTGCTTTCCCAAGTGCGTAGAATTGGCACATTTCATTGGCCCGATGAGAAGGCCCACAGAAATCTTTTTCCTGAATTCCCCTCCCTTTCCTTTTTTCTCCTCTTTTTTTGATCTGAATTGACACTGCCGATGAGACTTTTCTTTGGCCCCCTGTCGACGCCTCCTCCCCGCAGTGCTTTTGTAGCATTGTCGATTCTCTTTGCAACAAGTCAGGTTTCCCTTTGCTTACCGTCTTCGACCTCCCCCCCCTCATCGTTTCTAATGCTCCCGTGTCCCCATGCGCGATGGTTTTCGAGAGCGTCGGCAATGTTATTGGTTTAACTTTCGCTCCCCAACCCGATTATCGGGCAACCGAACGCGTCCGTTCCTCCTCCCTCATTTGTTTATCCTTCAAGAAGACATCTGACCCCCTTTTTCTACATCTCCCCCCGCCTTTTTTTCCTCGAACCCAACACGGTCGCGGTCTTCCCTGATCTGAAAAAGTCAGACGTTTCCCCGATCTTCTCACCCAAGATCTCTTCCCCTTGGATTAACGTCCTCCTTCCGCTACGGTCACTTAGCGCTTTACTTTCCCCAATGTCCCTTTTTCTTTTTCGTCTTAACGATTTGAGTGCGCATGACGCTGCCTCTCGTCCTCATTTAAACTGGTCCTCCAAAAATTTTTCGCCCGGGCTAAGCTTCCTCCAGGTAATCCGATTTTTTTTTTCCTTTTTCCCTATGTGACTCGGAAGAAGGGGGGCAAGACGAAATGTCCTTAATGCTGTCCTCTCGATTGTCGCGCTTCCTTTTTTCCGCTCTTTTTAAATTTCTCGCCGACCGCTCTAAATCCCCTTTTTTTTGTCCCGGGTGAATTTAATTCTTTTTGATTCTTTTCAGCCTCAGTTTGAGGTTTTGAACTCGTAGTTACCCTTACCCCCGGCTCTTCCCCTCCTATCGATGTTGTTCTTCTGGTCACCATGAAGTCCGTAGTGTTGTTTTGAAATTGGCCAAGAGCTGCGGCTGCCTCGCGGAAAGGAATCCGCCTTCCCTGGTATGTCGAAGTCCATCCCCCCCCTTCCTCCGTGCTCCCAGTTCCTTACGTTTTCGTCTTTGCCTCTTTAAAGAGTCGAGGCTTCCCTTCGCAGCTGCGCCTGATCGTCATACACCTTTCCTCCCGCTGCACTTTCCGTAGATCGATACGCGCTTCCCCCCCCCCCCCCAAGATGTCCAGGCATTCCGTCTCCGCCCATTTAAGACTTTCCGTCCACCGACTCCAACTCTTTGATTGCTCCTTCGGCTCGCGGTGTACCCTCGCGCAGCCGGATCCCTGGAAACTCGGTCTCAGTGCGAACCCGACCGCTTCGTTCTTAAACTCCGCTCAAAGCTGTTAGTTGTCCAAAATTATTGGTCTTTTCCGCCGCTTCCGGCTCTGTCTGCGATTTCGCGAAGGGCTTCACCACCCCCAATTTGCTCCCGCTCGCTTTTGAATGGACTTGCTTCTGCAGCCTCTTTTTCTTCCCTTCTTACCCCCCCCCGTGTTACCGTATAGATTACCCGGATAAATAAGTGCCGTGAACCCTTCCACTCTTTCGTTCCCACTTCTTTCCCCCCCTGCGGTTGGCGTTCCGTAAAAAACCACCCAACCCCCACCCGGTGCGATTCCCAACCTCGGGCGTTCTCCCGCTAATTTGATGTTCACAAAAATATTATTGCTCTGCTTCTTCTCTTCGTTCTGACCTGTTGGCCCTCCGGCAAGTGACATTCGAATAACCTTCGGGCCATCTTTTGTTCTCCTGCGGCGGGTTTGGCCCCCCTTCCTTTTTTCCACAATCTGAGTCTTTCTCGTGCTTTTTGACGCTATAAGGCGACTTCGTTTTTGCGCTCCTTTGCTTTTGTTAGCTTTTTTTTTATCCTCATCGAGCTACTTTTTTTGTTGTTTTAGAGGAGTATTCAACCTTTAACCCGGCGCCCACTCCGTTTGCGAGTTTTTATTCTAGCAGCTCGGTCGTTCCCTGTGGGGCGCCGCCGCATTTCCAAAGCCCTTAGAGAGAACAAACGATCTTTGTTTCCCCCCTTGTATTCTATTCCATTTTTTGTCCAGTGGATGTCCCACTTTTGATTCGTCCCAAGAAGAGACCCCTCTCTCCGAATGAGATTTTTTTTTTAACACCAACTGGTGATGTGAATTATTTGATTTTTGATCGCGTTGACATGAGACAGGTTTTCCTTGGGCGGGTTCGATGAGGGTTCTCCCGCCCGATTTTTTTCCCTGGCCTTCTTAAGTTTCCTCTGTCAGCCCGGTTTTACCCTCCTTTCTGCAACGAATCGCTTCAGCGTGGACCAAGGCCATGGCTCCCCCCCCCCAGCGTAAAGGGATTCAAATTTGTTTCGTCCTCGCCTTCCCCCGCGCCTTTGCTCTTTTCAATTGACACCTTCTTTTCATTCTGACCTTTTTCGTTCTTCGACGTCAAAGGCCCGGGGTTCTATGGCCGACGAAGTTCCCGCTTTTTTCTCTTTGATTTTTCGCTTACCTCAGTTCCCTTTTTTCTTGTGGAAAGGCGTTTTTTCTTGATTGGTCACGCTTCTCCCCTTTGGTGGCTATCCTCGTGACATTTTATCGCCTTCCTTTCCCTTTTCGTCCCCCTTTTTTTCCCCCCTCTTTTCCCCTTCTCATTTCTCGAGTGCCTACCCCGTTCCCCCCCCCTCAGATCCCCCTCCTCACTTCTCCCCCTCGATCTTTTTTCTTAAGCGCCCACCTCCCAGGAAGGCGGATTACTTACCTTACTCGACGATTGTAACACGGGAATCCCAGCAGAGCCTGGTTTTTTGGACCCTAGAACACTTCTCCTCCCGCCCCTCTGGGACGTCACCGTTTTTTTTTAATGGTACTTTTAACCGTTGTCCCTGAACGGCCGCTCACAGGACGTATCCGCTTGCCAAAAACTTTCGCGCGCGGTGCCGAGACGGTCCTCTATTTCAAAAAGATCTCCTCCGTGCTCTCCCCCTCCTCGCCATTCCAGTTCTAAAGTTATGTTCTTCGCCCCCGGCGGCGTTTTTCACAACATCTTTTTTTCATGGTTTGAACGATTTCCTGCTTACCACTTGCGTCTCCAAATTTTTGCTGAGGCCTGTATATTCTTGATGCCGAGCAGTTTAACCCTGCGCCCTCCCGACCCCCCCCCGTCCCCTGACTTTTTTTCGCAAACGTAACACTTCGCCGCGCTCTCTCTTGCTTTTTCCGCAGAGCCTTCAATGATAGTCTTTCTGAATCTAGTTACGAGTCCCTTCTCAAGTGCTTTTCCGTCTGCCCTCCCCCTCCGACCCTCGAAAAGGGCTTCAGTGGCACCCTCCCCCGCGTTTCCTGCGAATGCCGGCTTTGAGCGCCAGCTTCTTTCCCCCCTGTTTTGCTCCAGCCTTTTTGTGTGCCCCTTGCCCTGGCTTGCCAAGCCAGACAAGCAACCTTTTACACTTCAACCCATCGACGCATTGCGTAACGCTTTCGCACTTGCAGTTCTGCATGCTGTTCGCGCTCTTTTTAAGCAACGCTTTCTTGCCTTCCCTCCCCCCTCATTCAACAAATTCATGTGAGGCGACCATTCACAAGAAAATTCTTTTCCCCGATGGTGGCCTTTTCCAGGCAAGAATCTCTCCTGTCTCTCTTTTGTGTTGGTTGATTTTATTTTTGACCTCCTCTTTTTTTTCCCTTTTCCCCCCCTTCCAGAATTCTTGGTGCAACGACCGATCCCCGCCAGCAGGCTTTTGTAATTTTCCTCGATTCTTTTTTCCCACCGGAAAAGGATTGTGATTACCATTTTCCCCTCACTCCCCTCTTTCCTGCATTGTCCCCTGGCGAAATGCTGAAAGCGTTGACCCCCAGCATCAGATTTTTTAATCGG
>Ga0179593_1565051_pt1 | contig 17107 bp, 16 predicted proteins | sample CZODoug2_1_08_16_FD_185931 | JGI IMG/M metagenome (GOLD analysis project Ga0179593, IMG submission 185931) | Vadose zone soil fungal communities from Angelo Coast Range Reserve, California, USA - CZODoug2_1_08_16fungal (PacBio error correction) | ecosystem: Environmental > Terrestrial > Soil >... | reverse complement strand
GATCGCCTCCGTTCGCCCCCGAGCCTCATCGGAGGATCTCTTTCCACGTCCAAAAGACTCAACCTCGTGGCGGCCTCCTTACGACCTTCGTGAGCACCCCGATGTGTTCGGCGGTCCGCCGGGATTTTTCCCACTGAGAATTACTTCCTGCTTCCCTCGAGTGTCCGTCGCTCAAGCGGTAGGCTTTCGCGAGCTTTTCCCCCAAGGTTGTTTCTTGTGCCGTTTTTTTCGCAGCCCCTGCTGGTCTTTTCTCCAGGTCCTCCCACTTTCTGTTTCTTAGGGTCCCTTTGCACTCGTGAGCAGGGGTCAGGTGATAAGTGTGCGCGCTCCACCGCCTGTCTCGCCGAACAGTATTTGCACTTCGACTCTCCCGGACGAAAAAACATTGCCCCTATTCACCAGCGACTTTTACCCGACTTTCTTCTCTAACTTTCCCCCTCGTTTGGAAGAATCTTGCCCAAGATCATGTCCTCTTCGATCAGCTTCTGACGAAAAACCCCTAAATCCGGCCTCTTAGTTGAAGTCAATAGGACACCCAGACCCCTTCTCTTTCTTTTGCTCTTTGGATCGGCTTCATGTCCCCAAAAAGATACGGTCCTGAGAAATGATTTTCTTCTCAATTCTCCTCGCTTTACTGAATTTATATTCTCGAAGGTTCCTTCCCCTCCGGGGCGAAAACCCCCGCGCGATCCTTCCGACCAACGGACCGTCTTATCGATTGAGCGTCGGCCCCTTTGGGGGTCCCCCCCTGCCTTTGGAAACTCTCTGCCCAACGACTTCTCCCCTTCGCCCCTCTCTCAGGCGGCTATGTCCTCAGATTGCGTCGTGGAAGAATTTCGAGCTCGTGCATGCAGCTCCGAGAGCTAAAGCGGGCACTGGCGCTTCCCCACATAGGGGATCATCTATGCCCCCCGCTTTAGCGAGGAACTCTCTCTGGTGCGTTGTTGCGAATCCTCCCTTGGTGCGTTGCGGCACCCCCTCCCCAGCCTTTTGAGACTGCTTGTCCGTCTTTCCCAGTACGTCATTCCTTCGAGATCCCTCGGTGGCATTTTGTCTTCCTAGACGCAACGGACCCCCGATTGAATAAAATTCCCGTTCTCCCCCCCTGGTGGCGATGCCGCTTCCTTTTCGGTTTCTGGCTTCATGCCCCGTAATAAAATCTCCCACGATAGTCTCGGCATTCGAGTGTGTAGTTGATAGCGTGTAATTCCTCTCCTCAACCCCCCCCCTGTAGCATTTCACGATCCCCCGCCCACATTGTCCATCATATTTCTTCCACGCTTGAAGCAACCCTAGGCCGGATTTCTGTCCGCGGGCCGACGTCCGGGTTGATCGCACGTAAGAACCCATTCGGGAGGCGCCACCCTCGTCCTGCTGAATGATGGGAAGCCCATCAACTCCCCTCTCCTTTTCTGGAATGAATGCCCGTGCGGCAAAGTCTCCTTGGCGAAACGTTTTTAGAGGATTTACGCCCCAGTGGTTGGTGTCAAAACCCCTCGGCTGTTTTCTTGCGCGCCACCTTCCCCTGCCTCCTGTAGTGGACTCTCCTTTAGCGTGCCCCCTAGCCTTCTCCCTGAAAATGTTCGTGAACCAATCTTTCCCATGATCAAGCCGATACCCCTCTAGAGAGAGGTACCGCGATAGGGACTTGCAGATTCGGCTCCTCCACCCAGAGGGTTTAGATGTGTGCAAGTTCCCAGGCCTCCTTTCCTTTGGTAGTCCCTTTTCGGAAAAATAGATGGTGCGGAATCTGCCCGGCGCATCTCATTATCAGTCTCCTGTGAGAGCGAGGTCGGTGTTGTTTCGGACAAACCCCGGTGCGAGGATGCTCGATCTGCAGGCTTTCCGCGCATGATTCTACCCTGCGAATTTGGCGTTGCCTCCTCGGCACCTGAAAGCACCCTCGGGATGAGTGGAGGTCAGGCCTGTAAAGTTCTCCCCCCAGAGACCCTTCCTGCGCGATGTTTTTCCCTGGCGGGCGAGCATGCCCCCTTGAACTTCTGGCCCCTTTTCCTTCGCGGCTGAAGCAGTTCTCTCCTTTACTTCCTTTCCTTCGACCGCGTTTTCCGTCAAGAGACCCCTCACTGAAATCTTTCGAGCGCCCATCGTGACGCTTTGGACCGTACTTCGCCTCTGCGGAAAGGCCGTGGGCGACTCTTTAGCGGATCTCTCCGGGCTTTCTTCTGTCAATTGGAGATAGTCGGCCCCTCCCCGTCGTCTGGTGGCGAGGAATCCTCCTTCACTCCGCAATGTGCCCTTTTCTGCGACGAGCTACGAGAACGTTGAGCTTCTCGGGGAACGATGCTTCTAGAGCTTGACTTTCGGTAAAAGGGATCTTTTTTGAGGACTTGCTCGCGACACTGTCCTTGCCCCCTAATCGAAATCTCCTAGCGCCGAGTCGCGATGCCTTTTGCGCAGAATCTATATTTCCTCCTCCTCGTTGTTTTGTTCTCTCCTCTGCTCAGCAGCTCCTGTCTGTTGGCTCGGTCGGAGTACCACTCCTGAGTGTTTTTTTTTTCTCCCTCGTAATACATTAGATACCGTGTCACCCCTCCTGATTGAATACCCCCGCTCTCTTGGCAGGAACGAGCCTTTCCCTTTTTTGTGGCGCTTCCCAAGGGCGACGCGAGTTTTCTCCCCCTCCACCCCCTCCCCGGTAGAGGGGAGAGTCTACTGCATTTCCTCGGAGACTTCCGCTCTTAAGCTTGCTTTCCGACCGAATCCTTCCCCTACCCCCTGGTTAGGCGGGCGTTCAGAGTAAGTCGTACTGGCCGCTGTTTCCCCAGACGCGTTTTCCCTCCCCCCCCCCCCCCCACCGGGCTCCCCCCCCTCCAGTTAGAGCTTGCTGCCCCCTTCCCTCTCTGTCACTTCAAACCCTCCTTAGCGTCCTTCGCCTCTCCCTTTATTCGTAGCACGGCTGCACCCAGCGTCCCTTCCGCGCTCTTTGCGCACCGCGCATCCAGCCGCGTCAGGTTTCAACCTGGGAGCACAAGGCGTCTCAACTCACCCCTGGCCAGCGGGTTTCATCGATTTTTCGAGGCGGACCAATTTCTGCACCTATCAGCGCGTCTTACTTGGCATTAAACACCCTGCGCAGCCTTGGTGGGTGCGTCCACACGTCCATACTTTTCCCCCCCGAGAGAAAAAGGCTCGATCCGAGATTCTTCGCCTGAGATATGTACTGCCCCCAGACTTAAGACCCGTCTTTCCCCTTCCCCCCCTTCCATCGCTGGGAGTCTTTTAACAAAGTACCCCCGAGTCCTCCCTCCCTTCCTAGAACCCCTGAAGTAACACGCGTAGCGTCCAAAGAAGATTTCTTCCTAAGCGGAAGCTGCTCGGATGCTATGTCACTTCCCAACCCCGGTTTTTGAAGGAGGACGTTCAGCCGGTGGAAGAAGACCCGGTTAGAGATCACGAAGAACTTTCCTTTTTCCGGGAGTTCTCTCTCAGAACCCACCCCAGCAGCCCTTGAGGTTTTCCACCACGGTTCTCCCCCGCCTTTTCGAGACCATTTTCCTGCGCCGCGGCAGCACTTCCATTTGCCCATTCTTGCGTGCAAAGATTCCCCTTAGAGCCTCCCGCGACGGTGATTGCTCCCCTCCTACCGTGAGTGACTCCGGCCGTCGTTTTTCGTCGTCCACAACATCCCTTGCCGGCGAGTTTGAGATAACGCGTAACAAGATTTGGCTTAATGCCCTGGCGCGGTCCTTACACCCTATTGCCATGTTTCGTTCATTAAAAGACCTCCCCCAAGAGAAAATGCAGATCGGGAGTCCTATTGGTCTGGATCGACTTTTTTACGTGCATGAAGAACGACCCCTCTCTCTATTTTTTTCTAATAGTTTTTTCCCTCCCACCCTCACGGAGCGGCATAATCTCGTTTTGTGATAGAAATCCCCGCGATGAGGTGCCTGGCGTAGCATGGACGACTTGACCCTCCCCCCTCACAGTCTTGCTGGATTTTTTGTGTTATTCCCCCCCCTCCCCCCTAGTCGCAGTCTTTTAGCAGCAGAGAACTCTAGAGTTACTCGAGCTGTTTCCCCTCCTGTAGATCCTTTTCCCCTCCCCCACCCATGCACAGGACAATGCTTTTTCCTCCTTGATGAATGCCCGATAGTCTCTCCCCCTACGCAAATACCTTCCCCCGAAACTCCGACTGAGGGAGCGAAGCTTTTTCCTTCTGTGAAGGTCTATTTCTCAAGAAGGGTTACCCCGGAGAAAGACGATTCCCGAATCCCTTTTCTTTCCCCCCGGGCCCTCCCCCTCCTCGAGTTGTTCGCGCTTGCTTAGGACCGGAACCTGCGACTGCCGTCAGGTAAGGGGAACGGTTGTTTCCTCCTGTTCGGTCTCCACCGTACTTTTCTGCTTTATGCTCTAGATCCCTTATAGAGCCTCAAGAGCGAAAGGGGGGTGATAAGAGTTGAGAAGTCTTACTTTGCCGTTTTTTATTTTTCCTTAGATGCTAGGACCATCGACAGGGCTTGAGAAAACTGCCGTACCGTTCCCGTTGGCGCAATTTCTCCGCCCCTGATTATCGAGTACATTCTGGTGAGCTTTATCACTTCTTTCTACCTACCCCCCTGACGCCCTGGCCTGATACTGCGTACTGTTCCTCGAGAAGCGCGTGTCGTCCGATCTTCCCCCATGCTCACTGAGTCTTGCCCCGAGTCCAGGACGTTCCCGAATTTCAGTGGACAGGGCTTCCCAGGTCTCCTTCGACCCCATGAAATGAACTGGTGTTGAGGATGGTGTATTCTCACCCGCTTAGTGAGAGCAGGCAATACTAGCCCCCTCAGCAGGACTCTCGTCAGAAGTTTGAGCTTCTAAGAGGAAGACGAAGAAGTGGGGATCTTCTTCCCTGTGGCTGGTTTTTCTACTTTTTTTTTTTTTGTTTCGTATCTGTGCTTCCGGCTTATGTTTTGTTCTTCCACTCTTTTTACGTCAGATCTCACGATGACGATTCCAAGCCGCCTCTATATTTCCCCCTTTGAGAGAGCCGCTCAGCCCCTTCCTTCCCAACAGAGCCTTTAATCTCCTCTCGGACTCAAGTTACACACTCCACAAAATCATTCAGAGGGCTACTCCCCTAAGGAGCATATGCTCTTTTACGCGTTTTTCGGAACGCCGAGAGACCCTCTTTCCCCCCCTTCTTACGTTCAGACGGAGAGCGTTGCGAGGGAGAACTGGCCCAACCCCTTTCGGTCATTGTTCCGGAAGTCGTCGCTTGCAGTCTTGGTAAAGGAATCTGAGCGCATCCCCGGAATGCAACTCCCCTCTCTTTCTCAAGCCGATGGGAGCTTAGAAACAGAGCTACGCGAAGTAACTAGAGCCTTTTCCGGACCCTATCGGTTTCCCGAAATACCCCCGTCAACCGACTGGCCGAGTATCTCCCATGGCTTTATGCAGCGTGCACGAACCTGTGAGCAAGCTCTGGACGATGGCTCGTCCGCCTGACTCGCAGTCCGGCCAGGTGGTCCCCTTTCCCCCCGACCTGCGATGGTGTCGACTTCAGGGTCCCCTCCTCTCCAAAAACCTCTTCTGAATGGAGGGTACCTTACACGTCGACCTTCCCCTGGGGTCCTCCTGAAGCTCTAAGGCGCTGCCCGTTGCACGGCTCTCCTTCGGCGCAACCCCCCCAACGCTGGTTTAGTGCGCAGTGCCTTCAAGGATCTCTATATCGGTTTTCCGAGATTTCTGAGGAAACTCTCGGCACAGAACGATCTGAAGAGAAAAGCTCCAGAGTGATGAAGTAGATTGGCGGTAGTTCTAATTGAATTAGGAAAAGCTCTATGAATGTTCCCCAGTACTCTAGGGGTGGACTCCTATTTTTAGGAGGTTCCCCCTTCCTAGGCTAGAGGGGAGAGGATAGAGTGAGATTCCTGCGCAGCGGCCTCGTCGGGTTCTTGACCTAGCCAAGCGGACATGAGGAAGTGCTGGCTTTTTTACAGTGTCCATGTCTTGAGAGCACAATCCGGTTTCTTTCGATTACACGATGATTCCCCAACTACCGTTCCTTTTCCTGTGGAGATATACGATTTGTACCGGTGTTTTTTAGGGCTTCAGGGCCCTTCATTCCAGATCCTATCCAGGCCTCCTCTCGATAGGAATGGGGGTGTTTTAAGTGGAATGATCGCAACAGTACATACAAGGGTTAGGAGGACCTTTCCCCCCCTCACCCTATCCCCCCCCCTGTCTGTAAGAGCAGAAAAATTAGGCCCGGAAACTCTGGTGCTCGGCTCTCTGGTGTGTCCCGTGAAGATTCTTCGGGCGGAACTCCCTCTTGATTTTTTCCAGATGACCCACGCCCACCAAAGTGACCCCCCTAAGTGGTCTGTTTCTCTAAGAGGATCAACGGCGCTGTATCGCTGTAACCCACTTTTTCCGTCCCGAGCCCCACCCACGTCGCCACCCCAACACGCCCCAAGTGCCCCCCTGCTGGTGGTGCTAAGGCACCCCCCCGGAAAGTCTGTTTTCGTGACGACATGGCGGCCTTTCTCCCTCACTCCCTGGTCGTGAACAAGCCCTCCTCAGCTTCATACCTCACGAGACCGGTTACCGCCTCCCCTTATAAGGTCCCCCGTCAAATGCCGAAGAAATCTGCCTCCCGGTTGACTCGCTGTGTTTCCGACAGGGAGACTGGCCTCCTTGGTTCGGACAAATCCTTGTCGGCAAGTAATTCCGGTGCGGCGTCCTGCCGAACTGCGCAGATAGACTATTGTGCCTTTGATCCCAGCGTTTTTTTGGAAGGCAAACAAACATCGGGATGTTCTCTTTCCAAGAAGGAGACGAGCTTTATTCGAATACAAACTTCTCCCTTTGAGAAGTCCGACTTGAACTCGGGATCTGCAACCTCGGCTTCTTTTGGAGGTGGAAGATCCTGAGAAAGGGTTTCTTTAATCCTTTGGAAAATGGACCCCGACGATCTTGAGAGGTTCGAGAATGCCGCGGCGTTCCCCCAGGTGCGATCTCCTAGTGAGAGCTTACCCTCTCTCTTTCCTTGAGGAGTTTTATCCCGGACGCGCTTTCGAATCCTTGCGTACCCTCTACACTTCGAGAGGCTTCTCCATGAGTGACCTTTAGGACGTCCCCGCCGACCGGCACAGTCCTTGGGAGATGCTTCTCGCTTATGTCTTCTTCCTTGAATGAAATGAGACGTAGACCCCGCACCTCCGGGATTGGTTGTATCATCTCAGAGAATACGCCATTCCTGATGACTCTCTTCTCGCGCCCCTTGTGAATTGTTTTTTTTTTTTTTTTGGACATCCCCTGCGGATCGAGATGTCCCAGAAGCAAGAAATCTTCCCCCCCCCGGTTATGCTTCTTTCTTTCCTCGATACTCTTTCTGAGCGTGAGACCGCCTCCCGCACCTGGGCCTCCGTAAGATGCGGCGCGTCCATATATATATCTTTTACTCCTCCGTTTGTTGTTGTTCTTGTATATATGCCCTCAGAAGCTCTGCTGGATGTTAGAGAGTCTTACCGCCTCGAAGTGGTCGCTCTCCATCTTCAATTAATCCGGGAGCTACATTTCCCTTAATTCGTGTGATGGGGGCCCACTCCTCTTTATGGTCCCCCTTCCCCTAGCAGCTTCCCCTCTTTCTGGATAGAGGAGCTCTGCCTTTCTTCTTTGCGAGATGATCCTTCCAACTCCACTTCCGGAAGGTCTTTTTTCGAATTTTTCCTTTATGCTCGCCCTTCCTTCATACTAGAAAGTCCAAGCCACAGGAGGGCCCCCTGCGGAGAGACCTGAGTACGTCGACGGCGGTAACTGATGGCCCTCTCTTTCTCAGGGCTCCCTCCCTGTACCCCGCTGCGAGGACTCCGCCTTCAATCAACGAGAAGCCTCAGCCGCAGGTCTCCGTAGATGACTCTCCTTTTCAGCGCACTTCCCCCCTTTGCTGCTGCCCTTTCTCAATCCCGTCGCAGCCCGGTGAGCCTTCGAAACTTTCAAACCGTCTGCTCCCCAGCGATCCCCCCCCACGAAGTTTCTTAGAGAGGCGACGGCGGAATGCCAAAGTCGGCAACACCGTGGTTATGCCTATCGATCTCGCCGTCTCCGAAAAGCATCGGTCGGTGTGGGGAATTTAAACTCTGAGCTCTTTTTCGAAGCTTTTCTGGGCCGCTGGAACGGCGCAGACCATTTGAGGACTTCCCGAACCCTCCCAAGATGACAAGGCCTTACTTTCTAAGGAACGTCACACAGATCCTCCACCCAGATGACCCCCTTTCGTTTCCGTTGACTTAGAATTTCCCTCTCGTCAACCGCGAGCTCTCGGTTATTCCCGCGTCAGACCCCTAGGCCCTCCAAGACTCATTTTCGCGGATTTCGTGGACCTCTCAGGTAGCGGTCAAACTCGCCCAGGTCTTTTCCTTGTCTCACTGGGTTCAACGTTGATGTTGGCCACAAGGGTTCCCCCTTCCCTAGCAAGTTTTTCGCGATAAAGAGCCTTCCGCATCAGCATCCCCAAAAGTCTTAGGCTTTTTTCAGGCCTAGAAACTTTAGCGAAAACCCCCTGTGAGGGATACCGAAGGAGTGCTCGACCCTTCGTCGTTCTACCAATCGTGAAGGCCGTCTTCTTCTTCTTCAGAGTCACAGAGTCTGCTATTGGGCGCTTTCTGTTACCCCCCCCCCTTTGATTCTCCCCTAGTCTTCCTCATTAACCCCCCCCCCTTCCCAGGCTTCGAATACTTTTTTGGCTCTTGATTACGTGATTTCCGTCCCGACACCGAGTCTATCGAATCCCCCCGTGGTCGACCTACGGAGTCTTTTTTTCCCTTCCTCACCCCCCCTTATGGTAACGGTGCTCCGCCACTCTAAGACCGATGATTTGTCGCGCCCCTTTCCGAATGCCCATTTTTTAAAAGCCCCTTCTTCCGCGAGCTCCCCCCAGCGTCGCCGGTCTCAGCAGCGACGATATCAGTTATAGAGCTTTTTCAACTACTTCCTCTTCAAAGATTCAAAAGATTTGAAAGGGACCCCTTGATTTATCGCTTTTCTCTGAATGCTGAGATAGAATTCTTCCCAACCAGAATCAGTAAGACGATGGGAGATGTTCTCCCTCCCCTTGGAGACGGATTGCAAGAGTTTCATGAATTCCCTTGGACCCCGAAAGAGCTCTCCCCCCTAAAATCGATCCCTGCTGCGAACCTCTCTCGTTTTTAGCCGATGCCTTTGTACGGCAAGCGACCTCTGGGCAGTAAGGACTCTTGTGATCCTTTATATTTTTCGTTTAGGCACCCCCCCTGTTAGCCAAAAAGGATTGTTGATTGACCTTTCTTCTCTATATCCCAGCGTCGCAAAGGTTCGGGTGATCGCTGAAAATGCCGCCCCCCGACGTACTTGCTTGTTTCCGGCTCAATATCAGCTAGGCAGACACTCTCCCCTCTCATTAGAATTGGGCCCCTCTCTGAGAGCCCCTTTTGGTTTTTCATGTCGTCCGAGCCGTCTGGACATGCCCTTTTCTGAAGTGCTCTTCGGAAATGCGCGCTCAAGCTTTTTTGGCAAGCTGTAAATCCTGATCTTCCCATGGAGTCGAGCCTTTAGGCCTCCGCAAGCATCGGACGGTGAACTGCGAGAGGTAAGAGCTCTGCGCACTCAATGGGGTCAACTCCCTACCAAGTTTTCATGGCGAGAACCGCTTAAGCCTATCAGGCCTGAGACATCGGGGCTGAAGTATAGTAGCAGTATCGAGCCGAGACTGCGGAAGACTTTATCTTTGTTAGTTATTCCGAGGATAAGAAGAACTAGGTTGGCCTCGTTGGGACTAGTCCTCCTAAAAGTGCCTGCAGGTCTCAAGCCGCGTATCATCTATCTCCCTCCTCTTCCGTTGGGGTTGCCTTTTTTTAGATCGGGTTCGCCACGAGTCATCGTGCGGCCTAGGACTCGTGCTCCCGAGGACGTACTATCAGGAGGTAAGAAGCACGATACGAAAGGAGGATAACAAAGTGAGACTCTCTCAGCGGAGAGTACGGTCCCTCGAGAAATGAAGAACCGGACTCGAGATAGAGGCAGAATCTATTTGCGGAGAGAAATGTCACTCCCCCCAAAGCTCCCTACTGGTCCCTTCATGTTTCTTTTGGTGTGCGTCGAGGAGAAGCCTTATGTAATCTCTGTTCTCATCCCGAGAACTTTCAAATGCACCAGGATATGCAACGGGCCCTTTTTTAAGTTCTCATGATTCTTCCCGAGACAAAAGCCATAGACGAACATAACATGAGCAGCCAAGGTTACTTCAATCGTTCTATCTTTTCCACAGCCTCAAATTCTTCCCCCCCCGAGACTCGGCTTTTTCCTTTTCATGGCCCCCATTGATGAGAGTGACCCTACGCTGCCTTTTACAACCGGGAATGAGAGAAGAGAAGAAAGAAAAAAAGGCAAAGGATCTCCCCAGAGGCGGAAAGGTCGTCACCTGACAAACCCATAGGTTATTTGGGCCCAGATAGGTCCGAGAGAATGTCACCAAAACTCCTCTTGGGTGTCCCCCCAGGGGCCCTCGTCCCCCCGCCTTTTCCCTGGACTCCTCCTGCGCTGACGGTTCCCTCTTCAGCCGGTCCTGAAACCATGAGCGGTTTTTCCCTCCTCACAAATCTTCTTCTCCCCTTAGGAGTTTCCCTGAGTGCTCTAGCTTTTTCCCCCCCTTGAAACCAATATACGGGTCCCCCCAAAGCCGGGCTCCCCTCCTGCGACCCCTGATAATCGTGAATTTAATCTTAGTGGAAGACCTCGAGCTTCGGTGCCTCCCGTAGAAAGACTTGTTTCATGGAAGATGATCTTCAGAAAGGGGATTTTCAGTACGAAAGTGGATAGGAGGAACGGAGAGTGCGCTATGAGAATATTCTTAAGATGTTTCTCTTCCCAGGACCCCGCCGAGATGGCAGAGTAGGCCGTGATTGCCTGGAGGAAGCGTCCATTTCCGAGAGAACATCACTCTGGTTATGGATCAGAACGACAATCCAAGATGTCGCTACCAATTGGTAAAAAAGTTTTCGATATTCCCTAACGTGTCGGGATTAGTTTTTTTTAAAGTCATCTCAGAAGACAGCCCTATAGTTTTTTTTTTTTCCATAACCCAACAAGGGCGAGTGTTTTCATAGAGTGTAATATCGAAACAGGAATAAAAAGTGTAGAAGCTCCCTGTTTTCTATCCTTCCCACAGGAAAGACTATGTTTTAAGAGTGTAGCAACCCAGGAAGTTCCATGATGTTGCGACCTTTTTTTGGCAGTTTGCCGCAAACGTTTCCTGGGAGAGACTCACTACTTTTCTTTTCGTTACGACTTTCTATTGAAAGCACTGTCTGTTGCATGGTTCTTCAATCTTCTGCAGATTAAAGGAGCTCTCGACACCTTTTTCTTTTCTCTTCTCAGACTTGTTGGCACCCACCCCCCGATTCCCTCTTGGTGGTGATGGAACCTCCCGGCACCGGACATGTTCGTTTTCCCCTAACTTTTTGGCGTTTTCCTCAGAAAGGCCATGGTCCTTTCAACAAGAGGACCCGGCAGATCCGCGGCGAGAAATTCTCTAGACCGTCGCTGGTCTGGCGCTGGAAAGACGTCGTAAGGTCCTTCTCCCCCCTTGCCGAAAGGGAAGAGTTTGAAGAGCTTTGGTTAGTAAGGACGAACGGAGAGGGATGGATCCCCTTTGGTCTTCCCCCCTTCAAGTATAGCTGTTGTTAATCCCCCAGAAGGCTATTTCCTATCTGAAGCACCTTTTCGTAGATCCAGTCCTTTGGAGGCAAACCTATGCCTTCTATATGAAATTCACGGACGCTCTGTAGAATCCCCCTGGCGACGCCCTTTGCCAGGCTTGCGGCCCCGCAAAATATTGCTTCCCGTTTATTTCTCGATGCTACCGTTTCCTCCGTTTCAGAGATTTCGCCACTGCCCCCCCTCTTTCCGGGCTCTCGGTCGAAAGACTTGCCGTGCCTCCTGGCATTTCTTTCGTCGATACGAGAGCTACAAGGCGGCTGCCGTGCTTTTTTATTTCTTGACGGCAGATTGCCTACACTCTGCTAAAATGAACGACTGTCCCGGCGACGTCCTGTTTAGCCCCAGTTAGAAGTCCCCTAGAAATCTCCCGAAAGGCCACGAGTGGGCCCTTTTTTTTGCGAGATTTCTCTCAAGAGAGGACTCCCTAGGACTGCGTCTTCTCACCTACCGTGGAGTTTTTGGAAGGATCCCTTTCACTCCGAAATGTTTCTTTCCTATTCTTTTCCTTAGATGCTCGGGGCCATTTTTATTTTCCCTCAAGACTTCCTTTTTAGGAAACCATTCCATCAAGAAGTCTTTATCTTCAAATCCCTCCGTATGAATCCAGTAGGCTTTTTCATCTCCCGCACCTCTCTTTCGAGATGCGGCGCGGCTTTGCTATATATCTCGTTTACCCTTCTTTTTTTTGTTTGAGAGTCCCTTGAGAAAGTTGGAATCGGCGATGAGGTGAGTTGTGAGTCCTGACCGGTCTCCATTTTTCGGATAGAGTCCTGTAAGACTAAAGTGGAATTTTCCTTCTTTATGGGAATTTTTTTTTTCTTGAATCCCGTTCCTTTTGAGAGAGTTTCACGGTATCTGCACTGGAGGAGTGAGAGACCGGGTCTTCTTTTTTTTTGCTCCCCCCTTCAAACCCGAGGTATGCGTTTTACAGGCTCAATTCTTAGAGCTCGCCGCGAGGAGAGGAATCCCCCGACTCGACCTAGCCGGCGGGCCCCGACGGATCGTATCTCCGTGAGGACTCCCGATGGATTGCGACTAGCCGGATTCTTTTTCATTTGGCTTGTGAGGCCTGCAATCCCCTCCAGCAGTCATCCGGTCCCTTCCGGTTCTTTTCTCCAGAGCTAGCATCCTTCTTTTGGCCCCCGCTCTTTGAACGCGCCCCTTGCTCTCTCCAGTTTTGGAACTCGATGACCCGGGCAAACGGGATCCCTTTCTCCACGAGGGTGCTTCTCTCCCTTCTTGACTCGGCTTCCGGCCCACATGTCTTCACACTTTTTTAGTCCCGCAGTCCGTTATGAAGATTCTCCCAGAAGCTTTTCTTGCGCGGTTTTGTTGCATCACTGACCAGTGCTCCGCTAGCTGCTCGGCAGGCTCCTCCCAATCGATTCCAATTGCCGACCTTCTTTTGTCTTCCAAGGCCCGCGCGCTGCCCATGGATTCCAAGCTCAACACCGAGCCCGTTTTCGGCCGAGGCTTTTTACCCCCCCTGTTGCCGTTTTTTTCGATCGATCGGCGTTTCTCCTCCTGAGTCTCTTAGGTCACTCGTTCAAGAACCTGCCTGGTTTTCTTGGCGGTGGCCTCTTTTAGATTTTTTTCAATGACGACAAGGGACTTTGCCGGGAGAGGGAAGACCCCACCATGAAGAATTTCTTTTTCACCGACGAAGCCGCAACGTTGGGGAGAGATCCCGAGTGAGCTCGGCAGCCATTTCAAACTTTCCCCTTTTGGATTTTCCAGTATGTCGCGTCGCAAACACCGACTCTTGAGGGCGCGACAACACACGGAAGTGCTTTCCCTCTAAAGTCCTCCCGATTGAGTGTCCGAACGGGGGAACGAGTACCACAGAGTATTACTTTGTGGTGATTTTTTCCCTCCCTTGTTTCCTTTTTCTTGTCATTAACCTATCACTTACCTCGCCAAGAAGGATCTCTCCTCTTTTTTTCTGGATCCCTTCCGGGTTGGACAACCTGTGTCCTTCACCCCAAGTGGTGACTACCGGGAGTCTTGGAGCTCATAGTTTCTTCCGGTGATAGCCGCAAGATCTGCATGACGACGGAATCCAAGCCGGCTCCTCAGGGATGCCTTTTTCGGGTGCGAGAGCTCCCTTCCCGCCCCAGAGGTTCAGCGCCCTTTTTTTTCTAGAGAATTTTTCGTCCCCCGAGGCATCTCCCCGATGTCGTTTTCACAGAAGATTCCAGGCTTTTTTTTTTCCTAGCTTCATGCCCCCGGATTCTTCCCCTACCTGACAATTCGTCAGCAAGCTGAATTCTCTGGGCGGCTCCGCTGGCTGCGTTGGAAGACCTTTTTTCCTTTCAAGCAAGCCCCTCTATCTCCCCCCTCCTAGATCTTTTCTTAGTCTCTCGGGCCACCGCCTCTTTTTCGCGCCTTTCTTTAGGAGGACCCGGAACTTTAGTCAAGGAATTCCTAAAGCGGAGAGGAGACGGTGATCTCGGAAACGCCAGGGACCCAAAAACTCTTTTGGCGCCAGGAGAGCGTACCTGAGCGCTGAAGAACCTTCTAACATTTTCGTGGCGCAGCGGGACCTCCGAAGAGGCCCTGGCCTTTACTCTGTGAGTTTTGATTCCCTCGCCCCTCGCTTGCGCACGCTTCTCCACGATTCATCATTTGGGCGACTGACCGAGTCGCATGTTCCAGGAGGGTGTATGGGTAGGCCCTCGATTCATGCCTTGTAAGTTCTCGAGGTTTTTACATGTTTTTTGGCGAGCCTCCCCTCGTTTCTCATTCCTTTCATATCCATTGAGGCCCTGCCGAAGGCGTTTTCCCCGTTCGGAGTCGTGCTTGGCGCAGCCTAAGATCCCCTCCTTGGCACTAACCTCACGTTGGTTCCCGTCACATGGTTACGCACCCTTCTCGAGAGGCCCCTCGTAGCCCTTCGGGGAGCTCTGTAGACTTCTGCGAAAGCTTGCCTCTAGCATCGGGTTCTCCTGCTTTTCGTTAGCGGGATTCCCTCCCGATTTCCCGTACTCTTCACTTGCAGTCCCTTATCTCACAGATTGACGTCGGGCGACCGAAAGAGGAGATCTCTATACATCTTTTTTCGAGTGGATTCTGATCCTTTCGGAGTTAGACCGAGAGTCTACGTGGAGGTCCTTCCTTCCAAGTTGAGTACCCCCTAATATAGGCACAGACGACCGTAACCTCATGCTTTTCCCACCCGATGATCGCTCCCTTCGGGAGCCCTTGATCCTGAGACATTCAGCCCTCTTCGTCGCTTCCCTGCAGCTAGCTCAATCGGTCTGAAACTTCTCCAAAAGTTTCTTTCAGGTCATTGGTTTGTGAGAAGCGGCTAATCGACTTCCCCTTCCCTTCTGGACCCCCACGTTCTCAGTCTTTTCTAAGCCCCGGTGCTCTTCCTGATGTGCGATGCTTAACACACCCTCCTCTTCATAGCCCGCAAACCAGCATTCTACGAATTCATAGATAGACGCATGACCACTTTCACACCCCTTCTCCCAAACCCTCCCTGCGATAATTTTTCGCCCACTTTGAGCGTGACCCTCAGCGGTTTCTCAATTTCTGCGATGAGATAGTCCTTCCGCCCCAATGCCAGTATCCGGAATCCTTTTCCTTCCAGGGTGGATCCAGACCGACGCATGGAATCTCTCGATCAGGGTCTCGAGATCATGTACACCCCCCCGATACTTTTTTGGAGGCCGGGATGTTCCTTAGACCCTCCCCCCCCCTAGACAAGGTTCCTGACGGCAATCAGGTCCCTGTTGGCTCCGGCCCCCCCAGGAGAGCTGTTTTCTTGAGAAGTCTCCTCGATCGTGGATACTCGTTTTCGATGATGGTCACCCTCTTCGGAAAATTCCGCCGGAGACCCTTCCCAGTCCTTAGATTTATTCACGTTTCGAGGATTTTCGGGTAGTGGAGCCCCTTCGCGATCCGTTTTGCAGCGATCTGCCGGTACTGAGTGCTTTTTTCCGACCATCGGGGACCTAGCTGACTTATCGGCTCCATAGAGCTCGTTTCTGATGAGATCGGCGTTCCTGGATAGAGTCCCCGCGCAAGCAGGCCTACTTCGCAGTTCCTTTTCGGTTTTCTGGATATAAGAGGCTGTGGGTGGTAAGCACCGTTCCCCTCCCGATGATCTCCAAATACGGGTTCAAACAGGTGGCGTGATATCGATGATCTCCCGGTTTTGTTAGGGTTCAGGACCCCCCCCCTTTCCTCCTTCGAGGACCCTCTAGTATGTTGCGCTGTGTAGTGACTCGTGTAACTACACGTGAGAAACCCCTCCCCAAGTGCTCCCTCTTCCCCCCCCTCTCACCCCATCATGGTTGTCTGCTTATAGACCCGGCCGGCACCTTTTTTCGCGGTCCTCGACCGGAAGGGACCTTCCCCGCCCGTTAGTCCTAAACGTAAGTGTGCGCTGCTAGGTGCTTTCCTTGATGAAATCAAACGCTGTTCACGTGGTGAAGCTCTTTCTCCAGAGAGCTTTCCGTGATCCTCCCGCCCCTGTGTCCAAATAAAGACGGCCTGTGATGGCACCTCTTCGTCACAGGAAATGTTTTTCCCGATATTTCCCCTTGAGGCATCCCTGACTGAAAAATATCATAGGAATATACGCCGGAGATAACCGACCCATATAGAGGTGTCCTACAGCCGGACCACTGCAAACGGACACCTCTTTGTTGCAAGAAGCTTGTGAGCCCTAAGAAAAGGTCTCCTCGGGAAGGACTTGTCCGTGTCATCCTTTGTTACCTCTAATCCTGGCACACCTGAGAAGCTCGTCTCAGGTGAAGGTGAGTTTCTCATCTGGGGCCCCCAAATTGCGAGGATTTTCAGATGCGGACTTGGCTCAGATGATTCGAATACCACCTGTTTCCCCCTCTCGAGTCGCCTTTGAGCTACCCCCTGATTATTTGTGAGTGGAGAGACTGGGCTACTTCTCAGTTTCCCTCTTGCAGAAAACCCCTGGCCGCTCGCAGCGAGTTAGTGAGATTTCTTTCAGAGCTTGAGAGATAAAGTGCCCCTGCGTGCTTCTTGAGTTTGCCCTTCTTCATCAGGCTAGGAGCCATGTACCTACTGGAGAATGATCTTTCCCCCCTCGTGACGCCGTAGAACGACCCCCGACGATAGCAGTTGCCCGGCAAGACTTCCGATGAGGGTTCTCTTTCCCGCCGCCTTGCTGAGATAGCCCTTTGAAATGCGAAGTATCCTCCCTCTGACCTTTTAGTTTTTTTCGAGGATCCCGCCATGTGCCTTTTTCCTCTTAGATCGCGCAAGACTTTCTCGTTCCCAGATGCATCAATCGCGAGAGATGACACCATCATGCACGAAGTATCTTCCCGGGAGTTTCCTTATCCCCACTCCCCCACAGTAGTTCTCTTGCCCCGAGTGAAGCTCATTTTCCCCTCCTGCTGCGTTCGGCGCACTT
>Ga0179593_1336246_pt1 | contig 17108 bp, 23 predicted proteins | sample CZODoug2_1_08_16_FD_185931 | JGI IMG/M metagenome (GOLD analysis project Ga0179593, IMG submission 185931) | Vadose zone soil fungal communities from Angelo Coast Range Reserve, California, USA - CZODoug2_1_08_16fungal (PacBio error correction) | ecosystem: Environmental > Terrestrial > Soil >... | reverse complement strand
TTCATTCCCCCCTTATTAACTTCGCTACAGACAATCGTATGTAATTTCCATCAATCTTGCGAAACTTTCCTTCGCCGTCCTTCTGCCATCGACAAGGAATGCCTTTTGCGAAACCATTTGGGTTCTTTACCAGGTCTAAAAAATTTCCTCTGCACCTCCTGCATCAAGCTGGAAGGCCCCTTTTTTTCCCCCCCTACTCCCTGTTCGCTGCCCCCCCCCCTATGGACGCACCAATGCTTTTATCACACCCACCTGTACTTACCCCCCTTCTTACCTTTTTCCTTTGGACAACAGTTCCCCTGTTGTGAACCCCCCACTCCTCCTTTGCCTTTACCGAACCCCTTCAAACTTGTATGGAAGTAATGACTCCGCACCTCCCAAAGGCACTTCCCCAAATTTCATTTCAACCACATCATTCCCGAAAAAACTTTTTTATTACCCATCTAGATGTGAATTATAAATAGTTTCTTATTGGAACGTTCCCCTTAATAACTTACGTCTCGCGCCGATGGAGCCTGTGAAAAGGATGAACTGATGATCCCCTTTTCCCCCAGTATGTGGTTCCCTTGAGTTATATAGATTTTAAGATCCCTTCGCCCACGGTTTTGTACGCGCTTCTGTTGCCTTTTCCCCCCCCCCCGTTTTGTTGAAGCTCTTTGATATAGATAATAGTTTCGGTTTTGCCCGGTCTCCTCGAACTTTCGCTACCGGTAGTACTGCCCAAGAGGTCTTTTCACAACCCCAACCCCCGTTTTGCTCCTTTGCAGCAACAGGCACCTCAAAGACCCAGCAGCGCCCCCTCCTTGTTTTCCCTGCTGGCTCGGGGCTAAGCGCGTTCATCCTAAGAATAACCCGTCGAGGTCGTGGACCGGCAATTCCGCCTGTCCTCGTGGCGCGTGTCTCTTCCTGGCCCTTGGCCAATCCGCTTCTGACTGAATTTATCCTTTAGAATTCGAGGAGGTGTTTCTACAGTTTTCTTTATGATTTTTCCCGTCAAGGTGATTGTCGTGCCCACTTTTTGTTGCATGGAGAGCATGTTCATAGCCCCTTCCACATCCCAAAGTATAAATTTGTGCGGGACCATTAAAGTGGCTGAAGGGTTGTTTAACACCACGGGTTTCCTTTTTTCCACATGAAACAACCTCTTCTTCCGGTCGTCTTGGTTCAGTCCGTTTGTTATACCATCGGCCTTGGTTGGGCGGTAATACTTTTTGGGTCCTAGCCCAGTGCCGTTAGCATTTCCTTATTGATTCTTTTGGTGGCTTGCTACCGGGAACAAACCCCCCCAAAATGTATTTTGATTACTCCATGTGGCGGTCAAGCTTAGGACCGGTCTAAGAATTTCCCTCCACGTTGTTCTATTTCCCACACTGATTCAGTTCAGACAAATCCTTTCTCCTTGCCTTCCTTTTCAGCCGTCTCTTCAAGAAGTGATTAGTCGCTTGGTCTTTTTTAGAACTCTTCCTAGTACTCTGATTCTGCTTTCTCTCTCTTCCCTAATGTTCTCGGAGTGCTTACTTTCTCGGTGTGTATTTAACCCCAACATCCTTTTTTTTTAACCAGATAGGCACATGGGTTGTCTTTATAATTTCCCTCGCGTTTACTCCCCTTTTTGGCTTTTGCTTTGCCTTTCTGTGTTTTAACCAGAATGTTGGGCACTACTATACTTTTTCATCACAGAACTCCTCTTGCGGTTGGACCTCCCTTCCGGATTATCGGACTCAGCTTATTTAGAGGGGGAGTTTACCCCCCTCCAGGATTCCTGAGTTTCAATTAGGATTTTAACTCCCCTGCCGACTGGAGTGGCGTTTCCCCGTCAAACCGAGGATTACTTACAACCTTCATTCTGCCTGTTGGTATGTCCCCACCAGTTCTTTTACCTTTTGGCTACCTTTTCACTTGGCTTCCTCTTTTTGGGCAGGTACACTTCGTCCCCGGTCTTAGTGGGTGGGCTTTTCCCGGTCCGGATTTTTAGGGCTTCTCCTTTTCTTCCCTTAAAATCATTTGAGGCACTCCAGTTCGATCCAGTGCATCTAAACGTTAACAGAGCAACAGATCCTTTTCTCCCTCTTCTGGTTTTGTTAATGTGGTGGAGGGTTTTGTGTCGGCCAGCGGTTTTTTTTTTGTTTTTCTCCCCCTTCCCCCTTTTGGTTACTAATTCTCTTAGCGGCTCCACGTGACCTCCCCCGTCTCTGTCAAATAGTATTGAAAAGTTTTGGGTTGCTTTGACAGCCCCCCCGTTTCAAGCGATTTTCCTTTTTTTTTTATTCTTTTCCTGCATGGGGAACGATTCGGTGTTACGAACAATCTTAGTGGGTGGTTCAATCTTTCCTTATCTTCCTTTTTCGATGGTTCAATGGTTTTCCTATCATATTCGCTGAGACGCAGTTTCGCTTTTCCTGTTTTCACGCATCGTGAAATAAGGAAATACGCCTCTCCCCTGCCGAGCTAAAATACCACTTACTTGGAATTTTTATTCTGAGCAATGGCGGCCATACTGATTCTCGTTTTCACCTGCCTCCCCCCCCTCGCCGAGGTATCTTCGTAAGCAGCATTGGCTTGGAAGAGAGGTTGATTTGGTTTTTTCTCTGACTCGTTGCTTTTTACATCCCAACAGATATTTGTGACACGGAACCCCACTTCCTGTTGTTTTCCCGGAACGTCCTCTTTGACAAATTCCAACTTTTCAGGAACGAGTCTCGTCTTGTTTGCCCCATGATCCTCCAAATATTAGCGTGGCGACCCCTCAAAATTGTTTTCTTGGTTGGCCTCCCCTTTATTATCCGTTTTTTTCTTAGTCTCCCCCAGATTGAATGCAAGTCACCCTTGCAGGCGCGGACGTTCTGACTTATTGAATCTTAGACCTACTGGTGCAGGTGGTTGTGTTGAACCCTTACGACCCCGAACTGTGCCTTCCGGTTACCGATTCCCCCCACGTGTAACTGTCCCTCCCCCGGTTTATCAATCTGCTGCATGTTTTTGGCTTATGATTCTTATTGAGGTAAGCCTGTCTTTATCGTCCGGTTTATTTTCCTCTTCTTGAGTCGATGTTCGCTCGCCTTTATAGTCCCCCTTCCCTCGAATTTAGGTAACCCCTGGGATATGAAACAATAGACAAGCTTCGATTATCCATCCATGTTCTCCTTTCTTTCCCACAACCAAATTCCCGGTTTGCACCCGTCATTATCCCCGACTCGTACTAATATTTCGTTGGCCCCTCTGGAGCGATAATCCCGCCAGGAGTGATTGTCGTTTATGCGGATTTTGAGGTTCAGATGCGGGTTTTACCCCCCTTTTCATCGAGGATCTCCTGGGATGAAAAATCTTTCGCCACCTTTTTGATTTGATTTCTCTCTCATCCGGAAAATTTTTCCTTCGTGTTCTATCCTTTTGATTTTTATCAAACCGATTGAGAAGGCCCTCCCCCAGGTCCACATCTGATAGGCTGATTTAAAGTCAGCAGGCAAGCCGCCTTCCAGCGGTCCTGAGTTTCACGGCTCCGTAACGCGCAGGATTAATTTATCAGGCGAAGTGTGAACACCTTTATCTCCTTTTTCTCACGCTTTTGTTGTTCCTTGATTCTCGCGCTGCAACCGCGCCTTACAATGAAACTTGGAGTTCCCGGTTCAGAACGCTTTCCTCGTTGCCGCTTCCTTAGATTTGACTGATCTCCCTCCTGGAACCCGCCCCCCCCTCCGACTTGGACATTGTTAGTGTTCCCCTCTGTTTGACCCCTCCATAACACCAACGCTCTCTACCTTGTCTTCGCACCTCCTCGCCTCCTCTTAGTCGCGTTTAAGCCATAGAAATAGGTTGTATTCAAATCTCGTCCGAGTCTGCACCCCTGTGCAACTCGGCCATGCTCCAAAATCCGCCTCCCCCCACGCTCATACATCCTTGTGAGAAGGCTCTGGTCCTCGGCATCGGAGGAATCCCTTTATTTTTGTCTAATGATTTTTAACCTCCTTTTTTTCCCGCAAAGCTGACCCCCCAATTTCGGTCCTTCCTATCTTCGGCTTCATACCATTTTGGTTGAGCAGTTTGGATTTTCTACAAAGGAGAGATTCCCTTCCCATATAAGGTCCCACTGTCTACGATTTAACATCCATTTGGACTAATCAGGGACCTTATAAACTGACTAACTTGCACATTCTTTCCGCGCCCGAAACCCTTCTTCTGGTTTGAACCATTTGCAGTATCGTCCGCGCGTGTGCCTTTCGTGTTCGGCAGTGTTTTCCCCCCCAATAACAGTTTGTAGTCTTCGTCCTAGAAGGTCCGTCCCCGGCAATCGCTGTCAGGTTTCGGCCGCCCGGTCTGGTGCTCGGCCCCAAAGCCTTTGCCGGCGTTTGAGTCCCCACAGTCGGTTTGCCCCGCCAATCCTTTTGGCGGATTCTTCCTCAGCCTCCGGCGGGATTTTTCACTTGAATTTTGTTCCCTCTTGCCAGGCTGTAAAAACTGCCTTTTTCCAAACCCCATTTTTTTGAAGAAGACAACCCCCCACTCTCTCCGTCACCCCCCTCCCCCCCTTCCCCATCTTCTAGTTCCCAAGTAACAATGTTTTCGAAAGTCAATCCTAATCTCGTCTGGCTTCAGGTTTCCCCTTAGTTCGTTATCTCCAGCCATTTTACCAGGACCCCCCAACCCTTCTTTTGCATTCCGTACCTACAGTATCCTTCATGGCGTAGAGTCCAATAATTTGATTGAAAGACTTTCTTTCCCCAGGACACCGCTTTGAATGTATCCCACTCCCTCTCCGATTTCCCCCCCATTGTCCGCCACCGACAAATCACTTAACTTTGGCTTGCCCCCTATTGCACCCCTAAATGTTTTTAACAAAATTTGGGACACCGACCCTTCCAATCCCCCCCTTCTATCTGCCCCCGTTATTTTCGGTATCAAAACCCCACCCATAAATTTCTGAATCACCCTGGTATGTCACCGTTTTTACAATCTTAGAATTCGTCCCTTCCCTTTCGTTGTATCCACCTAACCAACCTCCGCTTGGCCGAACCCCCCCAACCCGCCCTCCCCCCCAACTAACCACCCAAAACATAATATTTCCAGTGATCTGTGCTGTTATCCTGACCGTGATTTCTTCAGACCATTGATTTTTTTCAGAACCGTCCCTCTCCTCCAGTCGTTGTTCAATAATCGAAAATGTACCTTCAACAACAACTGCTAACGATATTTAAGTTCGCCAAATGGTTCCCGCAAAATTTGTTGTCCTCCGTCCTTTCCTGAAGGGACCAGTTTCGGCCGTTTAACTACTTTGGTCCTTTTATGAACGCAGCAGTTGATCCTAAGTCCCACTGTCCATCGTTTCGGTCCCTCATTTTAAAACCGTCGACCCTTTTTCCCTAAGCATAATCCGAGGAGACTCCATATGATTCAATCATTTCCTCCCTTCGGCGTTTGCCGACTTTCGTCCCACTCTGGTTTGCAAAACCCCTGTCCCCCTAGACGCCCAGACACCCAAGTGACGTCCCAACGTTTACAGGCCAAGCTATTGACACCATCACTGTTTGAACATTCTCCGCTGATCGGTTCCCGCCACCAAGTCCTCGTTGATTACCCCCTACAATCTCATTCGCCTTATAATTAGGATTGTTCGCGCCGCAGACCATAGCGTTGCTCCCTTCACGACACCTCCGTCCTTTTTTTCTTTAAGCGTCTTCCCCATAGAAGTTCTGAATTAACTTCCCCCAGCTAAGGTTTAGGCGACGCATCTTGATGGTCTCTTTACATCCCTCTCTTGCGGCCCAAATACGCGAAGTTCCTTCCCCCCCAATCTGAAATTGAACCCTTCCACTTTCTGTCTGCATGCTACCTGGTCCAAACCAACCAAGTCGCCATTCCCCCTTCACACCAATCAAGGATGGCCTTTACTTATAAAGCATACCGTTATGAGAACCCCTTGGTGACGAACCCAAAGGCCCGTTTTCTACCCCCAACTGAACCTTCACCAATCCTGAAAAGCCTTCGAGAGGAAATTTTTACTTTTCACACCGGACCCACCTTTTTTGAAAACCCCCCCTTCAGCCCCTTGAAATTTAGCCAACCATTCCTACCCCTGAGGCTTTTTCTAGTACCTTCGTCAATCAAAAACGGGGTCCCGTCCTCACATTGACTGTCAGGCCCACACCTCCCCTCAAACCACCTAGTGTCCCTATAGAGAGCTGCCAATTATCAAATCCCAACGCGGATTTTGGCACGGGGAAAAAAGGAACTATTTTCACGGCCGCTTTTCCTCGATCTAATGGCGTAAGATGAACCTTGATTCTAAATTTCCCCCTATGACCTGGTTTTCGGTCGGTATCGTGATTTTTCCGAGTCGAGCCATGCCACAGCTTTTGCAGCGGAGGATTTTGGTGAATTTTTAGGTTCTCCCTCTTCATCAAACAGTTTTTTGCAAAGAGGGGATCTCTCCTCTTTTTTCGTTCTGAAGCGGCTCCTTTCCTTTAAAGTTTCTCTCCCCCTGCGGTTTTACCCCAAATGATTTCGTCATGGCCCCCAAGCGTATAAAAAACCACTTTTCGAGGGACACGCCCCAGCAACCTGAATTTCGCTTGCAACCGCGTGGTCTATGGCCGGCTATCCGCAGATTTCTGCTGTCCCGAAGTTAACTTAGAGGTTCAAATTTGACCCGGGCCTCTTTTCCCGCATTCATCCTTTCCCTCGCTGATCGGCGGTGTCTATTTTTTTGTCACGTGGCCACACCGAGTTATGTTTCCCCTAATGTTACCTTGCAAGCATCTCTCGGATGCCCCCCACGTTTCGGTAGTGTGAGGAATTGGTAAATGTCTCTTCTTTTTGACCCTTTTTTCGGTCGCAGGGTAACTCCAATCTTCCCCATCCAAGTGAGGACGTGGTAGGGAAACACAAGATTGAAGGGTGGTTTACACCAAACTGTTTTCCTTTCTCACCTGATGTACACATTTAATATCCCTTCCGGTCTATTTTGTTAGTGTGTTGGTTGTTTAGGTAAGTTTGGTTCTAATTTAATTGGTTTCGTCCCTACCTGGTTTTTAGTCATAACAATCTCATGTCCACGCTCTTCCAGGGGAATTTTCAGGCCCGACAGTAATGTTTTTTTGATACCGGTTTCCCCCAACCCCCAATGTGTTGCCTCACTAAGCCGGGTGGCCAGGTTCAGTCTTGGCGACGGCCTTGAAAGAATTTTCCGTCTAGCTGCCCCTGGCGGCCGATTTCTTCGTCTGACAAATCCTTTTTCCCTTTTCTAATCCCTCCGGCTCTGGCACGATCTGCGCTCAAGTACGTTTGTCGGTACTGTTGAAATTCTACCTTTGATCTTTGAGAAAATAAAGGTCCTCCTGGCCTTTCTTTGATTGATTCTTGGCGGTTGCCGTAATCAACCACCCGATTCCGTTTTTCGGAACACCTGAACGGCTGGATAATGCGGTTCCTAATTAACGCGGTTATTGACCGTTTATTCCGTTTTTGGCGGCCTCCCCGGTTCTGTTTTCCCCCCCCTCCATGGGGTCCTAAGTATTCGGCCTTCCAAGAATTTTTGGCTGGTCACATGGGAATGAGCCGCCGTTCGGAGCGATTCCAAGGGAGTAGTTGTGTTTCACTGAGGAGGCGTTCCGTTTCCCTCTTCTGCAGCATTCAATGGGACTTCAGCTCGAAGGAGTTCTAAGTAAACCCCCTGGTCAAATTACCCCCTTTTTAACTTCCGTCCCTTGACTCCCTCCCCAAGTTGCTTTGGGTTCCCCAATTTGCGACCTAAAACGGCTTCTTATGGTTTGGGCGTCAGGTCCAGATTTTAACTACTTCGTTCCCGTAGGCTGTCCCCGTCCTTGTTTTTCTTTTTGGTTCTTCTATGACTTCTTCCATCAATGGCTGCCACTCTCATCTCACGGGCAGATAAAGTGCCCCATTAGACCACAGACGCCTCACTTCTTTTTTTTTAATTTGCTGTCGGGTTTGGGTTGCCAGCGGACGGTTTTTTTTTTGTTATCCCACTCCCACTTTCATTTCTTTTCGGCAACGACAAAAAAGGTTTCGTAACTCGTTCTGCCCTTGGGGTTGGCTTCCCGCACATTACGTGACAGCTATTTCCGGTCTTTGTGTCTTCTTTTACTGCCTTGGGCTTGTTGGTGGTACCATTTTTTTATTTATTTTCTTTATTTTTTAGTGGTTGCGATAGTTCCCCCCTCCCTTTTTTTCAGGTCTTTGTCGTTGCGTTATTGGTTTGTATCTTCGCTGCACTGCGCCTTAGATTTTTTCCTGTTTGGAAAGAAGCTGACACTTTTCAGAATTTTTTCCCCTCTCGCCATTGACTATCTCTTTTGTCCCGTCATTCAACTACGTTGGACTGATGCAGTCAATGGAGGCAATACGCCCTTTCTCCTTTCCCACCTGCCGTTCGATGTACCTTGCATTCTTGTACTCCCCAGAAGTGTGACGTTTTAGAACGAGCCGATGACCGGCTTAGGTATCTGTCGGATCGTTGTTGGCGGCTAAATTGCACATCTCTTTTTTGCCCCACTTTCCGGGTGGGTTGTACGGCGGTAGCTCGCCAAATTCCCCCCTTCCCCCTTTAGGGGGTATATTTTCGTTACCTACCATTACAGCTTTTGCGTCTTGGCTTTAATTCCCCGCAACTTCTGGGGTTGTAGCACGCCTGTAGAGGTTTGTCGACCCTCGTCTTCTTTAATTGACTTGTCTTTCGAGGCGGGCGTCCTTATTGCACGAAAGTTCCTAGAACCTACCATTGTTCCCCAAGGTCAGGATTTACCACTGCACTTCAAACCGTACCGGCCCCACGCCTGTCTCCCGATCAATGCCAAATTGTCCCGCGCTTTTTATCTCTGAGATCGGTTCCTTGATGCGGAAATTTGATTCCCTGAGTTTCCCCCGATGAGGTCTTAGTCCTCTTCTTTCCCCCTCGTCCTGCGTGAGGTTCGATTTCGAGCCTTTATAGCCCTTCCCGCTCCCTTCAGCTTTGTAGATACAACACCCATTTTACCATCAAGCGCGAAGTCGGAATAGTCATCCATTACCTTGTCAGCTCCGGCCACCCATTCTTGTGTTGAACCTTTTCGGTATCAAAGAAGATTAAAGATCGTGTTCCCGGGCCCGTGACGTCTGTATCCCCCTATATAAGGCCCTTCTCCCTGCTTTCCCTGAGTTTTGGCGGATTTTTGATTGCATGGCTATGGGAAATTTTTTTCATAGCCGCCTTTTGACTGGGGATGCAAAACAAGAGGGATGCCCACGCGTCCCGCCGCTGCTTCTCTCCTCTTTTGGTGTGCGGCCGGACACTGTCCCCTCCAGCGTTGTTCATATTTTTCTTATGATACAAACCGTAGCCGGCGAACCAGGTAAAAATTCCTTCTTGTTCCAGTATCTATTTCCCAAGAGTTCAGTTCCGCGGCAGCTGTCCCCGTCTTAACGATCACCTGCCGCAGGATTTCATTTTATAAGGAATTCCGTTTGGGAAAAGGCTGATCTATCTTGTTTCCATAATCCCTTGTGCGAGAGCTCCCTGGTTAACACGTCCTCTTTTCCCCCTGCCATCCTGCGGCTTTTCTCGGTGAATCCGTGTCCTCGGCCAAGCGGCCTTTTCTTCTTGAAGCCCCCCGAAAGATCGAGGGAGAAAATTTAGAATGGCTCCAAGAGTTTTACCTTTCAACAGTACCCTCCACACACGATCTATACTTTAGGACGTCATAAAACTTCGCTAATCTGCGTCGCTTTTTGAGCCCTCCCCCGCCCCCCCCCGTTGTTTGGCTCAACCCCTCTCAAGACTATTCCAAAAATCACCCTTGGACATTCCAACATCCCTCATACACGCTCCAGAAACTGGGGCCGCAGTGATTACGGCTACATCGTAATAGAGAGTGACAAGCTCTTCCTTTCGCTTCGTGATAATGAATTGGCTGGTACAAGTTTTTCCGTTTTTGAACAAGTGACCAATTTCTGGCAAGTAGGAAGTTTTTTCTTTTGGGTCCGAAAGTTGTGTTGGCCTCTACCCCATCCTTTGAGCGTGCTGTCTATTAAAGGCGCGAGCTACGTCCGCCGCTAAGTTAGCAAGGAAAATACTCGAAAGAAATGAGGTGCCTCCGCCTTGTCTCCTCCCCCAGTTATACAGGAAACCTTTTATCCCCCCAAACTAGGTTCCCCCCCCTTCGGATCGGTCCCCTCTCTTTGTGAAGTTATTTCTGAAGTTGTAAAGAGGCCCAATCACCCGTATGTAGAGCATTATGATTTCAATACGTCCTACCTTTGCCTCGCCCCTTACAGTTGACCATCTTTTTGATCGTCCCAAAAGTCAAATGCTCGGCTTGTTGCGTCCCACAACGTATCAGGAACAAGTGCTAACTAGCAATCCTTCGTGGACGGTACTTTCCCCCCACAGACGCTGAGAACGGAGGTCTGGACTATCTTTTTGTTACTCTGCCTTCCCGTGGACTTTTTTCCCCCCCCCTTATGTTTAAAAAATCAGTGCCATTCCGCGCCACAAAGAGATAATGCTCCCCCCCCCACTCCCCCCATCAACCTCCCCTGCTCTTTTCCCCTTCCCCTGATTCTCGCGAAAGCAATACGCTCAGAGATCGTCAGGTAAAGTTCTCCTCTTGCCGCCCTTCCGCCCACACCCTGCATTCTACCCTCCTTTTCAGTCGGCCTTTTCGCTCCCTTCAATTTCCTTTTTGCCTGATATCCGCCACCAATTGCCACTATCCCAGCATCCTGACACTGAAATCACGAACCAATTTCCTCCAGACCCTTCTACCTTATTTTTTTTGTTTACTTTCCTAATATTGCCCCCCCCCCACTGCCCCATGTGTTTTCCACCAGGTGCCCATTCAGGCCAAAGACCAGCAACCCAAAACCAGGTAATCTCTGTAAAGTTTCTGTTAACCCCACCCCTCAAATGTCCTGAGACGCTTCCCACCCCTTCTTGCCGTTGCCAGCTCGAGAAGTAGTGAAAGTTTTTTTGTAAACCCTAACTGCCGACACCCCACCCCAAGCCTAACATTACAACACCACCCTCCTATTTCTTCCCCTTCTCTGTTGCTCGTTACCCACGTTTTAATTACCGTTCTAGTAATGAGTGCAGCCGTGGCTGCTAACCTTTAGTCATACCCCCCTGAAGTTTCCCGACCCCTACCAACCCTACTCTTCAGTGTCCCCACCAAAACCCATTTGATCCGATTATTACTCGCCAACAGAGTTTTCAAGCAACTTAAAGCTTTAATTCAGTGAACCGTTTTTCTTCTGGCCAAGAGGGTTGTCCTTGATGAACTCCTCCGTTTCCTTGAGCACTTCATTTCCCTTTCCATCGTAACTCCGCCTTTTAAACCGCCTACCTTTTCGACTTCCCCCAATCTCGAAATTAATATTCGACTAAGAAGAATTTGATTTAATTCCCTCCATTCTGTAGTCCCTTCTTTCCTGAAGAAAATTTTTTCCCCCATTTTTCTTTTTTAAAACCACCAGGGCTCTTCCCAGCACAAGGCTTCAACTTCTTTCCTATTCAACACTCTATTGAAATTTCCTAACCTCCAAGAAAAGGTTTTTTTTTTTTTTTTTTTTTTTTTTTTTCTGACCCTCCTCTTTTTTGATTCTGGTTAACTCAAAGTTAAATCGTTTTTGTATTTAACTCCCCCAGCAGGTACGTAATAGAGCGCCCTTCGGCCCATTCTTTGAACCTCCCCCTCCTAAACTCGTCATCGTCCTCTTTCTCCCCCCCTTCCCCGCGACTTGCGCGAAGCTTTTTTTTTCCCCTCTCACTGCTGGAATTCATCACCCCCCTGAGATGAGGCCTTTTGTCCCCCCCCCCCCCTTGACTATCCATAGGTGAGATTTCATCTCCATTCCCTCCTTCCCTTTTCAAAGGCTTGCCCTCTGTACTCCTCCCTGAACGGCCTTCCCCAGCATTCGTGGCCCCCTTTTTTTTTTTTTTCCCCCTTTCTAAACCCCCTCTCACATTCTCCCTCCTTGGCCCCCCGTTTCCTGTGACTGGTCCCTCTTATTTTCTTCCTTTTCCACCCCGATTCTCTCTGGAAGCAACCCCTTCCTATTTTTTCTCAACCCCCCCCTTACTTACAACCAATAGAACGTCCCTCTGAGGACCTGTTTCAGTTGAACTGTCAACCCTTTTTTTGCTTAGATTTCCTTTTCCCCCCCACCCCCTTTTTTTTCATTTCAATTTTGATGGTCATCTTTTCTTCCCTTCTTCCCGAGCAACCAGGTTCCACCCTCCTAACCTTTCCCCAGGGGCACCACCTAATCCCGCCACCTAGTTTACTCAGTAGCTGTCAATTCTAATTTTTTCTTTAAAGCGTGAATTTTCCCTTACCCAGGACTCTCCCTCTCCCCTGCTCTCCTCCCGATGTTAATGGCTAATATGAACGGATTCACTTTGACCTCCCCCTTGTTACGGCCCCGGAATCATTACTCGCTAGCCCTAGCATCAAAGCCTTTTGTCCAAGAGGAGTGAATGGTTTTTTAGTCCATCTATTAAAAGTTTCACCGACTCTGGCTGTCTATTATAGAGATAATAGTAGTTCTTCATTAAGTTTCTCCATAAGGCAGTTTTCCCCTTCTATTCAATGAGGTTCCCAATTTACTTTTTCCCCAGATTCTTTTTTCAACACGTTTTATGATTTGTGACTAAAATTCAAATCCTCCGCCTCTTTACACGAATTTCTTTTGCGAGGGATAGCTCTGCCGTATTTCACTGACTCCGTAACCATTCTATGTACACTTTCCCTCCTTTAATTTTCTTCGTCAATTTATAATTCTGCTCGCTGCGAGTTTTTTCTTTACGCAAGTTCCCCCCCCACCTGGCTTTCCCTCCTTATAATTGCTCTTATACGAGGATTTCCCTCCCCTTGTGTTCGTTTGAGTTTCCATGCCCCTTACTGTTCACTTTTTCTTGAGTTGCCCAACATTGTTTTGCTGGCGCGTCAGTTCATTCTGCAATTTCCTTTCCCCCCTTTTATTACCTTTTTTTCGGGACACATTTTAAAGTGGTCAGTTTTTTTTTCACAAACGGTTTCCGTTTGTTTTTCCCAACTCCTTCCCCACTCTTATTTTTTTAAGTCTTCTTTCTAATACTCGGACTTTTTTTTCTCCCTCTACTCCTTTTGTGCCTCCCAGACCCCCAATAGATGGCCCCCCTGCCAGCGTGAATTGGCTCCTGGTCGCATTTGTTTTAAAGGGAACCAACCCCCCCTTTTTTTTTCCCCGCACTGACTTTTTTCATTCCTTGCCTATTGGAGAGTCCTCGAAAGATTTTTAATTAGACTGCTTCCAATTCCTAATTTCTCGTCCAATTTTTCCTCTACCCTTTTACTGAATCCAGAAGGCTCGAACAGATCCCCCTTTCCCTCTCGTCGGTTTTTTCTCAATTGCGCTGCATAGTATTTTCTTCGGCCTTCCCTTTTCCAATCTCCTCCGTGCCTGCTCTTCTTTTCCTTTTCGGTTGACTTTTTTCCTTTTCCCTTTTTCAAACACCTCTTCTTTTGGTAGTTGACCACCAGATAAAGTCCGTTCCTTTTTTCTTCGAGTTTCTAATGTCAATAGAGGTCTTCTTCCCTGTTTCTCTTCCTGGGTCTGGTGGGCCCGCCTTGGGTGTTTTTCCCCAGAATGGGTGGACAGAATTGAGCCGTTCCCCCCCTGCTCTATGGTTTAAATCTTTCCTCCCCAGCTTTTATTTTTTTCTCTTTATCGCCGTTTTACTTCTATTTCTGAGTTTTCTTCCTTACTTCTGTTTTCACAGGCCTTATCTTGTACCCTGGAATTAAGCCTTTGATTCTTTTTCATACGGCAACCACCAGCCGTTTCCATTCTACCCCCTTTTTTTTCAATTCCTTCCCCTTAGGGTCCTTTTTTTTTTAAAAAAGGTCTTCTTTGCTCCCCCTTAATCTCTTGCTCCTATTTTTTTTTTCTTTTTACCCTTTGTCCGGATTCGTTTCGTTTTGAGGGGTCACTTCCGTTAGGCTATTCCGTTTTCACCAAGCAATTGGTCCCCTCAGTCCTCTTTCACTTTGTCATGATCCCCGTTACTCTAAGAGGATTTTCCTACACTTTCTTTGGTGTGGTTTCTTTTTTCTACATTGGTTTGTTCGGGTTTTGCTTCCAAGCTAGGGTAGGTGGTGTTTTATTCCCGAAAACCCCTGTATAGGCCTCCTTTTTTTACTCCCTTTCAACGTTCCCATACAAGGTGTTTTTCTCTTCTCTCGCATTGGATTTTTTTTTTTTGACAGCCCAAAAAGTGACCATCGATTTTTTTCTGCTTTCCTTTCCTTTGTGACTTTGGTGACCCAACTTTCCGTGGGGCCCCTAGTAATTAACCTAAGTCCTTTTGTTTAGGTGGATTCACCTTTTTGTCTATTTACTTTCCCCGCCGGCTCGCTTTTTCATTTTTTTTTCCTGCACATCGTGTCTAATTCCTAGTTTTACTCCAATGCCTATCTTATTTATGAGGTTTTTTTTTCCACCCCGTTTTGCCGGTTATGAATGTCTACATGTCTTCCCCCTAATTCTACTTTTTCCCGAAGTCCCCCACGAGATAGACTGTCCCTTCTGGAAAGGTAAGTCTGGGACGTTGGTCGATAGCGATTGATTTGGCGTTTTTGAGATGATCCTCTTTTTTGGCGTCGGACGCAACCTACTTATTTTTGGAACCATTTCATGTGTGTAGGACCGGGAAGCTAGACCCCCAACCCCCCCCCCCCCCAAACCATAAGTTATTTCCTCTTCCATTGCCATATAATTCCACCAAGCTCTTGAGAGTGTCTCCCGGCTTTGAATATGTGTGTGGGTTGTTTTCTCCCGCACTTTGTTATGGATTGGTCTAGCCACACGCCGTTATTTCCCTTAAATTGATTTCTCTTCCGTTGAGGAATCCTTTCTCCCTTCTCGAAGACTTTTCCTTGGGCGTCGTTGACACACCTGCCAACCCCTCCCCCCGAACGTCCACGACTTTGACCATACTGCAAATTGTCGTCCGTAGGTTTCGATCGAGACTTTTTCCTTGATTCTTCCCTTTTGTATCGTCAAGGAGTCGTCCCGCATTATTGCTCGTCCTTTTCAGGGTATTTTTTGATATTAGCGTTTTCTTAGTGGTAGAGCGGCCTTTTTTTACCTCCCCCTCGACATTCCCTTGTATTCACCACCCCAACCCTTTCTCTTCAACCCCTCCGACCCGGAAGTCTTTCGAGGATATAAATTGTTTGTTTGCGGCCCCCATTCCTTTTACAACTATCAGGCTGTCACCCCTCGCGCTCCCGATCTTGTTCTCATTCGATGCCCTTTTTTTACTCACTTCTCCCCCCTCTTCCTTGCTCGTTTCGGAGGCTTTGCTTTCTCCTTTCTCTGGTTTCACCGTGTTCATAGAGGAAGATCTTTTTTCGCAAACACGTGTATGCCGCGTTTTCCCCCTCCCTGGGCGCGTCTATTCGCGGCCGCACCCTTCGATTTTTCCACATGACTATGAAAACCGTGCCTTTGTTTTCCCGGTCCCCCTCCCTTGATTTTTTTACAGGAGAGAAGGACAACCCTCTTTTTTTCTTTACGCGCCGCTTGAAAAGGCTTACCGCTCAACGCGACACGATTCATGTCCTAAGTTGACTTTTTTTTCACAAGGTATCTCTCTTATTTTCATCTTCCCTCCTTTTTTTTTTTCGCTGGATGAACCTTTTGCAACCCAAATGACCCCTTGGGCCTTTTTTAAGCTGAGCCGTTTTCCCTTATCTTCTTCTTTTTTTCTTCTCTCTTGAATGCATCCTGATGGGACAGTTCTCCTTTGACTCCCTTTTTGATCCTCCCACTTCCTCTGAACCCACAGGTATTTCAATTGCTACGCATCACTCTCTCCTCATCGTGCGTCGCGTGGAGCTACTCCTTTGTTTTTAAATCCCCATCTCGGTACTCCACTTGAACAAATGGACCCAGCTGGCCATTTTCCAAAAATAATTACATCTCCCTAACTCTTGTCGCAGGTTTATCTTGAACAAATTTCCATCGGTAGTGAACAACCTTAGTATGATATTTTAGTTTTCCAATTATAGGGTTCCTCTTGTGTTCCTCCCCTTTCTTAACCATTCTGGATCATCGCAATTCCTTTCCTTGGTAGGTGTTGTCAATCCATTTGGTTTGAAAGTAAATTTCCTTTGACTGTAGTAGGGCGTCTATAAAGGCGCTGCCTCTACGCTCTTCCTTGCGTCATCCATTTAACCTTACGTCCTTTTCCCCCTCTGGGACTCCGCGGGAATCATCAAAAGGTCCCTTACCTACGGCAACCTTATGGCCGATACCCAATTGACATTGCTATGTCACCTTTCGGGTGCTTTCGTGTTCGTGCCGTGTCCACTCCTCCCCCCCCCCCATGCCCAGGTCGTTCGCATTCCAAATAAGTCACGACAGGATCCTCATTTGTAATTGCACCCTCTGGTTGCGCGGCCCCCGCCATTCTCCCCTTGTCCCCCCTTTTTTCGCCACACATAGTTCGGCCACCCCATTTCTCCCTCCTGAAATGGCCGATAATTTCCCTGACCAGAGAAAGGCGGGAACTTGACATAAATTGTCGACTTCATTGAAGTAACCCCACCCATGTTCACCACTAATCTTTTTTCTTCCCTCCGCCCCACAATAGTCTTTTCCTTTCAACTCCACCAAACACGGCTCGTTATCCACGTAAACTGTTTTGTACCTCAAATAAGATAGTTGTGGGCAGTCAGGTTCCCACCACTTTCTCGTCTGTCCCTTCCGCATAATGCCAAACTTCGTTGACTCTGATCCGCCATAAGATCGGCATTGGCGATTTCCCTATTTCTTAAGATAGTGTCTTTTCACAGGAACTGATGCGGCACTGCGAAACTCCTTCTTTTTTCCCCCCACTTTGCCCTTCCCCCCGACCCAACCCTTCCCTTTCCTTCACTATGACACCCACTGACACTGTTGCCCAAGCGTGCCCCATTCCTTTAGAAATCTTCACGCTACATAAACCACATGCGGCTGTCGTTGCTGGTGCAACTCTTTCCCCTGCCCCACAAGGTTCTTCTTATCTCGTCCACACCCCCTGTATTGGTCAACAGTGCCTATAGAATTCTTCCACGACAGTTTTCTTGTAATAC
>Ga0179593_1525078_pt1 | contig 17110 bp, 24 predicted proteins | sample CZODoug2_1_08_16_FD_185931 | JGI IMG/M metagenome (GOLD analysis project Ga0179593, IMG submission 185931) | Vadose zone soil fungal communities from Angelo Coast Range Reserve, California, USA - CZODoug2_1_08_16fungal (PacBio error correction) | ecosystem: Environmental > Terrestrial > Soil >... | reverse complement strand
TGTTTCCCCGATTTTGACGGGTATAGTCGACTAGCTGAGGATGCCCTTTATACTGCTACACTTCATTCCTCCCTATGTCTTTTTTTTCCAAGACTTTTTCAAGTCATGGTTTACGTTTCTTGCACTGGTGTTTTTTCTCTCAGCCATTGTGGCTTTTTTCAACATTTTTTTACGCTTTCCTCTTTTCTGAGGTTCTTGCGTTTGGACTGTTCCAAGGGTCGCTTCCCCGAGGGTGCGTTTCGCTGCGACGTTGTTTCGTTTGACCTTTGTTTTTTCTTCCGTTTTTCTTCCGCGTGACCATTCCCTTACGTTCCCCGATTTTTTACATTTTTCCCCCTTTTGAAGAGGCCCCCAGCGTTTCCTTTTTCGTATGGTGTCTTGCTAAGCTGGTGACAGCTCTATGAGTTTTATTTACGAAGTTTTTGGTCCCGGGGCTCTTTTCGCTTTACGATCTTTTTCCCCCTTTTCCTCCGCCTTTTTTCGGGACTTTTTTTTTCTGGATAACCTTTTGAGAATTTTTCTTCCATTCAGACACGCATAACCTTCCTGATCTTTCAACTTTCCCGTTTTGAACAGGGGGTTCTCCCCGGATTTTTGAGTCGGTTCTAGCGAACCGACAAGTTTAGTCCCCTTGCGACGTCGCGGCCTTCAAAGCCCTCTTTACGCCTTTTCGGACCTATTTGTTTTGTTTCTCATTCTAGACGGATCCTAGAGTCCTTTTTACATGAAGTGGTTTGAGTTTTCACCCCTTCCCTTGGACTTTCATGGTGTTCTTCCCGGGCCTTGGTCCCCCGTAACCTTTTCTTTTCTAGGTTTTTCCCATTTCAGACGTTCCTGTGGCCCCCCTTCTCCATTTTTTTCCGTAATGGGATTGGCTTTTTCTCCTTCACTTCGGCTAACCCCCCGTGGGATTCTCATATTTCTTCCCTCGGTTGAGTCTTCTGACCTTATCTCTGGGTGGGTGTTCCCCCTATTCCCCCCCCCCGTCTTTATTCCCTCGGCTTTTTTTCCCGAGCCATTTGGAGGTTTCTTTTTTTTCTGTTTTGTATGTGTTTTTTTTTTTTGGGGTTCTTTCATTCTCCCCTTTGCGGTTGCAACTTTTTTCCCTTGTTTTCCCCTCGGCCGCTAGTGGTTCACATCTTGTTCTCGCCCCGGTGGACCCCGTTACCCGGCTTTTAACACTGGACGGTCTTCCTCACACTTTTCCGACGTTTTTTTCCTTTTCAACCTTTTACCTGCAACCTGTGGACTTCCGTTTTCCCCTCCAGGCTTTATCTTACTCCCAGCAGGAAGGCTTCAGGTCGTTTTTCTTCGGTTCATTCTGGAAACCCTCCTTTCAAGAAGTCCCGTCGATAGGTGAGGGTTCCAATCCTCCCTTTTTTCCCTGTAGACTGTAGTTACTTTTCTTTAAGACTGATTTTTCCTCACCAGGCCCTTTTTCTCTTTTTCTCCTTGCCGCTCGAACCAACCCCCCCGTGTTCTTTCCTTAGTTTCTCTAGGATGCACTTGGTCCCCACTATTCTTTCAACCCTATTGCCTCGCTTGACGCCCCCTGAATTTTGCGAACCGTCCCTTTTTCCCTTCAAGGCTTTTTTTCTTTGAGGTTTCACCAAACCCTCGCAGAAGCCCTTTTGGCTATTCTTTTTTTCCTTTTTCCTTGCATCTTTCCTTCTTGCTTTTCTTGGTTAAAGCCAAATAGAGGAGTTCAGTAGTTCTTTCCTTCCTCCCCCCCCTGAATCGGAAGACCCCCGAATGCGTCCCATTTTCTTTGGAACTTTTTCTCCCTTCCCGTTCACGTAGTCATTCACTGCCGACTAATCTTGTTGGTGAACACTAGCTTGTTTCGTGGATTCGATAGATTCAAAATTCATTTCGGTTCTTTCCCCCCAAAGATAAGTTCGAGCCCTTTTTCCCTCTACGGCCGCCGCCTCACTTGTGCTCCCTCTCCTAGTTGGCGGGCGTCTTTTTCTGAGTATGGCGTTTTATCCGTCCTTTGGCACACCCTCCCAACCCCGGGTAGGGCATGCCTTTTGTGCCCTCCAGCAAACCTGGATCATCCTTATAATTTTCCTTATTGTTTTTTTTTTGACGAGAGTTGGCCTCAGGCCCTCCTATTTTAGAGTTCTTGACAATTCCTTCTTTTCCATAACCCACACCCTTTTTCACATTGTGTCCACCCTCGTTTCCCCTTAAGACTTCAGTTAACTCTCGCCGGTTATTCGTGATTTTTTTTTTTTTGAAGAAGAGTTTGGATTTTCACCGACACCCGGCTGTGTTTTAATTAGGCACCCCCCCCCTTGAAACCTCCCCAACTTCCGGATTGGTCTTGCTTTTTAATTTATCGTGTGGAATCCGTGGACTTTTTATAGTGTTCAGTAGTAAAGGATTTTATATGCTTTTTGAAGATCCCCTGTGTTCCCCCTTGGTGTTCCTGGGCTCTTTACAGGAGGCCTTTGGACATTGGGTTTTTTGGTATGCTCTGGTTTACTTCTTTTTCTTCCAATTATCTTTTGGACTGTTAGCTTTTTTTTCCCCCGCCTTGCTTTGTTATCCCTCGGCCAATCTGTCCCTACACTATGATCTGGGCATTTCAACCCCAGATTTGCTCAGTGGTTCTTCTTTCAAAGAACCCATTTCTCCTGGAAGGTGAAGCCTCTTAGGTCTGACCCCCCTCAACTTAGTTGTTTCTTCAATGACTTTTTTCAGTACCCCTGCCAAAGGTTCCACCCTGCAGATATCTTACGGTCTTCATCAGAGATTGATTCCACAGGGCTTCCCCAGAACTTTTTTTAGGTTTAGATTTTTCGGAGTCAGTTTCCCCCCGGCTCCCGTCCGTCAAACATGTCAACTCTACCAATGAAGTATTTTTTTCTCAAGCCTCGACCGCCCTCCGTTCTGCAAACCCCTCCTTCAACTTTCCCCATTAATGATCCCCCTCTGCCTTGCGTTTTTTTTTCTTTCGCCAGTGAACTTCTCTTTTACCCCGACCTTGTTGTGTTTCCCACCAGTACATCTTCTTCTTCTTTGATATTAGTTCAGCGTCCGTTTTTCCGGGCTTTTTTTTTTTCTCTTTTTCGTTCGTGACCATCTTTATGCGTATTGATTCTCTATCCCTCCAAACAGTATCTTTCTCCCACCCTTCTCTCTTTTTTCCCCAAGGCCTTTCAAGCCTTTTCTTCGACTTCTTTTTGGCCCCTTTTTTTTAAAAGTCTTTGCGAACTCTGTGTGTTCTATTCTCCCCCTCTTTCTGCCCCAGAGGGGTCGAATATTCTCACCACCCCTTTTTTGTGTATCTTTATTTCCTTTTCCACCGCCCCAGGGTGGTTCCCACCCGTGAACTAGTTGAGTTTTTTGGCAAGAGCTCTCGGGATTTCCGGAAGGACTTTAACCCCTTTTACTTTTTGCATCTTTTCGAGTTGTTTCTTCAGCGTAGTCCAGTCCTTTCCAGCTTCCCGGACTCTTGTTCCGACGGTTACTGACTTTCTCTTCCGAGACCTTCTCTTTTTAGAATCAAGGGATACGTTAGGGTCTTGTTTTCTTTTTTTTGTTAAGTGACTGCTTGATGTCTTCTTCTTCTTTCTTACCCTTTCTTTTTCCTTGAACTCCACTCATATTTATATGATCCTACCTGCCCTTTTGTTTCTGCACTTTGGACCCCCTCTGTACTAAGTTTTATTTTCATTCCCCATTTTTTGACCCCGAAGTCAACTCGTCAGAACTTTTTTTTCATCCCTTTTATCTGATTCCCTTCGTGTTTTTCGGAGTCCGAGGCCCCTAGGTTCTTTTTTGCCTTTCGGGGCAAGCCGAAATTTTTTATTTTACAGCCTCTTCTCCCCCCCCCGAAGGTCCATCAGCTTCAACGCTTTTCCCCGATGGTTGTTATTACCTTCTTCTACGAATTTCGGGGCCCCACCTTCTCTCCTTTTCCGATTTCGGGACTCTCCCCCTTCCCTGTAACCTTTTTGACCTCTCTTGATAGCCTTACCGTCCCATTTCCCCCGCCCCTCCAAGACCCCACTTGTGTTTGGTCCTTTTCCTCTGATTTATCCCCCGCCTCGTCAATAACTTAAAATTTTTTTTTCACCTGGGATCCCCTTTGACCCTACCGCTTTCCCGGTGATTTTCCCTAATTCTTCATATGCTGTTGTACTCTTTAAATACCCGGTCCGAACATTTTTTTTGTCTTCTTTTGACCTGTTTTTCTTTTGCAGTATTTCCGTTTCAATCCCTCTTTGGGCTGTCGGTCCTCCGTAACTTTTTCCAGGGTTTCCTTAGTGTTCCTTAAGTTTCTGACTTGTTTTCCCCGTCTCAATTGACTCCGTCTTGTTTCATTCTATAAAGAGCTCAGCTTTATCTTACATGAACCGACTATTTCCATTGTATATTGTTGCTCGCCGGTTGCCACAACTTTGATTACTGGGCGGTTTCCCCATCCTATGTTCACAAACTCTAGAAGTTTGTACAGCTTTCCCCCAGTCCGCGTTTTTTTACTCGTTCTGTTAGGCTTCTTTAGTATTAACCTGGTTTTAGGGTCGCTAAGACCCGGCAGTGGTCTCTCTCGTCCCAGGACGTTTTTGGGTGAGGCGTGTTCTCCTGTGAGTGTTTTTTTTTTTGCAACCCTCAGATTCCGGACCCCCCGACTTTCTTCTTAGAAGCCCTCTGGTTTTTGGGGGGGGTTTTTTTTTTTACGAGGCTTCCTCCTTACATCCACGGACTGCCACGTCCCCCCCCTCATTTATTCTTTTTCAGTCCTCTTTTTTTCATAAAGTTTTTTTCCCCCAAATATTTACTTTTTTGAGATTGGTGAGTCCAGACTTTCTTTTCCCCAGGAGTCCGGCCCCCTCAAGTGGCCGTCCAACCCCTTGTTGCCCCTCTTCCGCGAAACGTGTTCCCCAGAGCCCTTCCTGAGGGGCCCCCCCCAATGGCCGTACATATAGTTTTGTTTCATCGCAGATCCCCCTGATACTTCAGTTGTGTCTCTGAGACCATATGTACTTGACGTCCTTTTTTGATTGTAATTTCACCCCCATACTTTTTTTGGTGTCGGTTCCGATGTCTCCAATACAGTTCCTTACCCCGGCACCTCGATTCTCCCAATCCCGCGGCTGATCTTCGCAAGTATTCGGCCCTTCTGGTATTGGGCCCTTCTTTTTCCCAAGGAAACCCGCGGATTTCCTCTTCCTGTTTTTCAAAGGGCGCTTGAAACAAGTCCCCCAGTGGATTTTATCCCCAATGCTTCGTTCCCCTTTCAATCTTCCTGTTTTCTCGTACAAGTTGGTCCCCCTCGGGGCATCCCCTTTTCCCTCCTACTTTTACCAATTTCGGTCGGTCTTTTCTACTTTTTTTCTTGTTAATTTTTGCTGACCAAAGACATACCCTCCAAGCCAGACGGAACGGTTTTTTTCATATCCCCTGGTGCCCTTCCTCCCCCCAGTTGGTTTCACTCGTACTGAGGAGACCGGGCCCTCTGGCCGGAGCTCGGCGTTCAAGGGTTTTTCTTTTGACATATTATTCCCCAAGATTAGGCCTCGGAAGTTTTTTTTTCGAGTGTTGCTTGACTAGGGTAGGATCAAGTTGAACCCCCCTCCTCGGCCAGTCTCTCCTCTTAAGTTTCTGACCTTCCGGCCCCCATCAGGTTTTTTTCCCCCCCCCAATTTATCATCCATTCCCCAACACCCCTTTCCCCATCTTTAGGACAGGTCGGGCTCTTTGTGGCTCCTTTGGCCGTTGTGATTTTTCCCATCTTACGAACCTACCCCCCCTGTCCCCATTTTACTTTTCTCAAAAAGGTACACACCTGCTGCCCTCCTATTTTCCTTCAGATGGCCTTCTTGCCTCCCCCTATTTTTCATTTGATTGACGACGGAGGTGTTTTTTTTCGTTGAGTTTCCATTTTCTGCCGCGACCTGTTTTTTTTCTCATCCTTTCACGGCCCTCGTTGAAGTCTTTCCCGGTACGTTTCTGGGTTTCCCATGGCATTTTTTACTCGTTCCCAACATCCTTTTTTCCGATTCCTTTCCCCCCTTGAACTCCCAGCGGGTTTTTTTCTTTCTTTCGGGGCTCCCCCCCTTTCAAAGTTTCTTTTTTTTTTTTCCACGTTCCCCCAAGCTTCTTTTTTTTTTACTGGGAACACTTCTTCTGGTTTGAGCAGCCCTCCAAGTTTTTCGTTTTTTTCCTTTCTATTTCTTTTCTTAGGGCGTCTCCGCATCCCGGACTCCAGGTTTTGAGCCCCCTGATTCCCCCTAACGACTTCCTCGGGGCCACCAAATGATTGGGTTTCCTCTTTCATTTTTTTAGACACGATCACTTTTTAAACCCCCTTTTTTCTAGTTATCTCTTCAAAGGTCCAGGCTTCCCTTGTATCCTCTCCTCGTGGAGTTTTCTTACTCCCTAAGATTTTCCCCCCCCTAGTACCTATAAGGAATGGGCTTTGTTAGGTAGCCCCTCTCGTGACTCCTTTAATAGTAGTCCTTCCTCTTCCCCCTCCAAAGACCTTTTCAGAATCTCCAATATGAGATCCTTTTAATCCCCCCCCTACAATCTTTTAACCGCCGGTAGGACTTTTCGGTCCCACCTGTTCCAGGATTTCCTCCTCGTGCCACGTCCACCTTTTTTCCTCTCCCCGGCATACTTTTCCATCGCGCCCAAGACGCCGGACCCAGGCTTTTTGTTAGGTGTTTCCCCCTTCTTCCAGTTGCTTCCACCCTGGGAAAATTCTCTCCCCTTTGTTAGAGTCTCCCTGGTCCTTTTGGTGGTTTTTTCCCTTTAACTTCTGACCGACCTGTCCAGAAGTTTTTTTTTTCTTACTCCGTAAGTCTCGGCGTTGGTGTTTTTCGAGTTTCCGTCAGGTATCCCCCTCTATAGCAATTAATCTGGCTTCCCCGATTATCTAAATCTTTTCATAGGGGTGAGTCTTCATTGTCAGTTTTCCCTATCCAGTCGGGGGATTAGTTCTCCCTATGATTGCCATGGTAATAATTCATTTTTCTATACCTCTGCCGGATTCTCAAGGCAGCGTTTCAATTGTCATGTGACGGTATACCAATTCTCGTGTTGGTTCCCGGCTTGACTGACCTGGAATCCGGACTCCTTTTTTGACCGAATCCCTTGTTAGGCCCAGTTTCCCTTCATCTTCCTCTTTTCAAGTGGTGCTTTTCCCGATCCGGGTTCACTTTCCGACCCTTTCCCCCACTTTTTAAACCCCCAATTTTGAGCGTGTCTTTTTTTACCTGCAGCTTTTTGGCCCCTTTAGTCCATTCTTCGTTTTCCCCTTTTTGGTCTTCTCCCAGGGCCCCCTGTTAAGTTCTCCCCTTGCAGGTTTTTTTGGTGATTTGATCGAGGTTGGACCTTCTCCTTCCCCATTCGGGCCTTAACTTTTTTTCGTATTCGCTTTCCTTTGCCCTACTTTCTTTTCCTGCACCCCCCCTTTTGTAAGTCCCCCTCCCCGGGCCCCCCTTGTCTCTTTGTTTTTCGTCAAACCTCTGCGATTTACATGACGGCCAGTTTTTTTCATCGTCCTCCTTCCACCAAGCCTACTCTTCAACCTGATTAAGGGGTTTGTTGATTCAAATCCTTGATGCTAGACTGGGAGAACTAAGGGTCTTTCGGAAACTCCTCCATTTGTTGACTTCTTTTCAACAAAGAGTCTCTGCCCCCCCTGATCGATTAGACTGATCATCGAATCTTTCCCCCTACCGGCCCCCTGCCCTAGAGCCTTAATTTCCTTTGAGGTCCACTTCCCCTTGGACCGATCCCCCTTTTCTAACGTGGGTTTCCAGTCGTGATTATCTCGGTTTCAAGACCTTTACTTTCGGGTCTTAACCCCCCAAATTGTTTGGGGCGCTCACCGATTTTCTTTGGGCTTCTTATGTTTTTTTCTTTCGGGGACACCGGTTTTCCTGTGTGCTGTTTTCCTAAAGTTTTCTATGTCCCCCCCCTCTGAGTTCCCGTTTACACTCTTCCCTTCCGCACCCTTCTGCCTTTTGGGATCTCCGTGAACGGCAAATTTTGTTCCCCAAGTTCTTTTTTCCTAGTCCCCTTTTTTTGATTGCGTATTACACATTACTTATCTATTTGGTCTTTCTTTTCTCCGGACGGCCGCCAGAACGTCCTAAGGGCCCCTTTCTTCCTTGAGTCGTATGGAGACCCCTAGCGTAGAGGTTCACTTGGAACCAGGATTCTGTTGTGACCTTACCCCGGCGTGCCTGAACTAACACTTCTCCATATAACTGTCCTCTTCGTAGATCTGCGTTAAGTCTGTGCGGCTTTCCTCCGCAGGCCGTCCGGTTCCACTTGGACCCTGGTTGTAATACCCCCCCCGTTACGACTGAAGCTGGTATTTCCCTCTTCATGCGTGATTGTGGATCCTCATGTCTTCTACTCTTCTCCGGTCTGTTTATCTTTGAACTATTTGGAATCCCTTACGTTCGTTGGTCCCTTTTCGTAGTGTCAATATCCTCCCTCCTTTCCCCTCTGGGATCCCTTTGGTGGACCCTTTTTTTTGTCCGTATTTTTTCTCCCCACGTCCGTCATGTGTTCCCCTTTATGCACATCTCGGTTTTTCTTGCGATTGCCCCGCAGAGTTTCTTCTCCACGGTTCCTCCCAGGTTTTCCACTTAGCTCTTTTTTCCCCATGGGCAGACACTTCGTACAAGTGGCTTTGAGGGTTGTCCCCCAAAATTTTTTCCTTCAATTCTTCTCCGATTTTTGTTCTTCTCACCACCGTTACCCCCCCTGTCCCAGGCCGATCTGCAGGCCTCTTTTTCTTCGGTGTGATTCGCGCAAACCAAAGTTCCCGTGTTTTTTGAGTTCTTGTGGGGCTGAGGAAGTTTTTCTTCAAGAACGGATCTGTGTGACCTCAGTTACGAATAGTTGCTTTTGTTTTCGGACCGTCTTTTTTCTAAGCTTCGGCCCCAAACCACTTTGATCATCCAATCTCTCAACAAAACCGTTTTTGCACCCTTTTTTTTGGCTGAATTGTTTTTCTGATAGTCCCCTCCTCGGGTCTGCACCTTCCAGTACCCCCCCACCCCTTCAAAATTTAATGGTCTCCATCTCCTCCAGGGGAGGCCAATGGGTCTTTTCTTTTCCACAAGTCATCGATTCTCTATGATCCTTTGCTTTTTTCCCAGATTTCATAGACTTACTTAGTGCTTAGTATGTGCGTTTCTCCCGTCCTAGTTTTCTGTCTTGACCCTTTAACGCCTGCAGGCAGGTTTTCTTTGGGGACGTTTTAAGACCCCTACATGGGTGTGTCGGTCTTTTTCCCATTTTTCCTCTCCAGTTGATACTACTCCGGTCCCTTCTTTTGCAGTCTTCCTACCTCAAAGTCCTTCCCCTCCCCTTTTCTTACTTTTCCCCTCTTCCAGGTTTTCGAGGTTTTTCAACCCTTCTATTGGGTGCGCTTGGTAACCAAGCCCCCTCTTTTGCCCCCCCTGATCCCCTTTGCCCTTCCATGTTTTCCCCCGGTAACTTGAGGTTTTCACCTCGGTTTCCTTTCCCTCCAACCTTTCCCCACAGGATCCTTTTTTCGCAGGATTTTCTGCTTTTTTTCCCTCGATATTTTCGCTCCGGCCCAGTTCCTCTTAGTTATTTTCCCCCCCCCCCTATTGGACCGTTTTTCTCCCGACCCTGCCCTCTTTTGCTCCTTACTCAATAGCTCCAATACCTTGCACTTCCCTTTCTCCGTTTCTCGACCATCATCTCCTTTGTACTACCCCCTCCTATTTTTTACGAGTCTTTCCTGTGACCAATAATCCTCCTGGAACCTCCTCGTACCGTCGTTCGTGGGACTGGCTAGACTTTTTCCGGCCTCTTCCTTCCCTTCTCGAGTCCCAACTTCCCTGATTCCTCCCGGCTCCCCTTTTTTTGACTCGGGGGGGGGTTTTTTTTTTTGGGGTTATCGCCCCTTTCTTTCACTCATTACCCTTTTTCTACCCAGTTTAGTCCCAAGGTTCCCTTCTCCAAAACTTGTGCACGAAGGCACCCCTTCGGGCTCTTTTGTTGTGTTCTTTCCCCAAGTTCCTTGTGTCTGTTCTATGACCTTCCCCTCCCCCGCCTTTATTTTTCCTTTCTCGGGCCAGCACTTTCCTTCTGAGGGCTTTCTTTCTGGTCGCCTTTTTTCTTGATCATCAGAGTTCCTGAGTCCCTCCCCTGCCTTTTCTTAAGTCCCCCTTCTTACCTTCGGCATTAAGTCTTTTAACGCGGCGATTTAGGTCCTTGGATCCATAAGGTGTTAGGACCTTCCCCATGGTTGGATAACTTCCCCCCTTTTAGTTTTCCTGCATTTTCTTCTTTTCCCCCTCGTTTTTGATTGCCACTTTTATGGTTGCAACCCTCCTCCTCTTTGGTCTTTGAGACGTTCTTTTTCTCCGGGGATATTCTCACATTCGATTAATTTCTTTCACCCTTGGAAAATTTTTTCTTGAAGTTAAACCTTCTTTTTTGACCTCAGATTTTTAGCTTCCGAATCTTCCTTTTTGGACCCGTCGTCGTGATCCTGAGACCGCTCGTTTCCTGGGCCCGTTTGGTCCTGCTTCTTTGACGCCCTTTAGTCAAGGTTTTTGCTGATTTCTTTTGACCCTCAAAGCCCAAGCTCTTTTTCGTTCCCCCCTTCTCTTCCCTTTCCACCTCCGTTTCTCTATTGGGTTCGGATCTTTAACGTTCTTTTTCAGTTTAGTTTCTTCCTTTCCGATTTTTCCTGTGTCCTGAGACCTTTCGAGGTGGTTTCCTTCTCCTCAGTTCAATTATCCATCCCCGTAATGTGATCCCCCCCGTACTTTCCTCCTGAAAGTTTTTTTTCCCCTACGGGTTCTGATTTTTTGCTTTCTTACCTTCTTTTTTCTTTAGTCTTTGATTCTTTTTTGCAGCCCTGCTTCAGAGCCCCCCCTCAGAATCCTCTGTTTTTTCCTCTTTTCTTTCCCTCCCTTGTTTTAAATTTTGTAAGGTCCCTTTCCCCTTTCTTTACATCCCCCCGGTTTTTGACTTTTGTCACTTCTTCCCTTGTACAGTCATTTTAGGTTTTCCCCCGGTTCTACTTTTAAGAGTGTTTAGGTTCTCTGACCATGGGTGTTTTCCTTTCATGTTTGTTCGTCCATAGATTTCTCCCCACTTCCTTCGTCGAGGTTCACTGTCTTTTTTCCTTCTATTCTTTAGGGCTCGTCTGTGAAACCAGTGTTTTTCCCCTTCCCCTACCTTTCCTCTGACCACCCTTAACCCTATTTCCAATTCTCCGTCCCCTTTCTAGGCTCGACATAATTCCCTTAATGCCCTTTTAGTTCTTATCAGTCCCCCGTTGTGTTCTTTTTTTTTTATTGAGGCTCCACAGATTTTTTTTGGACCCTCCTTTTTTTTTTTGCCGGACTTTGCTTAGGATGCGTTCCCCCCGGCGTTCCCTTGTCTCTTGGTTTTTTTACGGGTACCCCCTCAATACACCGTTGCGCACTTTTCCCCTATGTTCTGCCACTCCCTTTCCATCCCTTTTTTCCCCCCCGTTGTTCCTCCTTTTGGTCTTGACCCTTACCTTCCGGACAAATCCCCTTTTTTTGTCCTTACTTCTCGTATATTCTCCTTTTCCCAGCAGGCATTCCTTTTCCCCTCCACCTCTCATCTCTTTATTTTGTAGGCGCCAGGATCCGCCCCCTTTTATCATTCTACTACCCTGCCCCGGCCCTTTTTTTCTCCCTCGTCGACTTTTTTCCGGTGCCGTCGTAACTCCTTTAACAAACCTTCCCCCCTTCCTTCTTGATTTTTTTGAGATTTACGCCCACGGCGCCGCTTCAATCCCCCCAGTCTTTTTTTTTTTTTCCTATTCTTCCCCGGGTGTTCGGCGTTTTTTTATCGAGTTTTTTTCCCCTTTTCCCTTTTTTTTTTTGACCGTCGCCTTTTTCCCAACCTCCCCGGCTGATTCCCGGGGCACGCCCCCCCCGCTCGGGACTTTCTTTTTTTTTTTTTTGCCTTCTTTGCTCTTTTCTTTCTACTCCTAATTGTCTCCTCTTTATTTCTCTCCCCGTCATTCCTGGGAGGTATTGAAGACACCTTAGAGTTCCCCTCCTTTCATCCTCTTTTCTTTTGCGGTTATCTTTTTTTTCGAATGTCTTCAGATATGATAAGACTCTTTCTCTCAATTTTTTCTACCCCCCTCAGGAACAAGTCAGATCTTTTTTTTCTTTCACACCTTCAGTACACTCCTCTTTAAGGTCATACGTACCTGTTCCGATCTTAGGTATTTTTTCCGCTTTTTTTCTTGCATCTTGGCGTCTCCCAGGTTATTGTCCCCCCAATGATTTGTGTTTCCTCCTTATCCCTCATCCCCGGAAGCTTCAAGGACTATTTTTTGGCGGTCGTTCTGCCCCTCCTCGTCTGCCTTCCCTTTCGGCAGTCCCTAAAGCAGGGCCCCCCTTTACGACTTTCCATAGGTTTTTCCTCTTTATTTTTTCCCCCCTTGCAAAACCCCCTTAAGCTTTTCCCCGACTGGAGTCCGATGACTTTCGTTTTTTGCATCCCCTTTGTCTCCCCCGGACCCTCCTCCCGGTTAATCTGTTCTTTTTTTGTTCCCTTTTTCTTTTCCCGGATCCTTTCCCCCCATGGCCCAATAATGTGTCCTTCCTTCCCCCGGGGGCCTCAATTATTTTCCCCCCATGCCTACCCACCCTGTTTTCTGTGTTCATAGAATGCGGAGAAGTTTGACCCTGACTGCTCCTGTAACCTTACATGAACCCCAATCGGTTCTTTTATCCCCCCAGACGTCACTTGAGCCCTCTTCCTTAGATTTGTTTTGATGATGTTCTTTTTCCCCCCTGGCGTTCCCCCGTTTTGTTCTTTAACTTTTTTCCTCGTTTAGTCCCTTTTTTTTCCGATCTCCTTCAGTTATCCCCCCCCCCCCGTTTTTTTTTAGTTTGGGTGTTGTTTACGATCTGGCTTCGCTTGACGGCAATTTTCTGTTTTGTTCACAGGATGCATCCAAACCCCCCTGTGAATTTTTTGAGACCCCTCCCCTTTTCGCAACACCCTATTAACCCTTCCTTCGTTTGCGAATAAACTATCCTTGCACCGCCGGCCTTCTTTTTTTTGAGTTTCTCCCCCACAATCTATGGAACCTTTCAGTTTGATTTTGTGGGACACTTTAATTGTGTCTTTAGTGAGCTCTTTTCCCATCGTTCGTTCTTTCTCACACTCCCCACGCCCCCCCCTTTCTGATTGACGCCGTGACCGATGCCTCTTTCCACCTGGACAAATTTTAGTCTTCCCCTCCATCCCCTGATTCGTACTTTCCCCGCCTTCGTTCACAATACCCTTTTACCTCTTTTCCGTGATGCCCCCTTTCCCTCCCCTCAGATTTCGATTTAGATCCCATTTCTTTATTCCCAGGGGTCTCAAACAATAGTCTTTTACCTATCTCTTAAGACTTTTTTACATGACGCGTGACACCGATCCTCCTCCTTCTCACTGACTTTGTTATACTCCCCACCCTTGGTGACAGCCCCGCGGATCCTTATTTTCCACTTCCCCGGCCCGTGCCTTTACAACCTCCTTTTGGCGGTTTTTGGCCTACTCGTTCTCTGTGTTAAGAGTTTTGATTAATAACCCTGCTCATCCCACGCCGGTCTTCCACTTTCTTCCTACTTTTTTAATTGAACAGTCCTTTCTTTTCGCATTTTTTTTCAAGGTTCCTTTCCCGGGGCACTCCCAACCGATGGGTCGTCATCTTCTTTAATACTCTAAGTTTTGTTTTTCTTTTCGGATTTCTCCCGTTGGAGGTTTTACAAAGGTCCCATCCTTCGTTCCTCCTCAAAGCCTTTTATACTGTCCTTTTCCCCTGTTTTTGAATGGTTCTCCCTGCTGTTTTTTTTCTTTTCCTTACGATGGTTTGGGGTATTTTTCCAGGTCTGCCGAATACCTCAGTCTTCTCCTGACTCCTTGAGGTTCCCCTCGATTACCAGATCATAAGGGGTTCCCTGCGTCTCCTCACGTGCCGTCTTAGGATGTTTCTTTCTGGTCATTTTAGCTCCATATTACTTTTTGCAATCCCTATATGAAGTATTTTATCCTTTTTTTGAGTCCCCCCTCCCCGAAATCTTTACCCTATTCCTTGTAGGGGAACTTGTCTTCTTGGCAAGGCTCTCAGTATTCAAACTCAAACCTCTCTTCCATCTCTTTTTTTCATGTTCCCACCGGATCCTCCTCCCTAGTCCTTTGTTTAGTTCTTTTTTCATCCCCCCAATAGTTTCTCTCCCTCCAGGATTGTTTTCCCCCGTTATTTTTTACGCTTCTCTGAACGGGTCAGTCACGCGGTTTTTTTTTTTCTGACCAGGCCCCCCACCCCCTTTCTGGCCCCCCCCGCAAGACTTTTTCCCCCCCCGTCTGGTCGAGTTTTCAGGAGTCTCTGGGATGTGCGTTTAAGTCTCCTTTTTGGTTCCTTCCCCGGGGCGATGTCGTCTTTCCCCACCCTGACACATGTTTTTTTTTTGTGATGTCTTTTTAGTAACCTTTTTTCTCATATCCCTCCCCCCCAAATTTCCGTCTCCTTCCACGTTTCTAACCTTCTTGTTTTTCGGGTCCTTTTTTTAGGGTCTGTTCAGACGCCAAGGCTCCCTTCCTTTTTCCCATTGAGCACCCCGTCGGTCTCTTCCCCCTTTTTATAACGTTTGATTGCAGATTTCCTCCCTTCCTTTAACCTTTTATATCTCGTCCAAGCTTTCGGACATCTACCTAACGACCCTCCTTTGTGGAACAAGTTTTTCCAATGGGCCTTTTATGTAGGTCTCATTCATTCAGTTCTTCCTGCTTCTCCTCCTCCAGGCTTCGGTTTCTACCTCCTATCTGTCTAAGAGTTGGTTTTTTTCTCTTTTTTCTCCAAAGCGGGTTGTTCTGGCCTCTCCCATGGGTTTCTATCGTGATACACTATGATTTATCCAGAGTCCCTTTTTTGAGTCTTCGGCCCTTAGATCCCGGGCTCTTCACTTAACTTCCCAAGTCTTCGCGGTCCCTAAATTTCCATGGTTCGGAATGAAGTCGCAATGATTTTATTTCGTCTTGTCCTTTCCCCTTCTAGCGTGTTTTCCCTGGCTCTTAGTTTCTCATTACGCACCCCCCCCCCCCCCCCCCCCCCCCCCCCCCCCCCCCCCCCCCCCCCCCTCCCTCTTTTTTTCTCTTTTTGGGTTTTCGTTTTTTCTCCTGCCTTACGATGTCCCGTAAGCGTGGTTCCTTTTTTGGTCCATGGAAACACCGGTACTACTTGCCTGCTTATTCCCTGTTCTCTCCCAATTTATACTTCTGTCCCGCACGTAGCCCCCCGTTCCCACCAGTCCCTTTACGTTTAAACCTTTTCCCTTTAAAACAGGATGAGTTTCGGTGGTTCACTCCACAGTTCCGTTCCCCCTCGGCCCCCTCACGAAGTCTTGAATGTGTGCTCTCTATTAGTTGTTAGCTTTCGACTTGGCAGGTCGTCTCCCTGGTTCGTTAGCAATGGCTTTGTACTTGTCTTAACCTTTCACGTCCCCTGTGCCTTATCAAGCCGTTCACGAAAGTTTTGAGCCGTCTCTTCCCCCCCTGTTTTTTTAGCAGTTGCCGTAGTTTGTGACAAACGGTCTTTAGAGTCGTACAGCTCCAGCGTCAACCCACCATTTTTTTTCCAGGGACTTGTGCTGTTACTTTTCCCCCAACGGCGGCCCTTTTAACCCCCCCCCCCCATCGATCTTTTCATATTCATTGAAGGGGTTTGTTGGAGAAGGATGGGTTTTTTTCCATGATTGGCGGCTTACTTCGTTCCCCTTATCCAAACATAATGGTTCCTCATGGTGTACCGGTCCTCAGGTGTACCGACCCCCCCTCACTTACCTCTCCGTGTCCCCCTCTCCACGTTTTTTTTCGCTGAGGATTTATTTTTCCAGACAACCACTCACCGGCTTTTGCTGCGATGATTTTTCTCTTTTTTTTCTCTAGGCATTATGTCCACCCCCTTATTGGGGTGTCCAGGTGCTTTGACAGACACTTCAAACCTTTTCCGTGTTTTCTTGTGCTTTCTCCTCTCCCTCTCTTGCTTTTCGTGTCTCTTTTTTAACGTACCATCGGCCCTCCTCTGGACGGAACCACATGTCCGTTTGAGTTGCTATACTTCAGTTCAATGTTTCCTTAGAAACGCCTTTCCCTGGCGCCGGATTTTTTCCTTTTCCGCCTCTTCTGTGGCCCTTTGGGGAGAGGCCGGTTCCCCCCATGATAGCCCTGTTCTTTCTTTTTCCCCCCATCCTCCCTTCTCCAAGGTTATTGCACAGGTCTGTTCGAGAATGCTCTACGTCACTCCAGCGGGCGCCTTCCGGTGTTTTTTTTTTTCCCGTGTCCAGGCCACAAGTGCATGCGCTCATGAGCCGATCCTCCCTACACAACTTTGCTCTTTTCGAGCAGAAAAATCCAGAGCGGGGGGGCCACCCCCACTTCCTGTAAGCTTATGGCCCCTCCAACTTTCGTTGAGGCCATCGGCCGGTTTCACGCGGATTGTTTAAGGCGATCCCGAGAAGTGTTCCCCCTCGTCGTTTTTTCCTGTATAGTAATTATCCACCCAGTGGCCGCTTTGGTCGAGGTCTGGCTAGAAATATGTTGGATCGGCATCTTGTTCCAAACCCGTCTTCTTCTTGCTGACCCATTCCGGCCCCCCCGCTTCCATTAGACGCCGATCTAGCGAGCGGTTTTTACTGACTGCTGAGGTCCAGGTCGGGACGAGGGGACTCAGGAACGAACTCCCACTTCCCCAGGTCCGGTTTCCTTTAGCCCCCCCCAGGGCAAGTTTTTTTCAGCAACCTGCTTGCTGGCCCCCCTTGATGATCCTTCCTACATGAACAGAAGCTTGCCGGTCATGTATTCTTCCAATAGCTAGAGTCAGGTTTGCTTACGTTGCGGATTACCCTTCCCGCGCCCGGTTTGGTTTGCGATTTTTTTCTTTGAGAGTCCTCTATCCCCTGGGGAGGTGTCTTTCACAGGCCGCTCTGTCTGCTTAAAGTCCGGAAACGGACCCACGGTTCGTCGCAGTTTGGGAGGGTTCGATCTGCAAGGTCTTTCCTTTGCGGGTCCTTCAATGATGCTTCGATCTGATCTCTTTCCCGACACTGCGTCCCCC
>Ga0179593_1503174_pt1 | contig 17110 bp, 20 predicted proteins | sample CZODoug2_1_08_16_FD_185931 | JGI IMG/M metagenome (GOLD analysis project Ga0179593, IMG submission 185931) | Vadose zone soil fungal communities from Angelo Coast Range Reserve, California, USA - CZODoug2_1_08_16fungal (PacBio error correction) | ecosystem: Environmental > Terrestrial > Soil >... | reverse complement strand
CGTCCTGCGCCTCCTTTGCTTCAATTCCTTCGGAAGATGATTAAGTTTTTTCTCCCCCCTGCTCTCCCTTTCTGTCCCGACAACGCGCTGCCGGCACCTCCTCTCCTTTTCCTTTGGCAGCATATGAGAATCGTCGTTCGTCGCCCAGACTCTCCCACTTCGGTCTGTGGGAGCTCCTCCCCCCCTTCTCCCTCACCTTTTGCATCCCTTCCCAGACCTCCGAGTGTGGTTTGTCCCCTCGCTTTCACGGTCCCACGTGCCGCTCGGCGCGGGCATAACCCCCCGGACTTTGGCCGCGGTGGCCTAGCGTCGGCATCTTTTTTTGGTGTTGCCCTCCCCCCCGGCCCGGCCGAACCTGCGAATAGTTACGGCTGTTCTTCCGCTGGAGCTTTTCTCGCCTATGTGCCGAACTCTTGCATCCTGTGGTTCTCTCTTACTCCTTTCTTCTCCCCCCCTCCCCGCCCACGTCCCTTTACCTTTGCAAGTGCGGTTTTCCAGGGTTGTTTACATTATTTTGCCGAGGGAGGATTACCACAACTCCCCTTCTCAGACGACTCCCTTTGTTTTCTTCTGGCATGGCCCATTTGGTCCCTCTCCTGTCCCACATTTCTTTGTTCCTCCGGCGCGAATTGATTGACGTCGTACGGGGTGGAACCCCGCTTTGGAGGCGAAACCGGGCCTTTGCCTTGCTCCGTCCGCCCTTTAAACTTCGGTACCAGAGCATTCTCCCCTCTTTTTCCTTCGTTTCTTTTTCTCTTGGACTGAGTTGGGATGCAGCTTCTTTCCCCCTAAGGATTGTGAGGTTTCCCGATCCGCTTCACAGGCAGTCCGCACTACCTAATCCAGCTTTTTTCTATCAGGGGGACCATTTCTCCCTTCTATTTATTTGCTGGGCCCGCGAGGCCACCAAGCCCCCCCGATTGCCTTAGTCGGCCACCCCCCCCATCGCTCTGTCTGGAGTCCTGTCCGTCGTCTTGTGCGGATTCCCATTTTTTCTTCTTTGCCCCCTGCTCCCCGGTCAGCGCGCGTACGATCCCTTTTGATGCCGCAAGAATGGATGGCGCTGGGGTCCCACCTCGCTCATTGGGCAGGCCGCCGCCCGCTTTCTCTTCCCAGGCCTTGTTCAGCTTGCGCCCCTTAACGGCGTCTCTATAACGATTCCCTTTATCAGCGATGACGGCTAACTCAATCGTTCGTTTCACCCCGGTCAACACCACCCTCAGAAGAGCGCCCTCTCTCTTTGCCAGTTTTTCCCCCTTCCCCCGATGTCGACGGCGTGTACGTTCCCCCTCTTCCGTTCCGCCAGTTTCAGACTTTTTTTAACATAGGCGGCGCCTGATCGTCTCCCCGTGATGGCGCTTCAGGCTCTTTTCCCCCTTTCCATTGATTGGCCTTTTTTTTTTTTAACTGTTTTTCCCTCTTTGAGTGTAAGCTTTTGATTAAGGCAGTCGTCTTTTTCTTCCAACCTTCCGGCCAAAGGGTTCTTCTTTTCTCGCCCCCCCGACCCCTGCTTACCTTTCGAGGTCCTTTTTTCCAATCATCTTAACGGCTCAAAGCTGCCAGGGGATCGTCTGCGCGCTCCGGTGATGCTCCTTTTTCTCCCCTCGGCTCTCTTCTTCCCTTTTTCAGGTCGAGGCTACGCACCACATGATTCCCACAGCGGGTGTTCGTTTCCAGAAGCCCGGCAGGTTTTTACATTTGGTGCACGCCGTTTTCTCTCTGCTCCCACTGGGCCAATCCGGCGACGAATGGGATTAGGCTTTCCGAGTTTTGAACGTCCGTGAACCTGGAGGTGTCCTAAAATGCGACCAGGAGCCTTCTTCCGTGTGCTTTTAAGTTTTCTTTTAGTGCAAAAAAGGGCAGTTATACCCTTATCAGCTAGTTACGGTTTCAGCCCCTCTTTTCCTCTTCTCTTTCAGTGACCTTTCCCTCTAATTTCTTCGCCGAGGTCGCTCGCATTTCCTCTCTTTTCCCTTGGGGTTTTTTATCCTTTTTAAATGAGCTCGACTTTTGAACAACTTCGTCGTAATCCGGCGGAAACGCGCCCGTCGTCTCCTCTTTTTTCTTTTTCCCTTCTTTGTGTATTTCCTTTTCCATCATTTGAACCTCCCGATTTTTTTTTTTAAACTTGAGGCAATCTGCGCCATCGCATTATGCCGGCCCCTTCGACCATTCCCTCCCGCTTCCCCTTCCCCCCCCCGTATCTCAAGGACTCCCCGTGTGTCGAGCCAGGTCTGTTCATGGATCCTGCCCGCTTCCTCTGACTACATAGACTTTTCAAACCCCCTTTCAGCGAGCCTGCGATTTCTCGGCACGATCACTTTTCGCCTGTTTCTTTTCCGGTTGAGACTCGACCTACCGGTAGAAGTGCCCTGTTCGTCAGCCCCGATGAGGGGGTGTTGTCTCATTCTAGCTTTCTTCTTTGACCCTTGTACGGAGACGTGTTCTTTTTCTTTTTTCGATCCTACTGATGGTTCGCATCGCCCCAGGATAAGTCAGATTCTTTTCTTTTGCTCCCCCTTCTTCAGCACAAGTTTCGTCCGTGTTCCCTCTTCTGTCCGTGTAGCGGTTCACGGCAGCCGACTCGACCTTATCCTCCCCCTCCCTTCTCTCTTCCCCGATGTTGCTTTTCATGTTCGGCAGCGATCCTTTTTTCTGAACTGTCGGTCCCGACGACCCTCTTTTTCCCTTCTTCTTAGAGTGTCGCTTGCTTGCTCCCCTTTGTTATGTTGTTAAAGACTATGTGTGACTTTTTTTTTTAACCTGTTTTTCACCGATCTCTTGCTTCGCGCACCCCCTTCCCTCTTGGTTGTCCTTTTTTTGCCGCCCTTATTGCCGTTCCAAGAGATAGGTGGCGCAGCGCCGCTGCGTTCTTTCATTGTGGCCTCTTCCTTTCTTCTTCTCCGTTCTGGCGCGCCGGGCCTCGTATGGCGGTTTCCCGATAAGTTGGACCTTCGTTTCGAATGACATGTCTGTGGTGATCCGGGCTCCATTGGCTGGAAGACATTATTTTTTCCCCCCCGATTACCTTCACGGCGCTGCTCCACCTGCCTTGGGTGGCCTAACTCTTTCGTGCTCCCCGTCGAGCGTGGTTCGAAATAGGGAAATCTTTTTTCTTTTCAATAGGAGCCTCGCCCTCGTTCAACGAGGATTCTTGCTGGGTCGGGAGGATCGGTTCACTCTTTTCTTTCGGTTTGATCCCCTCAGTCAATTCAGTACTACGGTCCCCTACCCTCCCCATTCCACGACCCTGGGAAAAGTAAGTGTTCTGCTCGGATCCGTTTTTCAGAGTTTTCCCCTTTCTTCTACATGCATGTTGGAAAACTTAGGAAGGTTTGACGCCGCTTAAATCCCCAACGTTTCGTTCCTTTAAGGACACGCCTTCCTTCTGTTCCCCCTACCTCCTTTCCCCCTCCTCCAAGCTACGTAGATGAACTCGGTTTCGTTACATCTGGGGCCGAGACGCTGACTCTTTTTTCCCCCCTTCCTCCCCGTCCCTTGCTCTTCTTCTTCCCCCCCAGAAACTGGATTTGTTTGGATTTGGAGAATCGACAAACCAAAAATGCGCCTGGTACTGATAGCGGAGTCCCCTCAAAGCCCCCCTCCAATCGTGGATTCACTTTCTTTCTTTCCCCTTTTTTTTCTCCCTTGTTTCCTTTTCCCTTTTTTATTCAACACCATTTCTATTAGCTTTTCGTTTCGGTTTGGGCGGTCTTATAGTGATCTTGAAGCGCTCCAGTTGGACCTTGATCGGGGAGTTCAGATGAATTTCTTCTTTCCCTTCCTCCCCTCCCATTTTTTTTCTTCTTGGCTCTCTTATGCTCGCCTTGAGGTGATGGTGGAGCTCTTTCCTCCTAAGGATTGCCTGTTTCCCTTCTGTGCCCGGATGCTCGCGCCGTCCTGTTTCGGGCTCGTGCTACGGGTCGATTTTTTTTTCCCTTCTTGTCCTTGCCTGGCAATTTCTTGCCGAACCTATCAAATCGGAGTTCTCTTTCTGATAAGAGTCTCTTTTATAGTTTTTTGCGACATGGAGCTCCTTTTTAGACCTGCTTCGTCCGCCGATTGAATTCGGCAATAGTGTCCCTCCGTCTAAGTAGCCCCATTTTTTTACAGTTTTTCGTTGTTTCCCCCAGTGACTTGCCGAGAAGGACTTGGGCCGAGCCGTTCAGGCGCGTTTCAATGAGACCTTCCCCTCTCTCTTTTCCTTCGCTCCCCTTCTTCCCTCCTGTACAAGGTTGCGCGAGCAGCCAAACGATTCTCCCCCCTCTTTGGGAAGACGGACCCCTTCATATCTGCGACAAGGTCCGAGCATGCTTTCCCCTCTCCCTTCTCTTGCCCTATACTCCCCTCCCGACTTGGCGCCGGTTTCCCGCTGAATTTTATCCTTCGGATTGTTTTTTTTGTTTTCCTAAAACAAGGCCATTTCGTCTCCTTTAAACCGGATAATTCTCCTTTCTCCTCTCCATTTTCTTTTCCTGATCCTCTCCTATGCCGATCTTTGCATCGGTTGGTCTCTCTTAAGTAAACCTCCAGCCAATTAATTTTTTGTAAGTGCATAGGAAAGTTTGAAAAGTGTCCCGCTTGCCTAGCAACATCGTTGATGGGCCTATTCCCCTCTACCCCTTTTTTTTCAGTTCCCGCAGTTGGCCTTGTTATTTCCGTTGCTCCTCTACTGGATCGTGCGTGTGCCTTTGCGATGATTTCTCCCCGGTCTACTCTTTATTTCTCCCCCCTCTTTTTATCTTTCCCTTTCCTTTTTTTACCTTTCCCCGAAGGCGCTTTTTCTTAGAAACTGAGGTTTGTTGGTTGGCTATGGCAACGCCGGAGGTTGGATGACGACCTTGTATGAAGTGAGCTTTTTTCTCCCCCCCTCATAAGGTCAAAGAACGTATCCCTCCCCCCGGTTGAGGACGCTGTAAGGATTGTGGCCATGAGTGACCGGACACCGGTTTCCCACCATGACCCACCTCGATTCTTTTCTTTTCGAACGACTCCTTCCCCCTCTCTCTCTTTTGAGCTCGACCTTATTTTTTCCTTCCAGGTCAAATTTTGAGGGGTCACTACAATTCCCCTGAGTAAGGGGACATGATTTTTTGATGCACCGTCTGTCATGTTTTGCTGGCGCTTGGAAACCAGCCATAGGCCTTTCCGGTCGCTCTCAAGACCCAGTGCTCTCCTTCTTTTCCGCTCGCTTACCCTTATCCTTCGACCCGGAGGCATGCCCCCCAACTCTAGAAAGTTCCTTTTGCGACTGCTAGCCGGTGCCGGCAATCGGCACGCCCCCACGGCTTCTTTTCCCTCCTTTCGGGCCAGGTGGTGTTCAACCTTTCTATGAATTTTTTTTTTTTTCAAATAAGGTTTTGTATTCGATAAGAGCGCCTTATGGCGGCGATGATCGGGACCTCCAAAAGGTGGCCCTCTTCTTCTTTCTCGCTTGCCCTTTCAAAACCGGATTCCTTTTTTCCTCGTTTTCAAGTAGCGGGATGGTTGGATTTTCTTTTCTTTTGTCAGCTTTTTTCCTTTTTGACATGCCGGACCTTGGGCTCTCTTTCGCGACCGACACGGCCCCTTACGCTTTGCCTCTTTTCTCCCCCCTTCCGGCTTTTTTCCTTCCACCCCCCTCCCCCCGCGAAGTGATTAATAAGCATGTCTTCGGGGACCGGTTCGGGAGTGCTGCTTTCGTTTCAGGCGAGGCCTTGCACCATTCCTGATCCCCCCCCCGCTTCCGACCCTTCTCTTTTGCCCCCTCTCCCTCTTTGTCAGGTTTGTCCCTTTTCTCTTCCGGTGAGATTTTCTTCACAGCAAACTTGGAGACCAGGGTCGTTTTTGCTTGTCGCTCCAGATGTGAAACAGTTCCCTTCGGCCCTGTCTTCCCGTGGCGAATTACGATTCCTGCTTGTGTAGTTTCCTCAGAGAAGAATGGAAGTCTCAAAAAGATGGACAGGATCACAAGACCGATGGACGTCCCCCCCCTTCTTCTTCTCTTTTAAGCCCTTCGAACGAGAGTGATCGCCGATGACTTCCAATCCAATATCAGTTGCGTTGATCCCTTTGCGCTCTTTCGAAAAGTAGTCGGTGCGTTCTTCTCCCCTTTCCCCTGCGTATTGCTTTTTGTCGTTAGTCTTGTTGATATTTTCCTTGAGAAATTAACTTTTAGCCGCGCACATCGAAACGCAATCCTTGCTCCCCCTCGGCATTATCTCCCCTTTCCCCCCTTTCCTTTCTGACGTTCCACCGTTCAAACTCGTTTGTTCCCAACCACTCCACCCGGTGTCGTATTTTAGGCGAGGTTGGCTTCCTGGTTGATCGGACACGATCCTTGCTTTTGCACCCTCTTTCCCCCACAACTACTCTAGCATGCCGCTGGACCTCCGGCAGCTTTGTTAGCGGACTGTGGGTTTCCGTAGCCTACCATGAACCCGTGATATCCCCTCTCCTCTTCTCTCCCCCTTTGTGATCAGCCCGCTGAGCTCATGCCCAGTCCCCCCAGCCAGGTCATGCGTTGAGCGAGATTAGCTCATTGCCCATGCGAGAACAGCCCCCTTTTTACTTCCTTTTCTCCCTTGGTCTCTCCACCTGAGCGGTCCGGGTCCGGATTGAGCTGATTCTTTTTGACGTAAGTATCAGCGTTTTCTTGGACTCGATCGCTTCTTTTCCGAGAAAACCCGATGCTCGGATACTTTTTCGCGTTCCCTCTCTCATGCCCCTGTCTGATCAAGAACGAGTCCCTCCCCCTTCCTCCTTCTTTTTCCTTTTCTTGTAGCCCGCTTGGCGCTCTTCCTGGCCTTACACGCGTCTTGCCTTGAGCCAATTGGGCAGATCTACGGAGAGCACCGTGTTGTCGGGGTGATAAGGTCTTCCCTTTTCTTCCCTCCCTGCTCTTCCCCGCGATCCTTGGCGATTGTTTTTTTTTTTTTTTCGCGCAGGCGCGCATGGGGACGGCGAAGGTCCTCTTTCCTCTCTCCTCGTTTTCGAGCAGCCTTTCTCTCTTCTTTAAACCACGTGAAGCTTTTTAGGTCTCCGGTGACGCTTGGCGAAAGGGGGCTAGGTATGTTCCCCCCTTTCCCCTTTTTTGTCTTCTCTTGCTCTTCCCGCCGATTGGGTGGGTCCCCCCCCCTTGTTTTAGATATCTTTTTTTTTTTTTTTGATGAAGCCAGATTGTAAGTAGCCCATCAGTTGCCGGAGCCCTTCCAGCACGCGCCAAACGAGGTCTTCCCTTTTCTGTTTTATGATTAGTTTTCTCCATTTCACGGGTCACGAGCGTTCGGAGTTTGGTGGTGGCGACCGCCCTCCCCCTCCCTTTTCCCCTAACTTCCTCTCTTTTCCAGCAGGCCATAGGCTCCGCCAATTCCTTCTTCCCCTGATTTTTTTTTAAGGCTTTTGATCACCATGCAAGTGGCACTCACCTCCTTTCGCCCCTCCCATCCAGATCCTCGAAGTCCCGCCTAAATTGCTGGGGCCCCCGATGGAATCGGGCCCTCATGCGTGCAACCTTCCCCCCTTTCTTCCCCCGCTTTCCTTCCCTCTTTTTTGTGAATCCGTGATTGTTTATTTTGGCGCCTGAATCCGCCTGTTGTTAGCGGGTCCCTTTTTTTTTCCCTCCCTAATTTCTAGGCAATTCCCCCTTTCTCCCCTTGACTTGGGCGGGTTCATTGGATTCATTTTCTCCTTTCAGTCCTAAAATTTTTCCCGGCCATAGCAGAGGATCCGTACTGCCATTTCCAACGTTATGGCTGCGCGAAGTAAGCCCTTTTCCCCTTTCGTCTTTAGTTGTGTCTTCCGGTATGCTCACACCAATATTCTGAAGGTCGAGGCACAGCGGACTTTGATGCGGCGCTTGATTTTGGATGTGCACCCGCGTTCCCCTATCCCTTTTCTCTCCTTTCATCGGCGCCTTCCCTTCCTGCGCCCGGCGCTATATTTGCCTTCGAGCTTGTCTTGCACTTTTCCTTTCAAGATCTTCTTCTTTGCACTTGATGTATGACTTCGGACAGTTTTTTCTTTTTTTTCCTTTCTTTCCTCCCTTGTTCCCCTTTCTTTCTCCCCTGGTCGAGCTGGGGGTTCCTTCGGAATTTTTTTATGGAATCTCTTGCCGACTTGCCTGCAAAATCGGCGTCGCGGCGATCAGAGCCTCCATCTCTCCTCTTCCTCATCCGGTTTGTTTTTTTTCCTCTATCTTTCCTCTATTTTCCCCCCTTCTACGCCGCTCAGGTTCTGCAAAAGATGAACTCCCCCAGTCTTTTACATTTGTTCCTCCAGCGCCGGCCCCCGTGCGGCGCGGAAGGAACATTCCTTTCTCTTTTCCGTTGCACTCCCGGTCTTTCTCCCCTTCCATCGATGAAGATTGTCGAGAGGCTCGCCGTATAACAATTTTTTTTTGCAGGTGAGCAGCAATCTACACTTTTAGCCCGACAAACGTTTTCCTTCCTCCCCCTTTCCTCTTGGCCCTTAGGCGCCAGGACTTCTCCTTCCCTAGAGGAGTTGAAAGCAAAAGATTACCCTTGCCTTTGAGGTTTTTCGCCCGTCGGGCCCGCGCTGTACTTCTGTTTGGCTACCCCGCCCCTCTTCCACCCTTTCACAACGTGAGATGCCCTTTTCTGAAGGTTTGTTCCTTTTTTCCACCAGATCCTATGCCCGTTTGCTGATCGGGGTTACTCGGTTTTTCCTTTTTTTTCCCCAGTCATTCCTCCCTCCCCTCCCACGTCGTGGTCACGGCTTTCCCTCCAATTCAGGGCAGTTTTCAAGGATTTTATTTAGCCCGCCTTAGTCACACAAGTGGCACTTTTCCTCGCCGGATGCTTTTTGAGGCTTGGGCATTTCGGTGACCCAGTGGTCCGATTTTATGAATTTTGATATGTCGCTTTGGAGGGCGCCCTGTTTCGTTCCCCCCTGACTTATCTTACCTCGACAGGAAGATTGGGCTTTCATTTTTGGCGGGGGCTTCAGGTCTCGGAGTTTTAAGACCCCTTGTCCTGCCGTAGGTTTTTTTGGGTTGGGGCGCCCCCGCTCGGCCTGGCGAACTCCCGTATCTCACTCCGAAGAAAGACGGACGTTGTTTTTCTGTTTGCCAGGTCTCCCGGCGAGGCCATGACGTACCCCCTTCTCTTCCCCATCCCCCCCCCCCCTCTCTTCGTCTCTCTTCTTGCGGCCAAGCCTTCTTTTCTCCCTTTTGGCTTTTTTTCGGGTAGTCTCCGAAATTGCAATCCCGCGCGTCACGTACTAGGTTGCATGCTCGCACACCGTCAGGAATTTCTTTTTTTTCCCCCGCCCGGAGCATGTCCTTCGCGCCGCCCGGTGCCTCCCCATGATGACAGTAGGCCACTACGAACTGTTTCTCCCACCTCGCCCCAAATTTAGGAACTTCTCTTTTCCACTTGGTCCACCTTTTCTACCCCCCCCCCTCACCACGTTCGGATGAGCCCGTATCTTGGCCAATTTTTCCCCAGAGCCCAATCACCCCTTTCCTCCATGATACAGTGCCGACAAAGAACCCCCTCAGAGCAGTCTTTGGAAAAGACTTCTTTCCTGATCGGTAGCCCAAGTGAGGCCAGTCTCCCTTTTTTTTTGTTCTCCACCCCTCCCCTCCCCCCTCTATCTCCCTACCCAGCCCCCCGTCCCCCTCCTCTCTCTACCCTCTTCCCCCTTGCTTCTCTCTTTCCCCCACCACTCCCGTCCCAGCTCCCCGCCCCCTCTTCCCTCCATCCCTCCTACTCCCTTCCCACAACTCTTCTCCCCCCCCTCCTCATTTTTCGTCCCCCTCCCCCCCTACCCCCCCCCCCCCCCTTCTCTCTTCCATCCCCCCCCTTCGCCCCTTCCCCTTCTCCCCACGATACCCCATTTTATCCCCCCCCTTTCTTTCAGTCATCCCACCCCCCCCTTCCCCCCTACCCTTTCTTTTTCCCCCCCCCTCTCTTTCCCAAATCTGTCCTCCGACGATGGAGAGAGGGTGCTGATTGGCTTCCCCCTTCAGAGGATCTTGCATGAGCGGGACACTTTGGCCCGTTGGGCGATCTTTGTCTGCCCCCCCTCCCCCCCCCTTCCTTCTCCCTTTATCTTTGCATGGAACCTACCCTACATGCAATCTCATTTCATTGCAGGTGCGGCATCATCGCTCACGGAGCCTACTTCCTTTTCCTCCCCCCGGAGTAGCCTCGTAGAGTTCTAGATTTCCTTCAGCCTTTTCACCTTTCTAATCCGCTTGTTTCGACCTTGAGCGCCGAGCGCTAGAATTTCCCCTTTTTTCCCCTTCTATTTTTCCCCCTCTTTCCTGATAGGCCGATCATAAGCATTTGAGAAACAGGCGACCGATTTATTCCTGTTTTTTTTTTTTTTTGGGGCTTGCGTCCATTTCATTTTCCCCTCTTCCTTTCGCCACTTCTTTTCTCCCGGTGAGCATAACTGAGAGGGTCCTTTTTTTGCCCTTTTCTGACGGACTTCCTTGAATTTCTCAAAAAAGAGGACCAATATCCCCCCCCTCTTTCAGTTCTTCTCCGCCCGGTTGAGAGTCCGAGTGAATTTCTCCTTCCGATCTTTTCTCTATGATTCTATTTTCCCCTAATCCAGTGCTTTGATCAGATATTCTCCCCCCCCTCCTCCCCCCTGAGATAACTTTTTTTCCTTTTACTGTAGAATTAGACCTGGAGCCTTCTTGAGCCTTATCTTGATCTTACAGCTTTTGAGCATTCACGTCCCGCTCGTTGATCCCCCAATGGCTCCCCCCACGAAACTTTCCTCTTCTCAAAATCCCCCTCTTTCCGTCGTCAACTTGGATGTCGCACTTTTTCCCCCCTCCTGACCCGCAAGTTCTTTTTCGAGTTGGCGGTTTCTAGTCTTTTGCCTTTTCCCCCCTTTTCTCCTTTTCCCCCCCCCCCCCCTTCCTCTATCCGCGCGTCTCGTTAACGATAAATTTTCCAGATGTTTTTCTTTTTCTGGGTGCCCGATTTTCGATGAACCGCTTCCATTTATCCGTCTTCTTTCGGACCCCGATCAGGAAGATCCCTGGAGGTTTTCGGGTTTTACCTCGGGGTTTTGAGCTCGTCATGTTTGGGTTTTACTTCTTTTTTCCCCCACTTGGCCTCCCCTCCCTCACCCAGTAAGTCCTTTGTTGGAGCGAACCTCGGGCCTTTTCTCTTTTCCGTACGGAGCCCACGAGCGTGCCGCTTTCTCTACTCTCCTCCCCCTGACCTTTCTTCCCTCCGTCGGATCGAGAACATTGATAGGTTAAGCGTTGCGAAGACGTATGTACGAAAGATCGTCCTCCTCCGGACGGGTAATTTCCCCTTTTTCTCTTTTTGTCCTTTTTCCCCTTTTTGATCGGAACACTCCCGGAATTCTAACCACATGTGCACCGATCGGGTTGAGCAGGACTTCCGTGGATTTTTTTCCTACCTTATTTTTTTCATTTTTCCTCCCCTTCCTCTTAGGATAAAAATTTTTCGTGGAGCCTGAAGCTTTTCTGCCGGATGGGTCTCGTCATGCCTTTTTTCGATACCTTTCGTTCCTCCCTCTTTCTTCTCCTCTTTTCCCTTTTTTTCCCCCCCCAGCGTAACGAGGAATTAATGAAGGTTCCAGAAAACCGGGATTTTGTCCCGTTTCCCGGTTTTTTCCCCGTACCTGTTGCCCGCTTCCTACGAGTTTCACGCCGAGGCGTTTGTTGTCGCAACTCCCCCTTCCTCCTCCCCCCTCCTTTCCCCCTGAGTTTTTTGTGCTTTCCCCCTCAAATGTTCGGGCCCAGACCTTTCGCAGGAAACTCTTTTCTTTTCCAAGGATTGTTCTTGCGTGCGGTGAGGATCGGGCTCTCACGTCCTCCCCGGATCGGCTCCCCTCCCTCTTATCCTTTTCACCCCAGTCCCCCCTCTTCCCCTAGGGACTGCTCCATAATATGATTCCCTTTCCGCGGTTCCCAAGGATCCGGATACAAGGTACTTGGAGGACACGTTGCACACTCCCCTCCTCCCCTCTCCCCTTTCCCCCGCTTCGTCAATCAATTGCGCGTCCTACCCCGGCCTTTTAAGTTTTCCGACTTCTTCCGCCTACAGGTCGTTCCGTTGATGAACTGAACGAGTGTTGTACGTGAATTTTTTCTCTACCTAGTTTCGCGCAAGAGCAACCTTTCCCGCCGAATTTGAAGATTTCGGGATCGTCCTTTTGTTTTGGTAAGGCCTTCTCTACTGTCTTACCCCCCCTATTTCGCAGGAGTATTCTTCCCCTTACCCTTCCCCCTTCCCCACTTTCCTTTTTTTGCCTTCGAGCCCCCCTTCCACGGTAGTTTTCTTAAGGAAATTGGGTTTCCCCCCCCCTAGCGTGTCCGATTTTAGACGGACCTTCCCACGGTCCAGGTCGATGCCAGTTCCTCTCTTTCCCTTTCCCTTCTCCCCGTTCTTTTTGGTTGGGCTCCCTTGTTCTTCCCCCCTTTTCAGGATGCACCAGTTATGGAGTTCTTTTTGATGGTATATTGATTTAGACTCCTTGTAGAAGTGACGCCTGACTCCCTTCCCCTCTTTTCCTGATTTTACCCTTTCCCCCTTCGCCCCTTCTTGACTTTCAAAATTATAGCATTTGTCCTTCTCTGACTCCCCTTTTCCCTAGAGGGTTCGTTGAGGGTTCGTCCAGGCTTCCTAATGAATGGAACTTCTGCCATTCCTTGCGCAAAATCGGCGTCTCGCGTCTCCCTCCCTCCTTTCCCTTCTTTCCCCTCTTTCCTTCCCTTTTTGTTTTTTTTTTTATCAGTCTTGGGCGACTCGCCGCGGACTCCCTCCCTCTTTCTGAGGCCACCTCCTTGAACCTTGAGTTTGACTTAGCCCATTTTTCTCTTTTGGAGCCGGATCGGGAACGTGAGTTTTTGACTCCGTCCCCTCTTTTCCTCTCCGTCCGTCCCCCTCCTTTCCCCGCCTTCGTCCAAGTAATAGAGGGATAGTCGATGTAAGAAACTTAAGATCTTTGTAAGTTTAAGTCCCCCAATTCCCTTCCCCCGCCCTCCGCAGGCCCGTCAAGTTTTTTTTCACCGCCTGTTCCCCCGCCTCTCTCCCCTCTTTCCCACCTTTTCCACCCTTCCTTGCTCCTTACAGACGGCGTCTCGACCCCCTCGAACTTAACGCGGTTTTTTTTACCTTCTGGACAGAGCTGATCGTTGTTGTTGCGACCATAACGGACTTCCCCCCTTCCCTTACCCCGCACCCGTTCTCATGCCAGTCGAGGCGTTTAGTCGGGTTTAAGGATCCTCTATGACCCCTTTGCGCATCTTTTTCTTTTCCCCCTTTTTTTACCCCCGAAACCCCCTCCCACCTTTTGAAGCACGAATGCACTCGCTTTTTTTGCTGAAATTGAATGCTTAACCCCCCTTCTGGCGCCCCCTTTCCCCCCGAGCACCTTTCAGTTCATACGTTAAGACTGTTTTTCTCCTTCCAGGTCTTTTTCGGTACATGACTTTTTTCTTGTCGCCTTCTCTCATGAGTGGGATTTGTGGCGTTTAACCGACTTTTGCCACTTGATGTCTCCGCGCCTTTTCCAATGACGGCCGCTCCTCCTTTCGCCCCCCCCTTCGGTTTTCTTTGCGGTTTCTCTTTTAATGTTCTACTTTAGGTTTGAGGGGGACCCCCCGACTTTTCCCCCTGATTCAAGAGCCCCACGAATCCTCTCTCCGAAGCCCGCGTCGCCCCGATTTGCTTTGGCATGGTTTTTTCCCCTCTATTACCCTTCTTTCCAGGAAAATCCTTCATCCAGCACAGAGTCGTCGGCCTTTATATTGCTGGGGCAACCCCCTTTCTGCGGCGTGTAGCTTCCGTCTTGCTTCCTTCTGGGGGTACTTTGCGGGTCAACAGGTAGCCCCAATTTTCCTCTGCTCGGAACTGATGGAGGTACCCTTCTGACCTGCGCTGCGTTGACCCCACCGCCATTTTTTTTCGGCGGGCCCGCATTCTGGTCGCTTGCCCCTTCCCTTTCCTTCCGTCTGACTCCCCCCCCCCTCCAATGGCGCGCGGCCTGCTCCACCGCCCCGTCAGATAATTATTTTCTTTCTAATCCGGTCTTCACCACCCTGCAAAACAGGCGGTTTTTTTCTTCTGATCTGTGCCAGTGGGTGCTCAAGGGCCCCCCCCTCTTTCGACGTTGGTCCCTTTCCCTCACCCCCCCACCACCAAAGATTTTCCTTCTCTGCGTTCCTCCTTTGGGGGGTGCCCCCCCCCCTTCCCCTAGGAGGCGATTGTCGGTATCACCCTGATTCTTAGTTTTTTTTTCCTTCCCTTTTTCTTTTTGAGGGAAAAAAGGCTTCCCCTAGTTTTTCTCCTATCCTAGTGCTTTTCCTCAGTTTTCTCCGTGGAGGCGCGTTTCCTCTTTTTTTCCTTCTCCTTCCCCCCCCTTTTTAAGAAAAAGTTCCTTACGGAACCTGAAATGATTAAATTTGCTCTTTCTCCCCTTTTATTCTCAGACCCGATTTTAGCTCCCAAAAAGACGGCTGCAAGTGGAATCCCCCCCTCTTTCCCTAATTTTCTCTCCTAGGATGCTCAAAGGGACCTCTCCCCTGCGGGTGATAACAAGTTAGTCAGAGGCACCTAACACATTTTTTCGTTTGTTCCCTTTTTTTTTCTCAAGGACATTCAGTAAACAGCTTGCGACCTTTCCGTTTGCGCTTCTGCGAATGCTCTTGTGTGGGACAATCCTGTGTTCCCCTCCGTCAGTTCTCTTTGATATAAAGCCTCCCCACCTCGGTTACCCCTTGACAGCTTGGTATTTTCCTTCTCTTGTTTCACTTTTAACGAGTGGAAAGTTCGTCATTATTGGTTTCCCTGTGGATCCCCATCCCTTCTGAGGAGAAAGTTAGTGTCTGCGCGTCCCGCTACGGCCCCTCAGGGTTCCCACCTTGTGGGAAACTATCACAGTTTTAATCGTTTCCTTTCCCTTCTCCTCTGCTCCGGTGCACTCCCCCCTAGGTCAGTGCGGCCTTGATACCTCCTGTTGTGTGTTTTTTTTTTTTTTTCTATGCGCCGTGACCCCGGCCACCTCTCTTCCTTTTCGCCCCTTTTCTTTCCCCCTTTCCTCTTAGGATCGGTTTTCCTCGAGAGATGGTCCGTGGATTTTTTTCTAACTTGGAGTACTTTTCCTGAGTCGCACATGCTCCACTCTTTGCGCCCTTCTATTTTTATGCTCCCCCCCCTTGGAAAATTCTCCGTTCCAACCTCTGGGTGCCACTTGCGAGTTTGCACTTTCCCATTCTTGTGATGAGCCGAGGTTGGCGCTTGAGCTCCCCTTCCTTTTCACACGAGAATTGTAACACCTGGATGTCTGGTTATTTTCACCCTCATGTCGAAAAATGCTTGTTTCTGCTGCTGCATGGGTTGCAGGAGCCCGACCTTTGACTTTTCTCTCATTCTTCCTCCTTTGAGAGAAATTTGCGCAGAATATTCATTCAGACGATGTCCCCACGCGGGTTTTGACTTTTTTGTTATGTCTTTTTGTTCTTATCGCCTTTTTTCGTCCCCTAGTACCCTTCTACCTTCCCTTTTTTTCCTTGTTGTTATCGAAAGGAGAGTCAAAAGGAGTTCCTTAGATCAGGAGCACCTCGCTTTTCCGCGGCCTTCCTTTCACGGCTCGAATCGCGCGTGTCTCGCTAACCCCCTCCCCTCTTTTATAGGCCTCTTTTTTTTCCCCGGGTCCCGAGGAGTAAAATTGAGGTTGACCTTGTCTATGGTAAGAGCTCGTATGTGGTCTTTCCTTCTTTTTCTCCTTCCTTTTCAAACGACTTTTTTTCCCATATTGGGGAATTTTCGCAAAAAATGTCCACTCTTCTCGGCGGTGCAGAGGACCGCCGTTTTGTTTTTTCTTGTTCCTCCCTTTCTCCTTTTTCCCCTCCCCTTTATTTAGACGTATAAAGACCATTGGAGAGTATAAGTCCCCTCTTCTTTTAATGTGGCGCCTCGTCATTTTGAAGGGCAGCTGGCTCCGCGGGCTTTCTGCAGGTGTCTTTTCCTCTTCCCGGCTCCAGCTGCATTCATTTAGTTTGAGAGAATGAACATGTCGCCGGTGACGCGCGTTAGCGGCTCTGACCCCGCCCGCAATTTTTCCTCCTCTCCCCGAATTCCTGAGATACACGCCGTCAGGTGGTGGCGCCCCTTGGGCGGATTCCTTTGGGTTGCTTGTGGTTTTTCATACTTCACGGTTTTCCGGAGACCTTCCCCCTCAGGCAACTCGGTTCTCTTTTCTGATTTTCGGCTTTATTAACGTCTCCTCCCTCGCGGTGGCGCCCCTAATGCCATCCCTCCGTACTAGTTTCCTCTCCCCCACCCCGGCCACATTCCCATATCCCACGCCGGCATCTCTTTCATATCGCGTTGAAGTCGACCCTTTTTCCCCCTTTGTTCCCTAGCCTCCATCCCTTTCTCCTCCCCTTCCCACCGCTTCCCCCCCCAATTCTGCCGTCCTGACCCTATGTCAGTACGCTTTTCACCTTTTCCTGCCATAGGTTTTTTGAATGACTCTAATCTAGTTTCAACGTGTCGCTCTCCCCCCTATGTTTTTTTTGCAAGCGTCCCCCCCCCTTTCCCTCACTTTCCGAGGCACGTCCCGTTGAACCCTGCTTGTTTGTCTTAATGACTGTAAGCTTCTCGATACCCCGATGAGGAAGTAGCGAGGATCCGTTCCCGCCCCCTTCCAATCGTGCTTTCTGCGAGTCTTCTTTGGACTTTTCCTTCCCCCTGTTAGTGTCTTTCTGTGTCGGACCGTTTTCCTTGGTCGCCCCCCACGATCATCCTCAAAGAGTGGCCCCTCGGTTCCCCTTCTTTTTTCACTTTTTCGAGTGCCCTTCCCGCTCCTTAAGAGAAGTCCCTCCTTTTCCTAAGTGCGCCTCTTCTGGCTACCCTTTGTCCTTTCTTTGCGCCCCTTCGTTGTGGAACTTGCTGATAGAATAATTTAGAAGGTATGATCCTAACTTGATTTTCTCGATTGAAGTTTTTCCCTTTCCCTGCTCCCTGTCCCTTTTCTAGGTCCAGTCTTTCTCGTGACAGAACCTTTTACGGATAGGACTCTTCGTGAGCTCCTGTTGTTTAGTTTTTCCCCTTTGTTTTTGAATGACTGAAGTGCAGATCCAATCTGGCTCGAAGGTCTATTCGAGCTCCCC
>Ga0179593_1415670_pt1 | contig 17110 bp, 18 predicted proteins | sample CZODoug2_1_08_16_FD_185931 | JGI IMG/M metagenome (GOLD analysis project Ga0179593, IMG submission 185931) | Vadose zone soil fungal communities from Angelo Coast Range Reserve, California, USA - CZODoug2_1_08_16fungal (PacBio error correction) | ecosystem: Environmental > Terrestrial > Soil >... | reverse complement strand
CTCCGCTTCTTTCTTAAATCCGTGCAAGTTTTTAGATTCTTCCTCCTCTTGAGAACCACCTGCTGGCGTCACACGCGCTGTCCCTTTGCCATAAGGCCCTCCTTTTCATTCTGGTCCTAACGTCTTTTACGGTTTATTTCCCAAGATGCCTTTTTCTTTTGGAGATCGCTCTTCATCCCCGTCCCCTACCAGCCGGCATGGACGACAGCAACGTCCATTGACTGCGCTTTTTTTATTTCTGACGTCTGCACATTTCTCCTTCCTTAATGTTTTCGTCACGCTCCCGATATTAGGAACCCACGCTGCCCCACTTCAGTTCTCGGTTCTCCAACTTTCCGACAGTCACCTGCTTCTCGACGCCGTCCTCCGGAACTCCTGCCTCCTCGTCCCTATGATGACCTCGACATCACTTTACGCAGGCCACTTCCCCGGATCCCAATTCGCTCATTCCATGCCCCCAGGCATAGGTTTTTTACTACGAACCTCCCAAATTTTCCAATCCCTCAACTACTCTCCTTTCTTGATGCCCCTACACAGCACAGTCCCATCGATTTACCAATGCTTTCCCTCCTCCGTAGAGTACTGTGCCCTCCGACGAAGTCCCCAAACTACCAACTTATTTTTTTGCCGGATTCCCATTCCTTCCCAGCTCGGAAATGCTCCTCTTTTTTCCTCCCCCCTCATATTGTCCGCCTCCTAATTGAATGCGTCCCCCCGATTCACACACCTCTTACCTTTGATAACACCCCACAACATCCACATTCTCTAAACGACCACCCTTTCCTACGCCCCCGCGAATTAACCCGCCCCCTGACCAATGCATAGGTTGTCGATTTACCCCTCTGTATTCTCGTGTCCTGTTTCATGTCAATAATACCAACATTTGATAATAACCTAGAGCGTAATACTCAACCCGTCCCCCCAGACGCCTCTTCTCACCCGCGTTTCATCATCATACCGCATCCTTTTAACCGACCTTCGGGCCTCTTTGTAAACTGATAATCAAACTCCGTTTCCCCTTTCCCTTCTGCCCCCCCTATTCCGCTACTTTTCTGCGGCCCCCCCAGCTCCGCTTTCCTCCGTAGTTCCACAATACCTTAACCCCCCCATGTCGTTGTACAAGTTTCTTCCGTCTCCTCCCCCAGCCCGGCCGAAGCAGACAATTCCCCGAGAAGTTCCCAACCTCGCCCGCGCTTTCCCGGACTCCGGTCAGTCCACAATCCCCTCCCATTTCGTCACCAACCTCCCCATCTCACAACCGGTAATAACTCTGCGAACTTCTGGTTCCCCCCTTTCCATCCAAAAGTCGCCTTTAGTACCCTTTTTTCAAACCCCTCTTTGACGGTGGTCAGGACAGCCTGCCATTCCCTGCTTCTTCATCCGCCCATGGCCATTTTAAACAACGCGAGCCTTGTTCACTTCCCCCTTCCATCCTTTTTTCACTCGACTCCCCCTTACCACCCCCCTTTTCCATGCACACCCCCCGATCCGTCAACCTTCTTCTCAGGTTTCATGCCAGTGTTCGGCCTCCCCTTTAACATGAGAGTCATCCCCGCCGCCCCCCCCCTCCTAACTTTCTCCGCACACCCCTCCCCCTTCCCTCCCTCTTTCCCTCCCCTCCTTATATCTCCTCTTGTCTACTTCCTCCTTTTTCTGATCTCTTCTGACATGGCGGGGGAGTTCTCTCTGACATTTTTCGTTTGCCGTTTGAGAGTGAGTCTTTTTTTTTAGCTTTTCTGTCGTCCTACGAATTCCCTTCTGATGACATTTCAGGGCCCCGAGTCTCTTTTCCTTGTGCTTTTCTTCTTTTGTGCATGTTCGACGGTTTATTTCTCTTCCTTCATTATGTACGGAAGGCTTCCCAAGTCCCCTTTCCAGTGGATTTGCCCATTCGTCTGTCATTTTTCCCCATTGAGGTTTCTAGCGGCTGACTCCCAACCCTCCCCCAACTCTGGTTCTCTTTGAATAAGAGGCGATTAATTTTTGATGTCTCGTTCTCACGCAGAATATTTTTTTTTCCTATTGTCTGGCATGGACTTTTTGGTGACAGGACGACCATGTTGATTTTCCGAGTGGGTTTGTTCTTTTTCAAGAAGTACTCTTCACTGTGGTTGCGTTCCTTTGAGCTGGTTGTCTTCTTTTTCGCGGCTGGATTCTCTTTCTCTCGTATAATTTCTTTCAAGTCCATTTGTTAAGTTCTTCTGAAGCACATTCGTTACCGGATTTTCCTTTTATCTGTTTTTTTTTTTTTCTTTTTTTTTTTTTTTTTTTTTCCGAAGACTATATTTTTCGACTTTTCCCTCTTTGCGTCCCCTCATGTAGGCTTTTTTATTTTATGATGCGCCAGGCCGCCCCCCATTCGTTTTAACCTGGCTCCTTCTTTTTGCTCTTTACTCTCTTTGCGAGAGTTTTTTTTTCTCTTTCCGGATTTCTAAGCGAATTTTTTTCTTATCTTTTTTTCCCCCTTATTGATCCCTTTATTTTAAAACGGATTGGCGAAGACTACCTTTTTTTTCCCTTTTTCCCTGACGCCTCGCTGGGGGCCTTGCGGGTTCACTTTCTTTGGAACTTCCCTGGTTTTTTGCTTCTTCGATCCCCCCCCTTTTGAGTGTGGATTAGACTGGATTCTTGAGATTGAGTTTCTTTTCTCTCTCCCGAGGCTTGAGAAGTTGAACGAACTCTCAAATGCCTCTCCTCTCGGCTTCTTCCCCCTTACTTTCATCTTTTTCTTCAATTTTTTGATTTTTACTTCCGGCGGTCTGGCCTCCCTTCTCGACCGCGGACGCCTGAATTCTTTTTTTTTTTGCTCTCTGCCCAAGGGTTTTCGTTTGTCATTCCTTCCTCCCCTTGATGATTCCTTTTTTTTGGACTAGATATTTTTGACTTTCTTATATGCCTTTTTTTTTTTTCGACGATTCGCTTCCCCTCATATTGTCGCAAGCCTCGCCCGGCGGATGGGACGGCCGCTGTCTCGGTGTCCTCATTAGGTACTGTGCGCCTTCGACGTTTCCGGCGCTGAGCGTTCTCCGTTCTGTCCGGTTGCATTTGATCGGTACGCGCGCTTTCTTTTTTTCGCGGGTCTTTCCGAAGATCCCCGTCTCGCGTGACGTCAAGCGTATCCGTCCCCTACGTTTTTCCTTTTCCGCAGGCACAACCACATATGCCTGTCCTTTTAGTGGTCTCCCTTTTGCCCTTATGCGCCAGGGCGTAGGAGGTTCCCCTAACTTGAAATGCCCCCCTCCTCCCCTTTCACAACTCATCTTGCCATACCCCCTTCCACGCCCCTTCGCTTTTCTTTTTGTTCATCTTCTTTCAAATTCCCCGCCGCTTTCCGCCGCAGGTGGCATGAAGGGAGCTCCTCATCGCTATTTCGTGCGCTGATTTAGGCGTTCCTTCCCTTGTTTTCTGTTCTTCGGTCTTAGCCTCCCTTCGTCCTAGATGACGGGTAGGATTTGTGATCGAGAGGTCAATTGGATTCTTCCTCTATGCCCGAGGCCCGTTTTCTTTTTCTGGCTGGCATACGCACTTGTCTCTTCTTTGTGAGGGGTTTCGTCTCTTACAAGGCGTAGATTAGGCCGTTAGTATCTTATTTTATCCTCGGGACTTGGGTCTTTCAGACCGGGAGAGGAGGTTTGCTTGAAATTTTTCTTCATGTTACTCCATCCTATCCCGGTCAGTTTTCTTAGCCCCAGCGGTGGTCCTGTGTTTTTGATTTATTAGCTTTCCCTTTCCCTTCTTTGACCTTCTCTGATGGCGTCGAAGATTTGGCTCTTTCCATCAATCTTGTCGTCGGAGGAGGCGGGAGTGGGCGTCGGCGGTATTGTGACCTCTCTTCGCAAGTGGTTTTTTGTTTCTCCTTTCTGCCTTGTGGGATCTTTTTACCCGGTCGGATTTTTTGAGAGCACCGCGGACGGCGTTTTTGAATTCCTTGGACTTTTTTCCTCCTCTCGTTTTTTTTTTCAGCTCTCTTTTCCCCCCCCCCCTGCTCCGTCGAGGCTTAAATTTCTTTTCCCTCCACCCCTAAACGTTTTTCTAAAAAAATAAAACGGCTACTTCGCTTTTCATCCCCCATCACAGTCATTCCAAATCCCCTAATAATCCGATGAGAAATCCATTGATTCCCCCCGCAATCCATTGAAATAAGTAGGCATAAAATCCCTCTCCCTCCTTCACCGAACCTTTGACCCTGCCTCCTCCTGCCTCCCTCTTCTGATACTTACGCGAGGACTCCCTACTTTCCCCTTCTCTTTTTCTCGCTGTCCATCTCATATACTCAAGAAATCGAAGGCACTCTCTCCCTCCCTCCCCAACTAATCCCCCAAGACTTTGGCTGACAGTTTGAGTCTCGTATAGAGTGCTCTTTCCCCCCTTAACCTCCGCTAACATCTCTCCCCATATTTTCTACCCTTACTTTTTTTCGTCTCACTCTCCCCCCCTCCCAAATGCATGACGCGCCTAAATGTCCCCACGAACTCTTCCTTCTATGCGTCTCGCTTCGAGTGCGGCGCCGCGGTTTTTGCAAATTGGCCCTCCCTGACTTCCTCCGGAGCAGGCGACAATTTCGTGGTTCCTTTCCTTCCACTCTTAATTTTCTCTTGGAATGAGCTCTTTTTATCTCCCTCCTCAGCACCTTCCCCTCCTTTGCCTCCCAAGCAACGCCGCACCCTTCCCTGAAGTCAGATTTTTTTTTCTCTTCATGCAAAAGGCGAGGTCCCTTTTCGTCGCCTTTTTAACCCCTTCGGAAAGAACCCTAGAAAAATTCAGATCGTTTCGTTTTTCCAACCGTCCAGACAAGTTCTTTCTATAGTTTTCCGCTTCTCTCAGGACCCTTTTCCTCCTCAGTAGAAGATGTGCAGAGCCCCCTATACCTTCCTCCAGGCTACGGCTTTGATAAAATTTTCTGCTTCATAGTCCTAGGCCAAGCATCGGTCCCTCCATCACACTCCCTATCTCCCATCCCCCCAACTTTTTCCCTCTTTCCCCCCCCCCCCCCCCACCCCCCCCCGTTGACCTTTCCCAAGACTTCATCCTTAAGTACAACGAGCGCTGCCGAATCCTTAATTGGCCCCTCCCAAAGAAGCAGGTTTTCCGTCCCAACTTCTTCTCCCGTTCTTCAAGCTTTCATTATCAGTCGCCCTGTCGCCAAATTTGTCCTTACTGTAGGGCCTTTCAGTTCCTCCTCCTCTCCCTTAACTTGGTCCCCATCCTTCTCCTCTTTCACGCGCCCCCCCCCCCCATCTCCACAAACTCATTCTTCCTCCAAAACCTGTAAGTCCACTTCACCAACGCTGACATTCCATTGCTCGGTTTTTTCCCCTTTTCACCAGGTCTTTCTTTTTCCTCCCATCACCGTAAACGTATCTCTTCCTCTTCCTCCAAGAACTCAGGCCCTTCCCCCCCCCCCGCCCTCTTTTCTCTCCCCCCGATTTGACATACCTAAGACAATTGTAAACCTTTTGCTGTTTTACCTTCTCCTCCCCTCCACACTCGTTAACAGTCCCCTGATAGACTACATCATTTTCGCTCCCTCCTCTTGACCCCATCCCATCGCTTCCTCGTCTCATCCCCCACATTCCCCTGTCTCTTGGTTCCCTTAATTCTCGTCCAAGAGAATCCGCGCACAGCTCCTGGCCCCCCTCGCCAAACGCCCGATCCGAAGGTGCTCCTCCCCCCTAGCCCCGACATTTTCGTCCAATTTCTCCCATCCCGCCTCCGGCCACCACCTCTGCCCCCTCTTCCCTCTTCCAACGTATTTCGCTTTTACTTCTCACCCTTGATACGGTGGCTCTGCGCCTACCGTCGCCTCCCCTTCGATTTTCTTCCTCATTGCCTTCAACGACACGTGTTCCAATCCCCTCCCTCATTCTATGCACGCTTCGAGTCCCCATGCACAAACTCATGGGACATCTCTCTTTCCCCCCCTGACAGTGGCTTTTCCCCTTTTTTTCTCCGTCCCCTCCCTAAACAACCTCCTTCGCCCGCACCGCAAAATAAGAAGCCAGATCCCCGCAATCTATCTACTTCTTCCTCCTAATCCGTGGTTGTTCTTTTTTCTGCGCTTTAGAGAAGCCGATTTGGGAGCTTGCCCCGATCAGTTGTTGAAGGCTTTTTCTTGGCTATGTTTTTAGGTCTGCGTCTCGTCCCCCCAGTTAAAGGCGTGTGTCACGGTTGGAGGGGGAAACGCGTCGCTTTCGGTGTTGATTGTTTTCCTGATGTTTTTTTTCTGTGCTTTCGAATTTCTGGGAATTGTGGGAAAGCCCCCTGTCTAATTTATTTCATTCAGCCTTCATTGTACTTCAGCGAACTTCCTGTCCCCTTTCAGGTTTTAAGCCCCACCCTTACACAACAGCGTAGGTGAGCGTTCATTCCTTTTCTCCGATACTTTGGTCACCCCCTCTTGGATGCATACATCTTTATTTGGCGTTTATCCCTTTTCGGAAATTTGTGTGACGAAAATCTTCTTGGCTCTTTTTTTCGGTCGCGGGGGTGCATTCGTTCCTCCCCCGTTGGGCGCTGGATTGTATTTTTTTCTCTTTGCTCTTATTGCCTCTGGTCAGACGGAGGAGGACACCTCCTTGTTACCTACAGTTGGTTGATGATGTCCAAGGAGGAACGCGCAGCTCTCTTCCCCGGACGGATTTTGAGTTTTTTTGGGGGGGGTGGTATCCTCTTCCCTTCGGTTTGATGACTCGCTTAAAGAGCCGCCCATACCCTGATGCGTGGATTCCCTATCCCCTCTTGGTACTTTATTTTTTTGGGCGGTGTGCACGCTTTTCTGTCTTTTCACCCGCGATTTGATTGATTCAGCTTTCTTATGCTGGAATTTCCCTTCCAACGGATGTTATCGGAAGACTCTTTCAAACTTCGCCTACGAGTGCTTTTGGCCTTTCTTTGTCATTTTTCCTTTTGCCGGGGCCTTTTAACGTCTGAGAGACTGGTTGTTTTCGAGATGGCTTCAGTGCTGAGTGACAGTCAGGATTGACTCCCGATTTCGTTCTCTTCCCGAGGGTGGAGCCTCCTACCCCAAGTATTCAAGTTCTATCCTCCGGCTTTCTCCCCAATTCCTCTGGATTCCGACGAAGAAACTGTGGGGTGGTCTGGGACCCTTCCATTGATGGGTTTTTTTTTGTCCCTGACGTCTTCCGCCCTGCCGCCGAATTAGTTGGGGAGTTAGATTCGTTTTCTCTTCATCTTTTTTCGAGTTTTTTTGGAGGGACTAGATAGGGATGTTCTTGTCATTCCTCTTCCGTGTCCCGAGACTTGACTGGCAGACTCCTCCTTGTCCTTTCTTCGCTCGGACTTGACGATCTAGGGACGCATAGTCATGAGAGAATTTCCTTCTTCGCCGGCGTTTCTTTCCTCCCGCGTTGGCTCTTTACGTGTTTTACCCTTCCTCCCCTCTAATTTCGTTTTTATTTTCCTTTTTTCTGCCGGTGCGTTTGCTTCTAAGAGAGTAGCATTTTAGTCATTCTCCCTGTGGCCGTACTCAATCACCCCTTCCCCCCCTTAGTGTTTGTAGCGTTTCTTGCTGCCAGGCCGGGAGTTTTCCCTCAGTGTAACTTATCTCCTAGCAAGCCAATGCCTCTTGCCTACGGCACAACCCCTTCTTCTTCTCCTTCCTCCCCCCTTTGCAAAAAACAGTCGCCTCCTTTCACTTTTCTCCCGAAGTTTTCGCCTCATCTCGAGTTTTTGTCTGTTTTATGATTATTTTAGGCCGTTCCTCTTTGTGATGGGATCTTCTTCTGCTCCGCCCTTTTCTTACGTCGTGCTGATTAGGATGTGAGAGAATTTTGACTTTTAATTCGGTCCTCATTCTGACATAAGTGAACTGTGCCTTCTTCCTCCGAACCTAGTCCGCGGTTTTTTCCTTTTTCTTCTTTTGTTTACCTTCTCTTACTTATTGAGTGAGTAGATTTTTCTCTCAGCATGGGGTTTTTTCCAGAGGGCTCGGTCTTGGATGGTAACCGTGTTCGGACTTGATCCGCGATCTCCGGAGTAGTTAGTCCACATCTTCTCCGTAAGTCTTTCTCTTGTTCTTTCCCATGTACTCGGATGGCGGTTTCCATTTCCTTTGATCTCCCACACACTTCTTCTCTCTCTGCGGGGTTGTTCATTCTGTATTGCTTTGGGATTCACCGCTATCGCAGTCTTGTTTGCTTTGTGGTCCAAGGCTTTTTTCTGTTCTCGTTTTTTAAGCGGCTGCATTCTTTGCTATCTTACGCGACGTGTGGAACCTTTCTTTCTCTCTTTTATCTCCTTTTTTTGCTTTAGATTTCCCCTTCCTTTGTTTATTGGGTAGATCTCCTTTTCCCCTCGACAAACGCCCCAACTTCCCACCTGCTTACTTCCCCCCCCCAAAACCAAACTTCATCCCCCCCCCTCCTACAGAATTTTTTCCCAGATTCCTGGGTCTCTCCTGATGTCCGATTCCCCCCCCCCCCATAATTCGCCATCCCTTCTTACCCATCGTCATCCTAATCAATTCACCCCTTGGCTACAATCTCACGCCGTGCTCGATCATTCCTGAGCAAGTGCAAGCTCCTTCTTATATTCCTCCCTGAATAAGGCCATCCCTCGCACTCATCCTCCTTCCTCGAAGTCAATCTCGGTTACCCTACGAACTTTTCCGACAGCCCTAAAAACTAATCGACCTTTAGATAGAGCCTCCATCCTCTGGACGTTTTCCAATTTTCGGTTTGCCTCTAGTTCTCTTTTTTCCTACCCCCTTCCTTCTTATCCCTCTATACGCAGGTTGCTTTCGGTTCCTCCCCATACCATCCCCAGAATGAAGAGCCCAACTCCGCGCACGATCCGCCTGATGCGGCGCTACTCCCCTGCCCCCCCGTTCCGCTCTTTTTGCCCAAGTTCCCCCCCTTAAGGAATTACGCAGGAGTCATGTCCCTTGTTTTTCGTTTTGCCCGTTTCTTCCCCCAAGACTACTTTGCGCGCGCTACTTTGTCCTCCTCTTTTTTCCCTCCTTCCCCCTGCCGCCCTGCCTTTCACCTCAACCCCCTTCAAAAAAGGAAGCTTTTTTGTTGCTGCTCCTTAGGCCCCATCTTAATTTCCCCTGATGAACGCACCCCATTTCTTCTTTTCCCTCAAGGAAAACTCAGCTCCTTGTTCTCGCAATCTCAAGACCTTTTTGACTCGGCTCTTTCACCCCTCTTTTGCGCCCACACTTTCTCCGTTGCAGTAGTTCTTCTGTGCCGCTCCCCATCTTCACTCACTGCCTCGTCCTGGTCAAACCTGTTTTTTAGTTATCGGCAAATCGGCTCAGTACACGGTACCTCCCCCTTCTCTGTTCCCCCCAAGCCCTTCAAAACGTCATCAATCGGATGACTTAACCCAACGCCCCCCCTGTAATTTTCTACGTCCCCCCCCCCTAAATTCTTTTAAGATTCCTGACTTCCCCCGTCATTTCCATCACTCTAACTTCCCTCCCCAATTCGACGAAGGCTTAATCCTCTTTATGCCTCCTTACTGCACACCTTTCCTCATTGTGTTCTCAGCCGGCCTCTTCTTCATCTCGACCCCTGCCGTCCCAATCCGCCTTTCCCTCTTCACGCCACTATATCACCCCCAACTCCCACATTCCTCTCCTGCCCAAAACCCCTTTCTAATTAACCTCCCCGAAATCCCCCTACCCCCCTCTCGGCCGTCAAATGTTCAATGTCATTCTCGGCTTACCCCGTTTTAGCCGTCATAAGGAACCAAACAGTCTCCCTTCGCTGTCCCTAATAGCCTGCCCTCCCCCCGCAACGAGTTTCTCCCCCCCGTCGTGCTGTCAATACCATCTCCGAACCTGTAAACCTGAAGGCCCCCCCCCTTTTTGTGTTGTGTCATTTTAATCCTACTCCTCAACTTCCCCTGTCCCAGTCTTTCTCACCTCTCTGGAGCATCTCTCCCGGAAACACGTTTCCTCTTCCTCTTTATCAACCCCCTCAAAAATGTTTTGCTGTACAAGTTCATTTTCCTTCTTATCCAGCGAATCGGCAAGAAGCCCCAATCCCCTAATTTGCCCTTCCCCGCAGCGCCCAATGGGCTCCCCGCCCCCCCCTCGTCCTAAATTTTTAACAATTACTGCCCCATCGAATCACCCAAATAACTTTCTGTCCCTTTTTCCCATCCCCAAACCCTTATTCGCGCGCGTAGGATTCAAACAGTTGCTATACTTTTGGCGTCCCTCCTTTCAGTCCCCTCCTCGCTTTTCTCCTCATGGGTCTTTCCTTCCCCACCGAGCACAAGGACTTTTGTCCTGCAATTCCCCTTTCCATCCTTTGCCTAGACACTCCCTTCTCGGCCAGAACATTACGTAAATCTTTACATCACTGATGTCAAATCCTACGTGCACGCCTTTCAACTGTTCCTCTAAGTTTTGACCCAACTCTCCTCGCCCCCCTTCCTGCAACACCTTCTCTCGAAACCTCCCGACATAGTCTACTCCCGTTTACCCTACCTTTCTTTTTGGGCGCTCCTTGGCGTTAGGCCGCTCTGATGCATTTTGCGTTGACCTATTTGAGCTTAGCTTGTGTTTTGGATGGATTCGAGAAGCAGTTGCCAGGAGTGTCCCCCTTTCTTCTTTGAACGATTCTTTCCGTATCTTCTGTTCATTTTTCCCCTAAGGGTATTTTCCGATCGTTCCCCTTTCCTTGGTCATTTGTTACCCAGGCCTGTGCTTTATTGGGATTTGCCATTATGATTGCCTTCCTCTTACTTTCTGCGAGACTTCTCTTTTTAGATCCCCACCTCTCCACCTCCGGGTGAGCGGAGGCACCTCCGCTTTCCCCCTTTTGTCCCTTGCCTCTTCTGGGTGATTTTTTACGAATTCTTTCTTCCGTGGGTATTGATGGGAGCAATTTGTTCTGGGAAATTCCTTGAGGTGTCGGCTCGTCTTCGGACTCCGTTTCGTGTTCCCCTCGGGTTTGCCCGGGTTGAGTGGTTAGTGCCTGCGCGGGCTTTTGCTCTTCGAGTATCCTGCGGGACTTTTTTACCCGGGTCCCCTTTTTTTCGCTTGCACCTTCCGTTAGGAATCCGTTTTTTCGAGCCCTCGTGTCCTTATTTTCGATAATTAAGGGTGTCTGTTTTCTCTGATTCGATAACTCCTCCAGAGTCTTTTCACAAGTCTGCTGTAGGAGTCATCCAGAAGCACGACTGGCACGACAGATGGTCGTGGGACTGTTTTCTGTGACGCTGATTATGATTAACGATCTTATGGTGTTCAGTTTTTGCCGTTCATGAGGCATTTGAAAACATGTAGGCCTCAATACTCCTGGTTTTTTGCTTCGCCCCCTCAGACCCGCGGCTTGGGGGCCTTTAGGTACTGTCCGCCCCCCCGGGCCGGGGTCCTGTCCCTTTTTTTTTCTTATTTTTATCAGCTTTTTTTAGTTGGTGGAGCATTCTTTTAGCGTGCCTCTTTGCCACAGAAGTCTTTTCTCTCTTTGAGTTCTATTCTCCGATCCTTTCTCAGGTCCGGTTCCTTTTTCGCCGATCGGCCCAATGAAAGATTGATTCCGTTGCTTCCGAAGTGAATGGTTTGGCTCGAGGTTTTCTCTCATTTCGTCGAATTCGTTTGGTGCGTATGATGCCGGTTTCTTTTTCGCCTGGTCATCCCGGATTGAGTAATTTTTTCTTTTTTGTTTTTCCTAGATATGGATTTTTTGTGGCTGTCTCTGTTCCGATGCCGTGTCGTACGATTATCGGATGTAAGAATTTTATCCCGTCCCCTTAGCCGGCGGAGTGAAGCTTTTCCGCATCGTCTATTGAGTCCTGATCATTTTACGGCTCCTCGCCAGCTTAAGCGAGTCCTTTGCCTGGCGGAGGGTCGACTCTCAGAGGACCTTTTAGTGGGATGCCCCCCTCCCTATGTTTCCGCTTCAGCGGAATTTCTAGAAGGCCTATATTGTTTCAATCTTCATAACTCACCCACCCACCACATATGCCCCTTTGTGAGGGGTGTTTGCAATGCGGGGCAGTTAGGATTTTAGGGCCTAATTGAGAACACTCGCGCAATTCCTGCCCATGCATGCATCGTTGACCCCCGGCCACGAAAAGGACGTGTACCTGAGAAGGGCAGTCATGTGAGGTTCCAATGGAAAAAAAAATCAGCCGGGTATCAGAGAGGGTGGAGTCTTATGAGTCTCCAGATATTTCGCGGTGTCGTGAGGTCTTTTAGGGCGAATGATTCTTTGGATTGTGATCGGCTGGTCTGATACAATTTACTCTTTCTGTCGGCTCGGTAGTGTTCCCTCTCATTTGAAGGGGAGACACATTTTCCCTCTCCTTCCACCTGTGACTCTTCAGGCGCTCGCCCGACTTGCTATTAGTTGGAGGGGCTTTTCGTTCTTCTTTTCCCCCCTTCTAGGACTTCGGCGCAGTTTCTTTTTTTTGTATTCTCTGCCTTGGTTTATTCTATTCGCTGCTTGCGGGCTGGGCCGTGCGCGGAATGTTTCCTTTTCTCTTCGACGTTCGTTAGCCCCATGCTTCTTTTTTCAGTCGTAGAGGGTTTCCCCAGTGCCGACGCTTTTTTTTTGCGTAAGGAGTGATTTTATCCCCCTGATTTGCCTCGCTTCTGGGAGGCTTTTGGCGGGAATTCGCGTGTATTGACCGGGAAACTGTCTCTTGCTTGGGGGAGGTTCGAAAGCGGTGAGTTAGCGTTTGTTAGACGCTTTTAAGGCTCATCTCCCGAGAAGTGCCACCGATATATTCCTCATACGTTTTGGGGGGTTATTTTACGATTTCCATCCCAGTCGTCTTTGTTCTTCTCACTTCCGCCTCAAGCCAATGTAACTACCCACCCCCGCTTCCAACAGCCCCCCAAACTCGGCGAATCTTTTCTTACCATCACGCTTGATTACCCTCCCGCCCTTTTTTCCCCCAAGTGATGAAGATTCCCTATTCCCCCCCCCTTCCCGCCTTCGACGCCATTCTTGTTCCCCCCTCAATTACACTTCCCAGGAATCCTCTGGCTGTCCTCTCCTGCCCCTGCTCGTTTTTCCCGAAAGTAGCCCCTCATCATCAATCTCTCCATCGCTCATCCGAATCCTCGAATCCCTCCTAATATTTTCCCCCTTGTTTCCCTTTAAATAGCCGTCAACTCCCACCCCAACTAATGCCCACTTCTAGCTGGTGGCCTCCGCATTTTCAGTCTTACCCAACTTAGTCTTCTTCCATTCACAAATTTTTTTCATATCACCAGCCAGCACGCCTCCTAGAAGCGTCCTTCGTCTCCTCCTCCCATCAACAGTGACCTCGCCAAAACATAGACAGACACCTAGAGCTGTGGTATCGCCTTTGCGAAGCCACCTGAGGAAGACGCCTCTTTTTTTACCTTCTCTTCCTTCCCCCAGGTAGTCACTCAAGGTATTTTCCATTATCTTGACCAAGAGGCATTTGCGCGAGATTTCGGCTCTTCTATTAGCCCCCCTACAGGCCATTTCCTCATGAACCGCCCCCAGAATGAAATGCATTCCGATTTTTTTTTTTTTCTTCTGGCGTTTACCACAGAAGGCTACCTGATCTGACGTAAAGCTACAGTTCATTTTCTCCACGCCCCTTTGACCCCCCAAGCCCTTCTTCCTACAAAACCTTCCCCTCCAGCCTTCCTCCTTTATTGACCCTGATCGCGCCGTTTAACAAGATTGTTTCCTGAAGTAAGCATAGTGCATCCCCTCCAATTAAATAAGAAGTTTTTTTCCCCTGGCTACAAATATCTAGATCTTTTTTCCGGAAGTTTGCCGCCGGCCTATTTGAAAGACAGCCCCATACTATCTAGTCCACCGCCATCCCCCCCCCCACAATTACTTAATCCGTTGCTAAATTTCTCCAAGCCCCGGCATCACGTCCCAATGCATCTTCTGTCCTGATTCTAAGCGAATGAATCCCCTCTAGGAAGCCCCCCCCCCGTACTATTTCCATCCCTTCATGTTTTCATCCGCCGCCTCTCCCTTCTCTCCCATTTTTGCACGTTTTCGTTCCTTTCAGCGGTTGCTACCTCCGCGACCGTTCCCCAAAATCTTTTCACTCTTCACCTCGTTGAATCTTTTCCCTCCCCCAAACCCCCCCCCCCCATTCTCTCAAGTTCCAAAACCTTGTTCCATGCAACCGCGACCTTGCAAAATAAATGCCCAATTATCGTCCCCCTGGAGCCCTTACACCAGAGTTATTCTTTTATAGACTCCTTTTTACATAAATGTATCCATTTGTAACAAGGATTTCTTCTCGGTATCATCTCTCTTTGCAAGCTCCCGCCCAACTTCCCTGCTCTACTTTTTAGTCTTCGCCTCCTCACCTGGTACTCACTGGGTCGCGCGGGTATAGGCCTCTTTTCCCCCCCTCCTACTGTTATATTCTCAAATCCGTTCCTCCTTCATCCTCCTTCTGCGAAAGCTTTCTCCTTTCCCGGTACCGCGTATCATCCTCCACCTGTTGCCCCAGTTTTTTCTCCTTTTCTTCCAGCGCCAGCGCCTTGACCCAGCGCGGGCAAACCTTTCACCCCCCTAGTCGTGCCGCCTCTGCGGTTCCACCCACTCGCCCCCTTTGTAAATTCGTTGCCATCGAATACCCTGCCAAACCTTTGTACCATTTCCCTCGGCCCCGTTTCAACTAAACTTCTCTCAGCGGTAGGCCTCGTAAACATTGTTTTCTAAGTTTTTCCTTACGCCCCGCTGACTCATCCAATTCCGCTTATTCACCCTCAGCTTCATCCCCGCGCACCTTATTGTAGCAATACGTCACTAATTCGATCGCACTCTTTTTGCAATGCCCCACTTTCCCGTCTTTCCGGCACCTCGCTCGAATTTTTTGGCACCCGTTTCAATTTTGTATCGCATCCCCTTCCCACACACCCTTCTCCTCCCTCTCGTCCACGAACCCCCTTCCGCCGCAGGAACGCCCTTTTCGTCTATCTGCCTACCTTCCCCTTTCCCTTTTTTTTTTTCTGAGAGATAGGCCGATGGGTGCTGCTTTTTGCTTGCCGTTTTTGGCGTCCGGTTGTTTCGCTTTTATCGGAGCCTCAGTGAAAGCGTGTTTCATTTCTTCTTTTCCAATGTCTGTCGTTTGATCGTGATTTGGGTTTCCCCTTTTTTTTTTGTGGTGATTCATTATTGTACGGGGATTATCCCCAGTCCGGGGCGCCGTTGTTTCCATTTGCCGCCTGCATGAATGATTTTTCCCCCTTGTCTTCGGGACGTCTCGGGTGACAGAAACCCTTCTCCCCCAACAGAGTTGGGGATCCCATAGGCCAAAACAGCTTTTCTAAAGTTGGGACTTTCTGTGCCGAGTGATTTCCGTCAGCGTTCGTTTGCCGGGTCGAAGGGGTGACATTTGGTCGAAAATTGGTTCTCTGTGGGGCGGCGGACTGTAATGTCGACGTGTTTGGCCCCTTTCCGTTTTCTTTTTCTGGCTTGCGCGGATTCTTTTTCTCCCTAATTGAATCCCTTGTACCACGCGACTTTTTTTCCAGGGATGATGACGTTTTAAAGGACTTCCCTCTTGCTCTTTCCTTAGGAGCTTTTTTCGGAAACTCCGTTTATCGATCCGTCTTTTTTTTATTGACGGAGCTTAAGCCCGCAGTTCTACAATGCGCCGGTTTTCTTTCCGATCCCTCTTAATCCTTATTTTTTCGTCGTTCCTGCAGATATTCCTACCGGCGTCGATTCTTTGTGGCCGTATGAGGCGGTACCACACCCTTTTGTAGCGAAGGACTACCTCGTTTCTGACCTTTGCCCCTGAGAGACGGCAGGGGGGGCAGTGTTTTTCAGTCCCCCGGGGGGGAAGTTTGGAAGGTAAAGGGGGGCTGGGGTCACTTAGAAGCCTGAGGGTGGTGGGTGTGGCGGGATCGAGGGGAGAGCCGGCAGAGGCACGAATGGCCTTGGGAAGCAGAGCTGAAGATTCGCAGAGGATAGTACGAACAAGAACCTAGAAAACGTGGAGAGTCCGAGCGGATAGAACGTGAAGAAGGTGACCCCAGCCTTGCTGAAGAATTGAGTTGGCGATCGCTTTTATGGCAATGAAGTATTAGATCTACGATACTGTTCTTTGTTTGTTTGGTATATCCGGTTTTGGTGAAATGGGCCAGGATGAGAGTCAGGGCTTTTCGAGTGCCGTAAGATAGATTGGTGAGTGGAGGTTCCCCCGATGGAAGATGTCGTGGCAAGGACCGTGAGAGAACGTCACTCCAGGTATTTCGCCGGCGCAGTTTCCGTGTTCCTTTCCGCCTCTTCTAATCGCCGGAAATTGAGCTCCGGCGTCGAGAGCCGCTTTTCCTTTCGCCGCGACACCGTAGAGGACTTTCCGATTTTCTTTTCCCGAAGATGCCGTTCTTCGCGTCAGCAGTATTAGCCTTCTTTTTCAGACGTCCTCCTCAACACACCCTTAGCGGAAGTTTCTCTTTTTCTTCGCTGTTTCCTTGTCGGCGTGGCCCCGAAGAGAGAGCTTTTCTCCGTCCCTCCCAATGCTTTATTTTTTGCCCTCCAGTATTTTCCATGCTCCTTCTTCCATTAAATTTCCAAAAACAGTCCGACGCAGCAGGTTGTTTCGCAGGCCTTTTTGCCCCCCAGTATCGAGTCTTCGCGGATGTTTCTTTTTCCCCCTTCCTTCGTTTGTTTTCTGGCGGTCCACACTTCGCTTCTTAGGGTCTCTGATGTTATCGAAGTCCTGGTGCCTTGTGAGAGCTTATCTTTCCCTCTATTCACGGGCTTCTTCCTCCGCGGAGACCCAGTTCTTTTGAGGGCTTTCGTGCCAAGGCGCGGACCTTTTCCCGGCTTATTCCGGAGGGATTTCGATCTGCGGGCGTTTCTTCGTGGGAGAGATTTTTCTTTGGGTTTGCCCGTGCGGCGGTAATGATCAGCGTCTCTTTATTCCCTTTTTCCTGATGACCAGCTGCTTACGTTTTCCTTAGTAGAGGGATGTCCATTTTTGGGCTCTTTTTTTTTATGGTTTAGTGTCTTCGATCTTGACATTTCAATGATGCTTTTTTCTGAGTCCGTTTCTTGGAATTCGTCGTGGTGATTTGGCTCCGCTCTCTCCCTCTTTTTTTTCTTTTTTTGGAGACCTTGGGGGGATAGAGTTTGATGACCTTTTGAGTGAGGAGCTACCGATTGACGACCTCGTT
>Ga0179593_1634584_pt1 | contig 17111 bp, 12 predicted proteins | sample CZODoug2_1_08_16_FD_185931 | JGI IMG/M metagenome (GOLD analysis project Ga0179593, IMG submission 185931) | Vadose zone soil fungal communities from Angelo Coast Range Reserve, California, USA - CZODoug2_1_08_16fungal (PacBio error correction) | ecosystem: Environmental > Terrestrial > Soil >... | reverse complement strand
CCCTCTTCCCTCTTCCCCCCTTTCAGTTACTGTTCCTCCTGACTTTTGCATTGTGTAAGGGCATTTCGCCGTCCCCTTTTTCTGAAAGCGCACTTCTCTAGATGATAAAACAGCGTTCGGTTCCCTCTTTGACCTCCTATACTCAATTATCTCCCCCTGTCAATGTCTTTTTTGCCCCCTGACTGCCTGAGATCTGAATGTCTAGCTCATGTGATTACTCCTTCCAAAAGATTTTTCAGCACCACCTTTGTTCCTTCCCCAGCTCGTTCCCTCCCTTTCACTATAGTTTCCGATCGACTAATTTCCACCTATTCCCTTAGTATTGAGCGATACCCACCTCTATGAGCGGGAGGCTCCCTCCCTCTGGCCCAATCGAGTGCTCCTAGCCAGGGCTGGCGTTCGATTTCCTGCAGTTGTTATGGCCCCCCCCCTTCTGATTCTCACACACTCCATCATGTTGTTCATTTTGCACCCTCCAACGACTATAGTGGTATTCTCCCTAGGGTACAGTATTTTCACAACTCGATGCCAGTCAAAGACTCTCAGTTCACTAATCCCCTTCAGGTTTTTCTACTCTTGGCTCTCATAGCCTTAAAAAGCCTATGAGAGAAAAGGCTTTCTAGTCATCAAGCAGACACCAAGACACCGGAACCTTTTAATCGATCCTCCCCACCTAAGTCTCTACCTCTCCCCCTATACCCCTCTTAGCTCTAGCAAGGAGGGTTTTTCCCCTTCCCCCTTCCGACCGTGTATCGAGGCCCCCCGATGAGGAGCGTCCTTTTTATGTCTCCATGCCGGTCCCCTCACGAGGACAATCCCGTCAATCAGTCTCTTAGATAGCCCTGTGTACTTATGCTTTTCCTCTGATGGAAACGGTCCCCCCTTGTGCTTTCGTCATCCGCGGGCTTGTTCTTCTCCGCCCTGCATTTCCCCCCCCCCTTTTTCTTATAGTTGAAATTCCGTTACTCCACCCTTTTTGGGAGAAACACCAAGTTCCCCTGCTCTGTATGTGCTCTTCGGGGCCACCCCCCTTCCCAGGGCTTCTTGCTTTTCTTGGTCCTGTTTTTCTTTTTTTCATTTCTGGAATCCGTACAGGTGTTTAATATTAAGGGATGGATCACAAATCCAAAAATATGATTTTTTTACTCCCTGCTCGATGCGGTCCTAATTTTCCCTGAACTTACCGGTTCCCAAATTCAGAATCCTTCTTCTTGGAAAGCGCCCCGCAGTGGTGCCCTCTTTCCATGATAGCCCCCCTTCATTTTGCGATGGATCCATGTTTTCCCCCTCCAAAACTTCCGTCCCCGACGAGGCTGCGTGATTTGTTCCCGTAAGGTATTGAAACCGAAACCCCCTCCCCCTCCACTGCGTTGGGTAGTCCACCTGAAAAGTTCTTACCCACCCCCCCCCCCCCCAGACAAACCCACCACCCCCCCCCCACCACCACCAAACGACAACACTGGACCAACCCCCCCCCCCCCCCCCCCCAACCCCCCCCCCCCCCTTATTTTAAATTAAACCTTCCTTTGGGGTGCTTTGTTCACCAAATGTCGAAGTATAAACGGGCTGCTGTCCCCCTCGAATTCCTGTTTCCCCCTCTTTGAAAAAATTTGTCTCGGGGATTACCTCCCCAGTACTTAAACCCCTCTCGATTCCTCCCTGAATTTAGTGCTACCTGGTTGAGTCTCCAGGCATTTTGCTTGTCAGATCTACTATAGCCCCACGCTTTTTTTATTTTCCCTGCCTCCTCCGTTCTCATCCCCAGGTAAACACCCTCTCCGATACGCAGATGGCGACCAATTGTAGCCGGATGCTATATATGTTCTGACCCCTCTCGACTTTCTTTGACTCGGTAAAAACCCGACTTCCTTGGTGCTTGGCCAAGTATCCGTGTGTTCCCCTCAGGCGGGTTCGTTTTTAATATCCTTTCCTTAATGGACTCCCCACAGAATTTTTCGCAGCATCTCCCGCCCCCCTCCCCGCAGCTCTCTTATCAAGCTGTCACACACCCCTCTGAGCTCCCCCTTCTTGATATCCTCGCTATTCGTTCTCCATGACCCCCCCAAAAGGAACAACTTTCGATGGAGGTGTCTCGCGTCGCCTTCGCCTCTTCCCCCCCCCCCCCTGAATTGAACGTCATCCTTCGGACTCCTTGGGCGAGCCTACGCCGTGCGTTCGATGGCACTTACTCTCCTCTCCTCCTTGCCTACCCCAGCCAATAGATGTTGGACGCCGCTTCCTACCCGGATGTTATGAGAGTTTCCTTTTGAACAACTGCAGACACATTGTGACCTTGCACGATGACTTCGAGCTCGGCTAAGCCACAATATTTTTGAGGAATTTTTTTTCCTGGTCTCAGGGCACTTGCGCGGACTCCTCCCATTTTCATTCCGGATTCATGACCCCTTTTTTCGAACTCCACTGCAATTGCTAGGAGCCTTAGTCGTCTTCCGCACCCGTTCCTCCCCACCCCGATCTTGTTGTACAAGGCTTCCAGCTGGAGCTGAACCGAGTGTTTTTCCTTTTCTAGAAGGGACTTGGGACTGCGTACTTCATCGTCACCCCGACCCCCCCTCCCCTTTTCTTCTCTTTCCTCGTAATCTCACTCCGTGTTTTCAAGTCCTTTGGTGTCGGGTTGATCCACTTCCCCCCCACCTGATTGACCCTTTCCTCCCCCTCTCACAGGTCGGCCCATTTCTCCCCCTCCGTTTAACCTAGGATAATTTATGAAAGTACTTGAGTGAGGCAACCTTTAATTGATTTGAGGCCCCCCTTGTCGTCCAGGAGACTCGCTCTTCTCCTAGACCTTTCCTTTTTTTTTTGGAGTCATCCCGAGTAGTTCGGACCCTTTTATTATCCCTCTCTTTTCCCTTCGCCCGCCCCACTCCCCTTACCCTCCACCGCGGGTGACCCAAGATCGCTTCTGACGTCCATTTTTCCCCTGCACCTTTTCGCCTTATTCTTTTTAGAACCGACGCTTCTCGCCGAATTTTCTTCTTCCTCACATGGTCATTTGATTTCTCTTCTCTTTCCAGTCCTCCCAGGTGACTCTTCGGCTCTCTTTCTTACTGGCCTCTTCAGGCAGTTAAAATGCAGATTTTTCTCCGGAAGCTTCAGAGCACAGTCAACCTGGGTGGTCATCGCGCGCACCCCTCTCCCATCTCCTCTAGCAATTTTTCCACTACTGAAAGGGTTGGGTCTCTTCAATTGATAACGCTGTGTGCGGCTCTTTCGTTGTTCCCCTTCCTCAATTCAGTAAGAATAACCTCCCCTTTGTAGTCCCCCCACCTCTTCTTGCTTTAGAAGAACTTATCCATCATGTGTTGTTTCCTTCAGTTCCTCATTTACAGATTCCGGCCTGATACTTTTGTTGTATTCTTCTTCTACCCCTTATTCCCTCTGCACTCAAGCCCCCTTTATTTAACCAATTGTTTGTTGACAGGCCTCCAGCTTGGTCCCATACTGATCGTTTCGGATCACTTTACGCACCTGAATGTTCCTTCTGCACCACCGTTTATCCGCTTTGCGGAAGCGAGCTCTTCTCAATTGTGGTCTCCCGACTCTTGGGGGTTTCCAACGATGCCCCGGTTCCTCACCCATCCCCCCCTTCAATTCGCCATTTGATTAGAAAGTGAACCCCCCCCCCCACGATGCATCTAGTTCCTTGATGTCCCTTTCTGTGCTTTTTCTGTAGCTGACACAGGGATCCTTCCCAACCAGTTTCTACTGTCTTGGCTTCATCTCTTTCGTTGGTGTTTGGCTCTGTGTAACATCTCCCTTGTTTGAGCACCCAGAACGTAGGCGGCCTCCTTTTCCCCATTTCACCTTCCTTCAGCTTCTTTTTCCTTTTGACGTTCCTTCCCTTTTTTAAGGATGCTTATTGGCTTTCCCCCCAAGATAGTTGTTTATTTATTCCTCCCTCTATCGCCCAGCAACCATTTTCCCTTAGTTTTGCACCTTCCCCCACCCACCCTTACCCCCCCCCAATCCCCAACCCGGGTCGTCGTTGCTTCCTGACCCTTTATCAGAACTCTGCTTCTACAATGAGATTTCCCTTTCCCCACCCGTGCTTGCTCGCGTTCCCTCTTAAGCGTCTCGAATAAGCCCTTGGCACCACTTGTCTGTACCCCCCTTCTAGGACGAGTTAGCTGTTCCTTTCCATTCCATCCTAGTCCCACCACCAATTTTACTCATTGGAGTATTAGCCTTATTCAGTGCAGGATGGATCTTCCTTCTTAAGATCCAGTCTCCCCCTCGCCTCCCTATCTCACCAGTTATACTTTCACGCTGATGTTTCATTTCCGTACTGTTCAAAGCCCTGGTCAGAATCGACCCCGACGAATCTTTCTTCGTAGTCCGTTTTCTTCGGTTTGTCATACCCTCGCGCACTTTCTTTTGGCCGGCGTTCTTACAAACCTGTGTTTCTTTCGATAGCGGTTTGTCCAGTATCGTCTCCGAACTGCAGGTCGCAACCCCCCCAGTGAAAGAGCTTCGCGTTCGTGCGCATTTTCCTTGATTTTAACCCTTTTCACTCCAACCAGGTCCTAAACCTCCTCACATAATATCTCTTTTTTACCGCTGTACCGAGTGTTTTTAGTTTCCATTCTCGTGAGCGCCGATGGCCTTACACCCTTTTTCTCCCTGAAATCGTCGCAGCGTCTTTCGCCACGTCGGCCCATTGCTGGTCCCTTTTTTTCGTTTAATCTGGGTGTCGTCTCGCAATAATCTTTGACGAGCTTTTTTTTAAGCCCGCAAGGACCTCCTTTACTTTCCCCGAGGTGAAGAAACTTTCATGTAACCCAGTTTTTTTTCTTTCCCCGTTTGCCCTTTTCCTTTTCCCGGTTTCTGAGTAAGGGCCGACTTTGTCTGGCTTAATTTTAATCAGACCCGCCCACTTTGCTCGACTGTCTCTTTTTCGGATGCTCTGGCATTAACTCAGGGTTCATTCCCTTAGCGTTCACTTCCTCCCCCTGGTCGGCGATCCCCTCCTTCTAGCCCTCCTCGTCCTTGGTTCATCATGGTCCTCACCTGAAGCATTTGCAAACCGATTCCCAGCGCTCTCTTCTTTTTCCCTCCGTTGTTTTTTTGTTTTTTTTTTCGATTTCTGGCCAGTTCAAAAGAAGTACCCTTGCTTTCTTTATCTGCTCCCACCTCGCTCGCTACGTCGCTTATCTCGTGTAAAGTTCTTCGTTTTTAGAGATCTTCTACCGATGGCGGTTGCCGCTCTGAAGACCTTCCCCGCCCACCCTTTAACCTTTTCTTGTTCCTCTTTGGCCCATCTGACTGCCCCGCAGTCCCACCAATTCGGACCCGAGCAATCGCTCTGGGTCTGCGAATGGTGGTTTGACCCGGTAATCCCCCGATGTACGTTCTCCAGGCGTTGCGCCATTCTTCCTCTTCCGAGGGGACCTCGTTTAAGACGCCCCCCCTCGTGACCCCTGATCATGCGCCTATTTCATCCTAGTGAGGAGCGATTGTGGAGTCCCCCCCACTGCAGCGGCCGCTTCCGTACGTCCAGTGTCCCTTTTCGCCTTTTCCTAACCTTGTGTGCGAACTATTTTTCTCAATTCGAAACCCGTCGACCCGTTTTTCCTTTCCAGGGATTTTTTTTGGATTCTTCTGAGGGGTCCTTCCGTTCCCTGGTTCTTGCGATTTTTTTGATAGCCTTGTCTCCCTTCCCCATATGTTGACACTCCTTTCCCGGGTTCCCCTTCCCCGCAAGCTCACTCAAACTCTATCTTCGACGTTCCCCCCTCTTTGTTGAGTCCCCATCGCCCCGGGTGCCCAAGCCCTGCGGCCTTGACTTTCAAACCAAGAAGCCAGACTTTCCCCCTTTCCACCTCCTATAAATTTACCCCCCCATTTTTTTCACCCCACCCCTTTCCAATCTTAGGATGATGTTGGCTCCAGCGTATATAAGTCCTCCCAACTCTCTGAGCGCCCCTTTTCTTTTAGAGGTTGCAGTGGTCTCGTCCTCCCCACGGACCCCTCCCTCCTCCAAGAAGTGCCTTTTTCACTTTCTTTTTGTCCTCTTCTCTTTTTCTGGAACGGCCTCCATGGGTTGTCTGCGTCCGTTTAGCCCAAATGGGTCTTGCGCCGCTGTTACCGGCGCGCCCGCACATTTTGGTCAAATGCACGCATTTAGTGCTCTTGTGCCTGATCCTTTTAATTTCGGGTGATTTTTAGTCGTTTGATTGGGGTGAGGAACCCTGTGCCGGTCCGTTTACGTCTAAAATCCCCAGCAAATTTCAACGTCTCTTGAATTTGTCCTCCCCTCTGCAGACCTCCTTCTTAAACAATGAGCCTCCATCCATATATCTTGTGCCCAAGAATGATTTGTTAGTTTTTTTATCATGACGGCTCCCTCCCCCCGTTCTTTTCTCGATATCACCACCAGTTACCCCCCAATTGAGATTTCGCTGGATTAGTTGTTTCGCGTTTCGACTTTTGCCCCCTGGTCCACATACCCGACTCCCCTCCCTGCACTCTTTCTAGTGGGTTGGAGGGCGTTCCTCCCCCTTGCTCAATTCCCCTCTTTTCTTCCTATTGACCGCTGAACTTCAACCCCACGGATCTTTTTTTCCAGCCTCCCACCCCAGCTCACCACGAAATCCTCATCAGACCGCATCCCCCTCTTTCACCCTTAAATTGCAGGACTACCTTACGCAAGTCATCAGACCCCAAACCCCCCCCCCCACTGTCTTGTCCGCATTCTAAGGCCTAAGACCCAGTAAATTCTCCGTCCCAGAGGTTGAGACGTCAGTATGATTCCCAAGTTTGTACACGGATTGAGTCTTCCTGAAAACCCCCCCCCCCCCCCCCCCCCCCCCCCACCCCCCCCCCCCCCCCCCCCCCCCCCCCCCCCCACCACCGATTCTTTTGTGCTTCTTTGACCCCTGACAAACCCCGCGGCTTCATCATTTGGGGATGTTTTTGTTAACCTTCCTTTAGGACAACAGGATCCAGCCCGTCAACCTCACGTCTATTTTGGATTCCCAAGCATGGTCGGGACCCCCCTCCTTCACCTTTTTTTTCGTTTCCATTATGCGATTTTTTCTCTTCTTCAGATTGGGCTCTGGGGCGAAATGCCCCCCCCTGGTCCCCCAACTGTTTTTTTCCTTGGACGTTGCGCCACCTCGGATCTATTTGAGGAGTCTGAGTTTCTCTTTCCGCCGCCTGTTCGTCTCCTCTCGCCTTTACGGTCTTACTCAACCCCTTCACTGCCTGACCGAGAACATGAGATACTGCTTTTGCACTACTTGTGCCAAATGACGCCCCCTTCCGATTGATATCTCTTTCGTCGGCCGCCTCTCCTTTCCTTTTGTGGGCATCCCCTCCCTTTTTATGGCTTTTCGAGTATTCGAGAGACCGAAACTGGCGCGCTTTTCTTCCGCATGTTTTAATGGCAAGCACACCCCCCTTCACTGTCTACTCCGCTAGAAGTGCTTTCGCTCACCCCGGTTGCTAATCAAAGTGATGCAGCAGAATAAGATACCCCTTGTCCCTCCCCTTGCCGGGTGCGTTATTTTTTTCTGTCACTTCCACGGTCAAGACCAGTTAAAACACTCCACACGAATCTTCCTATTTTCCTGATCTTGAGTGATTCGCCTAGCTTTGCTGGGGTTTTTTTTTTTTTGAGAAAGGCGTCCTTATTTTTCCGGTGTTCATAATTCCGCCTTTCTCCCCTGTTCGAACGGTTAGCTTTTACGATTTTTTGATCCACTGTCGATGTGTCCGATCTTTCTAGAAAGTGGAGGAGGAAGGGGGATTTTTAGCCGCCTTAGCCCCTTTTTGTCTTTCGCTGACCCCTCCACGATTATGGACTGTACGTGTCTTTATGAGAAAGTAATTTCCTCTTCCCATCCTCCCCCCTCCCTTTTTCAAAGGAAACCCGACTTTCCAGCTTCTGCTTCCCTCCGAAGATTCCCCTTTGATTTCCTGCCTTCAAGAACCACTCATTTTCTTCCGCGGTTCCCCCATATTTTGGGGTTCTGCCCTTTCGGTTAGTCGCCCCTATCCGATTTCTTGCTGCGCATAGTCACCCTGCCTCCAGCGTTCACTATAGGGTTAGATAGAGGGCGACACAGCCCCCATCCCGCCAGCCCCTTCATTTTGGGTTCATTGGGAATTCTCCCCCCTCAGCCATTATTAGCGATCCCTGCAGGCTAGACTAAGGACTTTGGTGGTATTCAATTGATTTGACCTTCCCAATTTTTTCAGTCTATCCCTTTATGCGGTTTTGAGTCAGGCTGCTCTTTTTCGTAATCCCCAATCTTTTTACACTTCCCACCCATTTGTTTTTCCCCAAGCAGGAGGGGTTATTTTAAAATCTCCCAGTCCCCCTACCCCTTTCTGCCCTTGCTTTTCTATTCAGATTTTCGGGGGAAAGTCGATCCATTAGTGAAGCACCTAAAAGTTGTACAACGCCTGCTGTTGCCGGTCCCGCTTTTTCGTGCAAACCGCTTTTGTCGCCCTCGGTCATGCAAACTGAGCCTCCAAGCCAGTATAGATCGATGCGCAAATCCGGGGGTGACCCCCGTATTTTTTTTTCCTTTCAGTGCTCTGTTTTTTTTTCGTCATCTGATCGACCGGTTGGAATCTGTGGAAAAGGTCCTGCTCTCCTTGTTCACGCATTCCCTTTATCCCCCGTATCGCAATGCCCGAGTCCTCACCCTTGCACTTAGTCAGAACGGCCTTTTTTTTTCAGTTGGTCTGTTGCACAGCTGTCTTTATGAAGCGAACCCCCTCAATCAGCCTCGAAACCATGTTAGCTAGGGCGTGGGGTGCTTGGCTTCCCTACAATAGTCAATGTGCTGGTAAGAGTCCCAGTTCCAGAACGATTCGCCCCCGCTCTTCCAGCTAAGAACTCAGCCTGCTACCTGGTGGTTTTTTTTTCCCTTGCAGGGGACTTCCGCGTCATTTTGGTTAGGCACCTGCAAAGATGTTTCTTTTTCGGTTTCCCTCATTGATCCATCCCTGCAAACAGGGGCGACACTTCCCTTGCCACCCCCAAAACTGACCACTACCCAAACAAGCACTTTTTTAGTGAGGAGAATTTTCCACCTTCTCAGGCACCACGACGCCTTTCCTAAATGCTTTTGCGTTGCGCCGGCGCGGGTGAACCCCTGAACACGGCCCCCTTGCGCTATAAGCCCCTTTTTTTTCCCCCTTGCCCTTCTCGCACACCAATTTGGCACATTGTCGGCCGTCACTCCTCGGATACTTCCTCAACCCCGGTTTTTATTTGCGCGAAGGTTGTTTCGTCCGGGTGTGTAACCTTCGCTTTTTGTTGAAGACGCTTAATCCCTAATAAGGTGCAGAGATTTTTTACCCGATGGCGCTGCCTGACCAACGTTTCGTACCTTTTGTTGAACATCATCTTCTTCGGTCTTCTTTTTTTTTCTTCGATACCGATGCCCCCCCTTTTTTGTTTTTCTTTTTTCTTCGTCCTCCTGCATCGTTTCTCTCTTCCTCCTCGGTTGACGTATTGTGAAGTCCCCACCTACAGGCTCTTGTCCCAACTTCGTCTTCGCGTGAATGCCGTTTATGTGTCGAAAGACAAAAAGACTTTCCTTCCCCCTCCGTCGACTCCCCATTCTTGTTTGATCACTTATGGCTGGGCTTTCTGCTTCTTCTGTTTAGCCGTGACCCCGTATTTTTTCCCCCTAAGGTGTCCTTGCCTGCACGGCGACACGATCCCGGAGCGGGTCCCTTGTCCCCCTCCCGGCGGCGCGCTCTTTTGCACTTACTCTGGTGAACTTTCCTTTCTGTTCTTGGTACCCCTTTTTGTAGATAAGGCAGGCCCGCGTGTTATCCCTGTCCATGCACTTGTTCATCCTTTTGAACCTTTTTTTTTTTTTCTTCCCGTTCTTTCGTCCTCGTCCTTGGGACGCCTGAATTTGTGTCGTCTCGTGCGTCCTCTGGCTGTCAGCGCCCCCCTACCCAATCCCGTTTCCCTGGATAGAACCCTCCGTAAACGTTTCACTACTATAAATAGCACTATTCCATAGACTCCCGTGCTTTTCATGAGTCCTTTCTTATGTTTGCCCGCCTTTTTGATTTTAAAAGTACGTTTCTCATACCATTTGATGGTTTGACCGCCGTCTTTTACCTCATCATTCCTTGTTCGTTGTCTTATTCTCTTTTGCCTTTCCCCCCCTTTTGTAGTTTCCCCTTATCTTTACACGTGAGACTTGTTAGCCCATACCTGAGCGCTTTTTTCTTGCTGCAATGTGCGACCGCCCCCAAGCACTCTCGCGACTTTTTTGTCAAAAGGACGTTCTCGCCTCTTGCTACCTCTTGACCCTTTTTCTATTAGCAACAATCACTTGCGTCGTTTTTTTACTATCGCCCTCTTTGACTTACATGCAATACCCCCGCTTGGCTTAGCGGACATGTTTCCCCCCACCGTGTGACGGCGTAAAATCACCAGTTTTTCCCCCTTTTTTTGGTGCGATACTCCTGGCCCTGCTTACCTTCGGCTGCAAATCCTCTTCCTTGCTTCTTGCTCACCCATTTCGCGGGAGGCGACTCTTGGAGGGCCAACCGACCGTCGCCCTGTCTAAGGGGGTAGGGTTGTATTGCCATCTTCTCTCCGTCTTTCGCCTTCTCCCTCCATAATGTTTTCATGACTCACTTTCCGCGTGGATGGTCGAGAGGTTCTAAGTAGGACGGGTGATGAAAGGGGGTCGCCTGAACCCCTCTCCCCCTAGTTTTTTCCCTACTTTTGAATTTTGGCTACCGCCTATACTATTTTTGAGCTTTACTGTGTTTTCCTTACGTAATCCCCCACGACAACAAAAGGCAAGATGAGAAGTTGACCTCTATTCAGGTACCACCCCCGCTCCTCGAACCATAGAACCAAGACTTGCCGGCTTCCGGATTTTCCGCTTGTCGTTCCCTGACATACCAAAATGGCTGATTTCGCGCGGCTGACTTTCGTTTCTGCCATCGAAGACCCTCATTCCCCCCCGAATGTTACGACCCCCTCCTCTGCCACTTTGCCCCGCTTTTGTCACTATGACTCTCGAGAGCACGTCTTCCCCAGTTGTTGTATGGTCCTACTCTTGATTTGCTAGACGCGAACTGAAATTTGTTCCGACTTTCGTCCGGCTCGCCCTCACAGGGTGGGGCCCCTCATCACAAACATCGTGAGCGGCGTCGTTCCTGAGAAGGTTGCATTAGCTAGGCCCGGTTTTTTGTGCCACCCCTTTTTTTTTCCAGTCCTTGGAAATTTGGTCCTTTTGGTTGTTCATCTCTGATTATCATTATGCCCCCCCCCACTTCCTGTTCCCGCGTTGATCCCGCCACGCCGTCCCCTTCGATATTGCGCGAGGCGCGCTGCCTTCTGACTTCTTACCCCTCCCCATTTCTCTGTTGCAAGAAAGACCCCGCCCCCCAACGATTCTTTCTGCTTATTTTTTTCCGCTTGTTCTCAGGAAAGGGACAAAAATCCCCCCCGCGCCCGATTTCTGATTCCCTATGGCATCTTTGTGTGGTTACGTTTCGCCCCGACACTTTAGGTTACCTCCACTGCCTTCTTTGCCCCCTCTCCCGTATTATTTCTTGGAGTAAGACAGCAAGACTATCCTGACATCCGCACACTTCGCTTTTCGCTCCCTGACGATACTGTATAATGCGCGCCTACTCTAACGGTTTGGTCAAGAACGACTTGTCCCCCTCAGACCCCGTGTTACACCAGTTCGCGGGCTTTTCTTTGTACGTGGTTTTTCATGGTTGATCCTTCTTTTTGACAACCCATTTTCACAGCCGAGCGATTGTAATTACCCCCCCCCGGCAGCCTTTTATTTCGGGTTGGTTTCCATTTCCATCGGTGCCTTTGGTCTTTTTTTGAGGAAGGGGCATCACTGACACGCGGAAGGCCTCCGTCTCCCTGACAATCCACTTTAGCGATTGATGTCCAACTCATGCAGATTACGCCACTTAGTAGCAAGTCCCCCACATTATTGCGCTTTAGCGATCTATTCCCGCTATGGCGACTCCAGGCGAACCCCCCCACCACAAATTATGTTGGTGTCCTGGCTCGCTCTTCCGCCCTTGACAAATTAGGGAAAGTTCTAATATCTGCGGACCGTCCCCCGATCTTCTGTGTTGTGAGCCAAGCCCTCTTTGGTTGCGTTTTTGAAGAGAAATCCTTAAACCATCCAAGGATGTCCGCCGTGATGTCTGTTGCTTTCCCCCGGGGACAAACTCTTGCGCCGTTTCGAAATGCCTGCTCCACCTGGTGACCGATCGCTATCTTCGTTAAGAGCGCGTTTCATAATCGGACTGGGTCCTTTTTTGGATGTGGGAGGGTTGTCCGCATGGAAACCTGAGCGGGGGCTAGAACCTTCATTTCAGAGGTTTATTTGATTCCTTTTATAGCAATTTCTTTTTCGGAGTTTTCCCTCCACCCCTAAATTGTATAAAAGTTTCTGAGATGTGTCAGCTCGCCGGCCGTTCCTCCCAAAAACGGTGCTCCCACCCTAAATTCTCTTTCGTAAAGACATTGGGCGACTTTGGCAGGATTTTTCCCCTGCAGGAGGTGAGTTCTATTCACGGCCTCAGGGTAATTCTTTCACTTTTTAGACACGCACACTGGTATATCTCTCATCATCTTGTTGTTTTGCTCTTCCCCCGCCTTTGGTTTAGATTGCAAGAAATGATTGCCTTCTTAATTAATTCCTCACCTCTCAAATTCCCACGGCAAGGATCTTTTCGCCTCTCAATTCCCTTACGAGAGCTGGTACTAGCCCCTGGAAGATTGAGAGATGTTATTAACCCCCCCTTGCAGGTTGGTTCCCTTCGCCTTACGCCGCCCGCGATCTCTTGGCATCACGTTCAATTACTGCTCATTTTCCTTCCCTCCATCCAACTGAAACGGGTATGCCTCTTATGAGCGCGCGTCTCTCCCGAAGATATAGTTGTTCCCCATTGCGCGCAATTTTTGCGAAGATTCAGACCTTTTCTCTTCTGCTTCCAGATTTGATTTGCCATTCTTTGCTGTCTTCCGTCTCATTCCGCACTAGTAATTTTGCTCGATTCCGTACTGTACGTCATCTCTTTTCCCCCTCTATTCGCTTTGATTAGCGAGCGAGCACATGCCGATACATTGGGTTCTTTTGGGTCATTTGCTTCCCCCCCCATTGCCTGCTATATCATAAAAAAAGGGTATAGAACTTTTTCCGTGATTTGGTCTTTCATGCTTCAATCCCCTCCTTTCTTGAGGTTTTCACATAGTACGTTTTTTCGTTAATCCCTCCGCCTTTACAATACAAAATTCCCGCCCTTCGTCTTTTTTGGGAGGGTGTTCTTTGTAACATCACGCACAGCAAGGATAAGACTTTGTTTGCACTACTCGTCAATCGTTCGTTCTGGTCCGCACTGTTTCCCGGGTGGGAATTTTAACTCTTCTCCTCGCTTACACTCTCAGGCTTGTTGGTCTTCGGGGCCGGTCGTTGTTCCCCCTACCCGCTTGATCGGTTGCGCGACGTTTTTTCAAGGCCTCTTATGACACTCCATATGCGGTTTTTGAACATTTTTTATCCATGGCTTCTTTTTCTTTCCTTGGTGTCTCTAATACCTGCGTTTCAGGTATTTTGCCGTGAAAGGACGAGGACTTGTTCGTGTCCTTTTGTTTCTACAAATTGTCATTTCGCTGGTTCTGAACCGTCGCGTCCCACCCCCCCTCCGGTGCCCTCCTGACCGGGCCGGTTTTTTTTGCGTGGTTTTAATAAACCAGCATTGCCGGAGGACGCGTGTCCACCGAATCCGCCTTCCATCTAATGTTTGTGCAAGTCTTGGCGTTTTCCCCGTCGTCCATACTGTCCCCCTTCTCTTCCGCCCCGGGTTTCGGCTACTTATTTAGCGTAGCCACAGCTTCAGACTCCGACGGTGGCGGACTGTGGGCTGTCAATTTTTTTTTGGTCCTTTCCTCTTTGACACTGCTCAATTCAAGACTAGTGGGTCATCAATTTTTACTCCCTCTACTCATATGCACCCGGTCACCTGCCTTTTTTTCCACCCCTCGAAACCATTCTCTGCCCCCCAAACCAATACTTCACTAAAAAATCAGGGTTTCCCGACTCCTCCCTTGGCCACCCTCTTCCTAAGAGGAGTAACCTGTTTGCTTTTTTGCTGTGCCCCACCCCCCCCCCTGTGACTTTGAAGTCATCAATTTTCTTTCTATCGATAATCGAGAAGCCTTGGTCTGACGCCATCCCTGGTCTCCGTTCCCCTTGAGCCCCCTAACAGAGGAGAGGAACCGGTCTCCCTTGCAATCTGTTTGATCATGCGCGCCTCTCACGTCATCGATCCTCCTCAAGCTCGCCAGTTTCAGAATATCCTGTCGATGTCCAACAGTCATGTCCTTCATGCAAAGATGCGCCGAATCGGTAGTCTTTGCTCTGTTCCGGACTGTTCCGTGTGGGCGCCTCAGGGCGGTTCGGAACTTTTTTTTTTTCTTCTTGAACCCCTACATCCGGGTTCTCTCCTGCGGTGAAATTATCGTATCAGTAGTTGCCACCTTTTAGGAAACGCGCGTCCGGCGGACCCTCTTTCTGTCCCAGATCCTAAAGAATTAATTCACCCCTCCGCGCGAATACCTCCCTATCTCAGGCTCGGATTGTCTTTTCATGCACCTCTTGGACTTGCCTGCTAGGAGATGCCAACCCCTTTTTCAAGAGTTTTTACCCTGCGACGGCGACCTGCCCGCTTTATTTGACGCCTCTTGATCCTAAAGATATAGTGGATCATCTGCATAATCCTATTTCAAGTAGGTAAGGCGAGCAGTAATCCAGGCAGACCGCGAAAGCCCGTAGGTCACGTCCTTACTGCAACCCTTTTCGAAGGGGACACACTTTTTTCCGGTCGTCATAATCTCTTTTCTTTCTTCTTCCAGCCTTTAGTAGGAAGTCAGCTTCGGCCCCCCCCGCCGAACCTTCACCCCTTTCACAGTTGTCTTAGACTTTGATCGATTTCCGATTTACAAGTCCCGCTCCCTCGTGGTTTTACCTCCTCCCCCATATAATTACCCACGGTCGGCGAGCCGAATTAGCCCGTTCGCTCTTGGGTCTACCCCCTGCAAGTGGATGCTACCTTTCCAATGCTCCAGCCCCATATATTTTCCCTTCTTCATAGTTGGTGTTGAGGGCCCTCCTTCGCTAACATTTGCAGTTCAAATGATTTTCCCCTATCCCCCGTGCCTTTGGATGTCAATTTTGCACCCTCGCGCGGTTCCTTTTCGGCGGCTACTTTCCCGTTTAGCAATGAAAATTATTCGCTGAAGCTCCCCACCTTGAGTTAGGCTTTAAGACTTAGTACGAGCTAAATATTTAATTCCTCCCTTTCACCGATAGTAGTTCCCATATGAGCTAGTCTTTTGACTCGTTCTCTCCCCTCCACGCCCTCTTTGACTTTGTCCAAGGTAATCAAGGGTAATTACCCAGCTGTCGGAAGCCCAGGGCGGTGCTCTCTTCGTCTTATTAGAGGTGACTGACGACTTCTTTTTACTTTAGACACTTTGTTTGTGTGGTTGTTGGCTGGTGGCCGGACTTGTGGGTTTTTCGGGGGGGGGGGTTTTGGTTTGGGTTTTGGTGGGGTGGTTTTTTGGTTTCCGCTGGTTGTGGGGGTGCGGGGTTTTTTTTTTTTTTTTTTTGGTTGGGTGGTGGTGTTTCGGTTTTGGGGGGTTGTTTGGGGGGGGTTTTTTTTTTGGGGGTTTGGGGGGTTTTTTTGGTTTTTTGGGTGTTTTTTTTTTTTTGGCGGGGGTTTTGTGTTTGTTTTTTTCGGTCTTAAAAACAATTGCGCGTTCTGCGCGCTCCTTTGGGCTTGCCCTGGCTTTTTCCGATCCCTCCTCATGCAAGCGGTGTTTAAGCCCCTTTTTCCATCCAAAAGTGTCTGTAGAATAGAAATAATAAGTTTTGTTACCCCGACAATGCCCGAGCCTCTCCTGATGAGGGTGCGGTGTGTGGTACCCCTCTTTTTGCTGTATGGGCCTCCCCTTGAGACACGACATTTTCCTCCTTTTCCTTTTTTCCCTTGCGTCCCCCCAAAAGATGAGAACCTTTTTTCCGATGTTCGTCATCGCCGCCCCGAAAAAGCCCAAACCGCCCTCCGTGCGCGTTTGCCCATGGTGAAGCACGCCGTACCTCTAACCTCTCCACCTCTCACTTCTCCGAATTTTCGCGGCGGGCATTTCGTCAAGTTGCACTTTCCTTTTTTTGTTCAGCGCATTTTTTCCCTGGAACTATATTAGAACTTCTCGTGATTGCTATGAAGATAGAACCTCCGTGACAAACTAGTGAAGGTTTCGAGTCCCCCTACTTCCCCCCTAAAGTTTATCTTTCTGTGGTAATAATCTTTGCCTTCCTCTCTTTTTTCCCAGTTTCTCCCTGTTTCTTTCCCTCCAGCTAAGGCTTTTAGAAGTTACCCACAACGTATAGGGCGCCCCCGCTAGTCGGTCGCGCCCGCATTTGGTCCACCCCCCCTAACCAGACTTTTCGCTTAGTCAGCAGGCCTCTTTTTTCTGTCGCTCCTCCCCCTTTTTAGCCTTGATTTTTTTGGAAGTATGCCTTGAAATGGCTCGTCCCGGTTTTGTCATATTCGAGGAGGCTCCAATTCTGCCCCAAACTCCCGATCCTCCGAATCGGGCAGCGGGCTCCCTTCAATTTTCCCTTTAATGCACCATAAATCCGGCTTGAAGTGATATTGCCTAGCCCTCTTTACGTCCGCCCTTTTCGCAGTTGACCTGTTCCTTTACCCCCGCCCCCCTGCACGCGTCCCCCCGTCCCTCCCTATCCGCCCCCCCCCTTCCCGCTATGCTGTAAGAGTAGAAAATTGTCGTTTTCATTCTCGCCATTATTGTTTGACTGACCGTCGACATGTTTCTTTTTCCTGTGTTTTTCTTTCCCCGCGTAAACCCCGCCCCCCGCCCCTTGCAACCTTGCGTTTTTTATGGGCCCTGAGGAGATCCCCTATTGGCCCAGCCGGTGTGTGTGCGCGCCTGGTGCTCGTTTACTGTGGCTGCTCTACCCACTCTTTTTAGAATACGCGTTTCGGTGAAGACCTGTACTCATTCCCTTTTTGATTGCGCGTGCCTTTCGCCCACCCTGCTG
>Ga0179593_1298533_pt1 | contig 17111 bp, 27 predicted proteins | sample CZODoug2_1_08_16_FD_185931 | JGI IMG/M metagenome (GOLD analysis project Ga0179593, IMG submission 185931) | Vadose zone soil fungal communities from Angelo Coast Range Reserve, California, USA - CZODoug2_1_08_16fungal (PacBio error correction) | ecosystem: Environmental > Terrestrial > Soil >... | reverse complement strand
GCGTTGTTTGCCCCCCCCCGTTCGCAGAATTTTTGCCGTCACTTATTTTTTTCCGTGCGTGGCGACGGTGTTCCTTTTATTCAGTTTTGCTTCCCTTCTTTTTTTTTCATAACTCCTTGTACCTTTGTGGCGTGCCTCTCCGTTTTTTTCCTTTTGCGTTGTGGTTTAGTTACTCTGTTTTGCTTGTGGTTGTCAACCACGTTTTTTCCAGTTGTTAGTCATTTCCGTCACTTTTTTCACCGTCCCTTCCTCCCCTCTTTTCAATACTGTTCTCCCCCTTTAGTTTCCTGTTGAATGGTCGCGGTTTTTTTCATGTCTGGTTCTTGGTTTTTACCCTTGCGCTTTTCATCCCAGAGGCCCTTTTTTCTATCCCGGCGTTCCGTGGTACAGTAGGATGTCGGCGATTTCCTGGAATTATGCTTGTGTAGACGTCTTCCGCCAGCAACCCTATCTCGGGGGTTCGAGCCGTTTTGGTGCTGTGTGGTGAAGCAACCGCACCTTCTTTGATGGCCCCCCCATTTTTTGTTCCGGATCAATATATTGTTCCTTGATTTTTTTTTTTAAACAGCTGCCGCCCCCCCCAAGAGGCGTCTTAGTTTCTTGGCGGGCATTCCCCCATCTTCTAAAGCTCTTGTATTCCCCCTTGCCGACCCTCTGCCCTGCTGTATACTCTAGCACTTTTATTTTTGCATCACCTTGTTGCCTTTCCCGATTCCCTGCCTTTTTTTTTCTGGCCGTAGTGCTTGCTTCTTTTTTTTTCGCGCCATGAGATTTTTCTGTCATCGTATTGAGGTTCTTTCGTTTCTGTTTCTTTGGTTTTTTTTTTTCCCCAACAGGCTGTTTGACCCTTCTTTTGCAGTTTCATACTATTCCTTTGTACCCCCTTTATGCCCACCTTGCCCGTTTTGCATCTTGTCTCCTTCATGTTTTTTTTTCCATTCCTTTTGTTTTCCCCTATGGGCGTAGGTCCTCCCAACCCAACCTTTTGATTTGATGTGTCGTCCCCATGTCCATTTTTTTTTATGCGACCTCACCTAACGTACTCCATGTTGCCTCCCTCTTTTCCTCCAACCTTCCCTTTTCGTTGTGGGTTCAGTTGATGTTTTTCTTAGTCTGCGTTTTTGTTTATTCTTCCCCCTTTTTTTAATGACGTTATTCCATGTAGTTCTCTCGCGTCTGTTCCGACCCTCTCGCTTATTTTTTTTTGTTAACTTCTCCACGGCTCGTTTTTTCCCCCCCCCGTCACAGCGACTTTGACACCCTTTCTTTATAAGAGCGGAGTTTGGCCTTCCCGTGTGTTTTTCATTGATTTTCCTTTTTTATGTTTGTATGTTGTGTCCCCTTTTTTTTCTTTGGTACAGAGGTGGTTGTGCTGTTTTCCTTAGCCGCAGAGTGCCAATCATTTTGCTCTTTTTTTTTAGATATTGGTTTAAACGTTTTACTTTGTTCCCCTTTCGTTATCGTATTGTGAAGCCGTGAAGTGAAGGTGACCTTCCTTTAACATTGTGCGTCCACCTATAGAGCTTCGATGTATTTTTTATCCCGCCGACGCTTCCCTTATTCCCCCCTCTTCCGTCCGAGCACTTCCTGGCTTCAGTCTTTTCCTTGGGAACTTTATTTGCCACCCCCGCCCAAATGTCTATCCACATATCTTGGCTATCAGGATTGCGTGTGGTTTTTTTTTTTCCCTTTTGACTTTCTTCCTACTTAATCCCTACGTTCTTATCAGTTTCTGTCTTTTCTGATCGTTCCGTCACCCCTGTCACAAACTTCTGATCCATGCATGCTCGTTTTTTTCCAATCACAAGTGTGCCCCTTTTTTTTTTTTCTCCGTCCCGTCCGATGTTGCTTTTTTTTTTTTGTCGGTTCACTGAACGTTTCTCTTTTTCCACCTGCTCTTTTTCATCAAACTACGTCCATTCCCAAATGAGTCCCCCCCACCCTTTCTCTCCTTTAGTTCTTTTCATGCCCCCCCCCCCAGTCTCTGCGGTCCATTCCCCCAACCCCCGTGGTTTATACCCCCCTCTGCAACGAGTTGTGATCCCCTTACCCCCAGCTTTATCGATCCATCTTTAGTTTTTTCTTCTCGGGCAGTCGCCACAGCTGTTCGATTAGTTTTTCATGCTCCGTCCACCAGAGGTACCGCCTTTGTTGCCAATCCCTCACTGCTCACTTTTTGCCATTCGTCTGATTACATACCGCATTTATCCCTTCTTCCGCGTGTTCCCTTTACGCGGCCCCCCCTCCGATAACCCCCAGCAAGACCCTCATTTTGCTTTTCACCCCCCGTCTTGCTGACCGCCTCGTTTGACCTTGCGAGCTTTCCCTGAAAAAAGACCCCCCATCCCCTCCCCTTGGATCAGTTTTCCCCGATGTCGGTTTTGGGTGAATTTTCCAGGTGTCTGTAGCCACTGCCTCCCCCCCTTTTATGCGCTTCCGGGTGTTGGTTGGCTGGTGGGTGCATTGGGTGTGGTGCTAGCCGGAACACCCCAGTTTGACTCATGACATGGTAGTCCTCTTTTTTTGGAGCGTTCGCTCATCATCCCCCTAATACCTATATCTCCCTTGGCACATCGTATCATCAGGTTTTGGATCAGACCGCTTGTCCATATATGTCCTCGTTAGTTTTTTTTTTATCTGGTCGTAACCAAAAACCTGCTACTTTACTTTGTCCCCCCGTTTACACTTTCCCCCTCTGCAATCTATTACACCACCTTGCGATAACGATTTCGGCCGAGTGTTTCTTTTTGCTCCCACACCAAACCTCCCAGTTTCCTTCCCCCCAGTGCGCACCACCACTGATGTAGTTTGGTACCTTGCTAGGGTTCTGAGTCCTTTTAGTAATTCTCGGAACCGGACAGTCCATACACGGCAACCCCCCCCCCCGGCGTACAACCCCCCCCCGCCACGTGGTGCCCAAAATCATTCCTTTTCACATCTTTTGTGCCAGCCCCCCCCCCCTTTTTCCCAAGAGGCCCCTAGTTTCAAAGATTCTCCCCCTCCTTTCCTGTCATTTGTCTGTGCGACCATTGTGGGTCCTTTTGGACCACCCCTTTTTCCTCTTACACGGGTCTGAGGCTGGATCAGGTCTCTTTCCTTCCCTGTTTTGATAACGATTTTCCACCACTCCCCTACGTGCTCTTTTTTTTTCCAACTCCTCCTCCCCCCAATTCATTTTTACTTTCCGAATCTTTTTCATTTTCCGCCACCCCTTCTTGCCCGGAGGTCACATGCCAACGATTCAACCTCGTTTGGCCCCCCCCCCCCCTCACCCTTGAGTTACCAAGTCACCCCTCTCCTTCTTGTGACCCCCTCCCCTTGCTTCCTTTTTCCCACCCCCCACCCACGCTTACCCCCCTTTTTTCCCCCCCCACATCGAAAATGCCAAAACGATCCTAATTCACACCCCCTCCCCGCGCCCAATGCCCTTGAAGCCAAAATTTTTCTTAACATTCCTCAGTTGTTTTGTCTGAGTGGACAACTTGCACCCCCTCCCACCGGTAACATTCTCCCTCCACAACCGACCTTTTAACTTTCCCATCTTGGCCCAGGCAGCCGGCCTTGTCTTCTCTCCTTTTGCAGCTCCACTCTGACAAGACACTCCCCCCCCCCCTACGTCCCACTGGGTTTTGACCCTCCTTCTGTACATTTGCAGGCTGCTGCTTTATTTCTTTTTCTTCGGGTTTGAAACCTATCCTCTTGCCCCCGACCATTTTCCTAGACCCGCCCGCGACTTCATTTTTTTGCTTGTTGTAGACAGTATTTCTTATGGAAGGTGTGTATGCTCAGTCCTGCCCAAATTATTCCGATTCCCCCCCCCCCCGCATAGTTTTTGGGTTGTGGTGGGTTCAAAGGTTTCTTTGACCGTGCCTTCGTCCCCCTTCCGTGACGAATCAATTCTCTAACCCAGCCCCCTATTGGGAACACCGGCCACCACCTACTGTCCACCTCCCCCAGTCCTTTTTTTTTGTTTGTTTGCCATATTTTTTTCCAAAGCCCCTGCCTTTTTTTCCCCTTTTTCCCCCTGCATTAGTCCATTCCATTCCGGTTTCCCCCCCCGCGCCCCACTGTGTTTTCCTCAAGAATGCTTTTTTCAGTAGTGCTCTGTTTTGACATTCAGACTTTCCTTTTTCTTTCCAGCCCCCACAAACCCTTTCCAACAGTGCGAACCACCCCCAAGCTGGCCCTCTTTATTTCAATTTTTTTTATTTCCCTCCCCTCCCCCAGACTCCGACCCGTTTTGAGATCTCGCTTTCCTGTTATTTGCATTTATTTTCCTCTAATCCCAGCACCCCTTTTCTTTGGACACTCGAATCCCCCTCCCTATGATTTTCGCGGCCGTTTGTTGGTATTTGTACCCCATGATTCACTCTGAGTTTCCTGTTTTCCCCTCTTCACCAAGAGTGTTCCCCCTACGTCCGGGACTAGCTTTTTTTTTTTTTTTTTTTGATGCCGAGACCCTCTTCATCAAACTTCGACAACCTTATACCTCCCCCTTTATTGCCGCTGTACCCTGCACTCCTCCTCTTTTTTCCACCCCTAGCGACCTGGTCGTTTCGTGGTCCTTCCCCTCCCTGGTCTTCGTTGTGGTTGTAGTGCGTCTCCCCCGTTTGAACTTTCCTCTAGCAGAGAGGGTTGTCCTTTGGTTTTTCTCCCGCCAACTTCTATCCTGCCAAACCCAATTCAATACAACCCCACCCTTTTCTGGTTGGGGGGTTGTGTTTTATTCGGGAAACACTAACGCGGGGCCAGCCGCTTTGCCTGGGGCTTGGCCTGCCTCCCTTCCGAATCTTAGCACAATCCCGTTTGTTTGAAGACAACCGTGGCTTTTTTTTGCTGTTCTGGCCCTCCCACCTTTTTTTTGACCGTCAACGTGTCGGACCCCCCCCTTTTTGTTTTCCTACCCATCGGTACCCTTTTCCTGACAACTGTTTTACCTTCCGCAATTGTACCCCCCCCCCCCCCCCCCCCCCCTTGACAGGCCCAATGCGACCAGTCTTCCCCTTTTTTTTCTGCATCCCCTTGGTCGTTTCTCTCTTTCCTTTGCCATGTCTTTTCTGATGATGACTTGGTTTGGGAGTGTTTTCGTTCTCGCCCCACCTCTTTTCAGTCAAGGACCCCTTTCCCCTTTGCGCCCGCGAAGGTCCCCACTTCATTGCTTGCCTCCGTGAAGCAATTACTGTCCCTCGCTGTCGATTTGGAATCCTAGCGTGTCTTCCGGAGACTCCTTCCTCTATTGTTTTTTGTCTTTCTCCAACCTATTGACATCCAGGTACGGCTCTTTGTTGTCTTGCGCAGTTCCCCACCTGACCTCAACGAATCACGCTTTCGGTTTCTTGAGATCCGTGCAGCCCCCATCCCCTCTATTGTCTAGCCCCACACACCCCCCCAATTCACTGTTTCCCTCCAATGACTTTTGTCCTTTCGCGTCTAAAGCTAACCTTTTTTGTCTTGTCGACGGTTCCTTCTTTCCTTTCGTGAAGTTTTTTGACGCCTTTGCCACCCCCACTGCACTTTTTGTTTTTTTTTTCCTCCTGCCCCCCCACGCTTTTAGACTCCCTTTAAGATCTAACCGTCCCCCTTTTCCCCCTTTGACTTGACGTCCCCTCATTTACTTGTCATGCTCTTTTGCCCGAACCACTCCCGAGTGTTTTATATCTTTTTCTTTTCTTTTTCCTCCTCCTTTTTTTTTGAATATTAACCTTTTGTGTTATAGGGACGGTGCCCCAATTTTTTTTTTCTTCGACCCTTTCCACCAGACCACCCCACTTGTTATCAAGCATTGGGCGCTCCTTTTTTTTTCAGTTCTTCCTGCATTCCCTTTTCTTTTTTCCTTTTTCTCCTCCCCCCCCTTTGTTCCCCGCTGATTCCTTGACCTCTGTTCCTGACCTCCTACCTATTTTTTTCATTACTGATTTTTTTTTTTTCCAGCCCCTGTCTGGCATCAGCCCCTTCTTTTTAAGATGGCAACCCACACCCAGGTCCTTTTTATCCCCTTTGTAGTTCTTGGAGTGTCTTGTATTTGAAGCTCCCTCGGCCCGTGATGTTGGTCATAATGTCTTTTTTTCCGAAACGCTGTTTGAATTTCCCCCTCCTCTTTGAGTTTCTTTTTTTTCCAACCCTTTCTTTCCTCCATCAATCCGTGTCTTCAGCGCATTTCCCTTTTCCTGAGTCGTGGCTCATATCCCCTGCCAAACCGAGCCAAACCCCTTTTTCCTTTAACTCTCTTTTTCCAGGTTCCTCTTTCTGCCCACCCTGAGACCACCTACGACGCATATTCATTTTTCTATGGTACGACTTGGGTTTTCTGGGGTGTTTCGCGCAATGTTGTTTTTTCCGTCGCATTCCCCCTTTACACACCCGCGGGCGCTGCCCCGCTTCGGTTTGTTTTTTTCCCTCCACACCCCCCCTCCTTGTTCCGATAGCATCATTCGACTAAGACCCCCCCCCCGTTCACCGGTTTTAGACCCCATTTGAAACCCGCCGCTCGTCTAAACCCGCTCGCTTGGGTTGGTTCCTGTGTTTGTCCTTTATGCAGCGATTGAGCTATCGGTTTTCTGGACTCGCACCACGTTATCTGTTTTTTTTTTTTCCCCCTCTACTCTTTTTTTATTTTTGTTGTGTTTCCGTTCTTGTTGGACACTTTTTTCTTGCCGATCTCAACCACCCCACATCCACTCGCCGAGAACACCGCGTAACTTGTTCCTCGCATTGTTTGCACTCCTCGCCGGCAGTTGGTCTTGGCACCGCAGAGAAAACTGATCTCCGGTTTTCGCGCAGTACGTTTGGCAGCGCTGCCAGACACCCCGCTGATTGTCTTGTCCCTTTCTGTTAACGCCCTCCTTCATGGATCTTCGGATTTTTCCCCTGGGACAATTCACTATTAGAGTTTCCCCCTTTATGCCTCCTAAGAACTTAGTTCTTTTTTTTAACCCCCTTTGCTCACCGTCCTGCATCAGCGCTCCTTGTTTTCCTCTGTTACAGCGTCCAGCTCTACACCTATTCTTCCCGATCGTTTTTCTGGTGTTTCGAGCTTTTTTCAGGCGTTCTTTTATTTTTTTCACTCCATCTTTAACTTCACACCCACTTCTTAGTTTGATTGGTTTACACCCTTTAACTGTCTGGAGTCACTTTATATTCCTTTCCGGTCCTATTTGTGTAGGATTTTTTTATAACCCATTCATGAGAATCGGTATCGAACCCTTCTGTTCTCTATTTTGTTACGAGTCTTCCTTTACCTGTTGAATGCCCCTTTTCTATTTTGAAAAGTTTCTGTCCTGGCTTGGTTTTTTCCCCACCCCTCACATCCACTCGGCTTTCTTTTTTTTCCTTTTGAGCCGTCAGCGATCTTGTGGTTGCCGTCGGGTTTGTATTCCTCTATATCCCCCCCCCAGCCCCCCCCCCCTTCACCGTCGCTCTTTCTTTTTTTCGAGCCGGAACCGTATTCCCCATCACCACTCCCCCTCCCTACCCCCCGATCAAACCCAACACTTGAGGTTTGTTTAATAGGGGTGGCGTTAGGCCTTAACTTTGTTCTTGTTCTCACTTATTAGAGCAGATCCCGTGCTTTTGCTGGCAAGAGTCTTTTCCCTCCCTCCCCTTCCCCGTTACCAGCTTGTTTTTGTTTTTTTGCTTGGTCCCCCCCCCGGCCGTTGCTTTAGCAGTCCCTTACTTTGCCTTGAAATGGGAACCGGCCATTATCTTTTTTTTTATGGTGTCTGGGCGCGTTTCCCTTTTTGTTCATCTTGGGGCACATTGAACTTAGTTTCCCGCTTTTTTTTTTTTTTATCCCTACTGTGACCGTCTTTTTTTCCTTGTCCTTCAACCCATACCCACTGACATTTCCCGAGAGTATTTTTCCCCTTGTTCGCTGTTATTCGTGTGCGTTTTGTTGCTGCTGGACTTTTTTTTACCTTTCTTCTCCCTTTCACCTTCTTCTATGCCGTTTGCGTGGCCCCCCTTTTGATCCTCGTTCCTTTCCCCTCTTTTTTTCCCCCACATCTATTCCTGCTCTTTCGTTATCTTTTGCTTCCACCCGACACCTCCCTGTTTTTCCACTGTTTTTGTTTACCATTTCAATTTTTACCACCACCACTTCATCCTCTTATTACCGGCGCCTTTTTAAAACGTTGCCCCGCCGCAACCCCTGGTTTTCCTTCGCCGCTTTTTTTTCAACGCGAATTACGATGTGCACAGGATGCTTCCATCCCCCTGCGTTCATTTACAGAGCAGGTGCTTAACCCAGCCACGCTTAAAATATGGTTTTTCTTTTTCCCCACGAGGTTTTTTTTGCCAGTCGAACAAGATACGTAGTTTCCCCCGCCTTTTTTTTGTCCACCACCAATTTAAAGTACCATTTTGATTCTGGCTTGTTTTTTATTTGTTATTACGTGCCCACCCCACCCTCCCCCTTTAAAAAAACCTTCTTAACTCCCACCCTCACCTTCCTCGAAAACCTTTGTTTGTTGCAGGTGCCACTCTTCCTCATTTTTTTGGCCTCGGATGCCAGGCTGGATTCGGTTTTCCCCTCCCCACACATGAAAAATATCTTTTCGCTTTATAACTATAAGTGATTATTTCTGCTAAGTGCAATTGTCCCTAGGTTTGTTTTTAGTCAATTTGGGGGCGCCCGTTCCCGAAGTCGGTGGTGCTACTAGGAGGCCCTTGCTTGGAAATGCTGGGGGGTTGGTTATCCAACTTGGCGGCGGAGGTTCTTCTCCACACACTCTCTACATGGTGCCCTTTTCCTGATTTTTTTTACCGGGGGGGGGGCCTCTTACTATTCCCCCCCTTATTACCACTTGTCATGGAGAACAATTTCCTCTTTGTTCTGAGTGTTAGAATTGTGGACTTCCCCGTCCCTCTTTTGAATGCTATATTTGGTGGTGTTGTATCACCCTTACCTCCCTTCCGCGTACACTTTTGTTTTTTTTTGCGCGCTAGGGTACCCTTGTCCCTTTCTTCCTTTTTGCCCCTTTCCCCTTTTTTTTCGTTTTGGTGTTCCTTTTGTTTTTTGGGTTCATGTTTGTTCTTTAAAAGACCCCTTTTATATCCTTTCTTGGTTTTGTGGTAGGTGTTCCTGACTTTTTTTTTTGGTTTTTTTCTTATCAACTGTATAGCTTGGATACCGATTGGGGAGATCTTGCCACCCTTCGTGTGATAGACCCACTGCACTTTTCTTTTTTTCTTTTTCGCCCGCGTTCATATCTGCCCCTTGCCTTTCCCGTTTCCAAGTGCCGAATTATCCAATATTGCAACACTTCACTCCGTGACACTTTCTGGGGTGCGATTTTTGGGGTGTATGGAATGTCCCCGTTTTTCTTTTGCACGGCCACACTATGAGTTTGTTTCTTTGGTATTTCCGTGGCGCCCCCGCAGCCTCGGATGACCGCCTTCCCTCGCACTTTGCCCGAGACCCCCCCCCGCCAGGGTGCCAATCTCATGTCCGCGACGTCACATTGCAAGTTTGTCTTTTTCCTTTTACTTGTGTTTGTGTCTGTTTTTTAGTTTCAGCCGCCGTGGGGCCGTGCGTACAAGTAGTTTTTTTCCATCGTGTGTCCCGTCCCCCCCCTCGACACCAGTTCGCGGCCCCACAGGCCTAGTAGGGCTAAGTTGTTTCCATGACCGAAGGGTGTGGATTTGGCCCTTTTGTCAATTGTTTACTTTCCAACCTTGTCAATTTTTTTTTCTTTAGGCGCTTGGTTGGGGGTTTGGGTCAGGCGGGTGTATGAGTATTACCGCTCCTCATTCTCCCTCAAACCCCTGCCCTTTTTTCGGTGGCTGCCCCCTACGCTAGCGACCCCCCGTCTATTTTCTAACTGGCGCTCTGTGGGGGCACCAGTTGGTTTTTTTTTCGTCCTTGTAACCCAGAGTCCTCCTCCCGGCATGATATGTTCGTTCCGATTTTAGACCCCCACCCCTCCCCCCTGTTTCGATCCCGACCTGACCGCTAAGCCTTTTTCTTATTCTCTAGACCTTTTTTTCCTTCCCCCCCCCCATACACCTGGTTTTGCCTAGGCTGCTTTTTCGGAACGGTCTGTGGCGTCTTCGACTGGAGATCGTCAGTCAGGGCCACTTACCCCCCCCCCCCCCAGTTTGTTGCGCCCCCTTTTTTTTCCGCTTTTTTTTCTTGGTCTCCCTTCTTGCATTTTTTTTGATTATCACATATGTCCCAACTCTATCACCTTCCGCCGTTTACGCGTTTTTGGCAGACTGTTTTTCCTGTTGCTCTCCCTTCTTTTCCCCTCTTGCTCTTGTGGGGTTTTTGTCCACGTTAACTTTTCCTTAGCTTTACTTTCATCCCACCCTCCTGCCCGTCATTGGTGTTTTTTGGCTTTGTGCACGACCACCATATTTGCTGGCCGCTTCCATTTTTTAACCTCGCCCGGACCATACTTCCCCGAAACGGACCAACACCTTTTCTCCCTCATTAGCTCTCCGTACCGGTTCGTCTTGTTTGTTGAACCGGCGGCCCCCCTTTGTCCAGCCCCCGCTTTAACCCTTTTCATTGTCACACACCCCCTTTAACCCCTCCTAAAATGCAGCAAGATTGCCACTCCCTCTCCCCCATTCCCATCCCTCCCCACGTTTTCCGGCTCACTGTACGTAGCTACCCCTTTGTCGCATATGTCCGTTCGCGTGTTGCATCCGCTAATCGCTGAACCCCCCTCTTTTTCGCCCCACTACCCAGGTTACAACAAACTAGGTTGAAGTACGTTTACCTTGTCCCGCAAAGCAATCACCCCACAGGCGAACCCCTCCTTTTTGAACCCCTCCCTGACAGATTATCAACCTCTTTCCCCCTTTCCCCCCCCCATATGCCTTAGGGAAGTGCCCCCCCAGAAACACCTGCGCCCACTTCGGTCTTTGTTGTGGTGTGTTCGTGTTTTCGGATTTTTCCCTGGATCTTCAGAGCCATTGTCCTGAGCGCGCGCCGTCCTCATGTTTCCCCCGGGGTCAGTTGGCCCCTCGCTTTCCTTTGACTTCTTCGTTTTTTAGTTAGTCAGCCTGACACCTCTGTGACTAGTGCTTCCTGATGTCCCGTTCCCTCTTGTTTAATCTCTTTTTTTGGTTCCCTGTCTTTTGGCAAATATTTCCCTTGCCTGTGTGTCTTTTCACCTTTTTTTGTTTTCTCTTTTTCCCCTCCGACCGCCGCGACCTTTTCCTCCCCATCCCTGATGGCAGCGCCATCATTTATATTTTCCGTGTGTTTTTTTGGCATGTCTCACCAGCCACCACACCGCTTTTATTTTTGGACCGCTGTCGAACACCCCCCCTCCCCACACGCGCCTCACCTTACTTAATTTTTATTTTCCCCCCCACCCACAAAAATCGTCCCCGGAAACTTTCTTGTCGTCCCCGTCCTAAGTGTCATTTCGAATCTTTTATTCGCTCATTGCCACATGCCCCACACCCACGTCGTTGCCCTTAGCCGGTGAGGTGTTTTTTGGTTGCAGTTCCCCGGTCCTGTTCCTTCCTGGTTGTCGAAAGCTGCTTTCATCCCCTCCCGTGTGAAGCCCTCCTTTGTCCCCTTCCTTCGTTTTTACCTTTACTTCTTATTCTTTATTTTTTTTATGGGCCTGTTGATTCGACTGCTACCAACGGACTTGGCCCCACTTCACTTTCCCGCGCTTTAAGCGTTCCCCCCTGGTCTGGAACCCCCCCCCCCCCCCCCTCCCTTTTTTTAACAGTCACCACTTTCTTTCCTTTTATGGGTTGTTACCCTTGTTGTGGTATTGCCCGCGCTTTGTTGGGTGGTGCGCCCCCTGTTGTTTTAAAGCAGCAGCTACCCCCCCCATGCTTTTCCTCCCCTTTTTATTAAAAATGCCCCCCCACCACACACGCCTTCTTTCTCCCACCATCTCCTAACCCTGTGGGTGTTAGAATGACGTCCCACACGGTTGGTGCTATTGGGTTTTTTTTTGCTGTCTTTCCCCCACAACAACTAAGAGTCACTTTATGTTCTCGCCCCCGTGTTTGGGTTCTGTGGTTCACCTGCAAATTGACCCTCCTTGTCAGTTCGCGACTTCGGTGGGTTGGTGGTTCCCCCACCCCCTCCGTTCTACGGGTGTCCCCTTTGACCCCTTTCCCAATCCCGCAGTCTGAGACCCGCTCCCCAGCGCCAGTCAACCCCACCTCGAGAATACGCCCCGCCTGCTACTTGACCCCGTCCTGCCATAATCGGGTTTACCCTTTTTGATGGCAATCCCCCCTTTGCAGCATTCCCCCCCCGACCTTACGCGGGAGGCTACCCGTTTTTCTTTTGCCACTTTTTTTCGTGTGTTATCACCCTATCTTTTTGTGATAAGAGCCATCTTCCCAACAACCCGCACTTTTTTTTTTTTTTTGAGGCTTCACTCACAAAGTACTCCCACCCCTTTTTTCCCCGTCTCCCATATCGTGGGTTCTTTGCCTGCTCACATCCCCTTCCCAACAAAACGCGACCCACTCCGTCCACAGGTTGGGTCATTGGGGATGCCCCCCCCCCCGCGCTTACGCCCCATGTATAGTCATCTCACTGCCTGTCCGAAGGAGACAACTCACGGGTTCCTTCCTCCGCATTCCTTTTCTCGACTCTCGCGGCCCCCCCCCCCTATCTGGATGTTCCCCCACTTTCTCCACTCCTCGCCTTTTGATGGGTTTTCAGACATTTTTTTTCCCTTCCCCCCCAAGCCGTTCTCTATAGGCACTTGGGACCCCCGCGCCACACCTTGTTTTTTGTTTCCCCAGCTTTGCCCCATCTCTTTAGTTGGGAGACTGGCTGTTCATCCCACCCCCCTCAAACACCCTTAGGATGGTGGGCCCCCGATATTTTAGCTAGCATCAGGCCTTTCCCTTTTCTTAGTGCCCTTACGCCCCCGCTGGTGACCTTGCTTTTTCTTGACTCTGTCACAGTACATCCCACCCCCCTTTTTTCATGCTTGCCCCGATAGAAGTACTATGTAGAGTAGTCTCCTGTCTTTTGTCATTGGACTTCATGTTTCTTTTTGTGGTCGTTTTGGGTCCTTTTTTTCCCCCCCTTTTTCGGTTCGGGCCCCCTATCCCCAAGAGTTGTCCCCACCTCCCTCAGCGGTTGTGATCGGTCTGTTTGCGAGGTGTTGTCGCCCTCCTGTTCCCTTCAATTTTTATAGTCCCTTAGTTCACTTTTTCGTGCTTTCCTGGGTTTTGCGGGGGGGAGGCGCGATTTTGCGCGCTGCGCCCCCTTTTTTTTGTGTGTCCGCGTCGTTCCACTTTGGCATTATACCTGTCGTCCTGTGTTCGCCCTTTTGATGTCTCCCAACCACCACGCCGCTCTCCTGTTTTTTTTTAGTTCGCATGGTTCACGTGTTTTTGACCTTCCCGCCTTCGTTGTAAGTCTTTTGAAAGTATAGGTTTTTTTTTTTTTCCTTATCTTGTTTGTTGGTGGGGATTGTTTATTTATTCTATTGTGTTGGAGTGGGCAAACATGAGGATGTGTGTTTTTTTCCAGTTGGAGCCAGTTGGTAGGTTTGCTTGAAGGACTGCTTCGCACTGGGGGGTTTTTGGGGTGCCCCTGTAATTCAAGGGCCGCAGTGGGGGTGGGGGGGTATGTTGTTGGGATTAGATGGTTGTGCCCAGCCCCGCCAACGGCGAGGGGGTGGTGTTCTGGGTGGGGGGAGCTACAATTGGGGGGAATGCGTGAGGTTCCATGGGCGGGTGGGGAGGGTAGGGATTATGAGGGTTAGGGGGCGGATAATTTCGGGGGGAGGGTTTTGCGAGATGGGGGTTATGGGGGGGTTTCTAAATCCACCGTAAAGGGGCTGCACTCAATCCCTCCGGGCGTGTATTAAAGGGGTGTCTGCCGTCTTGGGGCGTGTTTGTTTTTTTGTTGGCACGGACACGGGGGCGAAAAATGACACCTGGGGTTCGGCAACGGCCGAAACCTTTTTTTGCACAAAACTGTGTGGTTGGAAGGGTTGCAACGGTGAGCTGGTTGTGGGGCGGGTCTTGTGGGGAGCGCGGGGCAAACGTTGTGTTTTTGGGAATTGGGTTGGGGGTGTGGGTTGAGATGTGTTGTAACATCAGGACGTTGAGGTGTTGGTTTGGTTGCGGAACTATTTGTGTCGGTTTTTCTTTTTGTGGATGTGTTTTGTGGGTGGGGTTTGGGGGTTTGTTGGGGCGGGGGGGTTCCAGGTTGTATTTTTTCCACTTTTTGAGGGGGGGGAGAAGCGGGTGGGGGTTCGTTCCAGGGTTTTTTTTGGGGAAGTGGTTAAGGCGAGTGGACTTTGGGTGGGGGGCGTTTAGTGGTAGTAGCGCGCGGAAACCGGGGTGGTGGGGGTGGGTTTTTTGGGGGCGCCGCACTTTTTTATTTTTCAGGTGGGTGTGGGGGCCTGTTGGGGGGGGGGTGCGTGAAGGGGGTGTGGGTGGAGGTCGGTGTGCCCAACCGCTCCCCCCATCACCCCGTGTTGTCTTTACTCACTGGTCGTGGTGTTGTGTTTGTGTTCACACAAGACATAAACCTTCGATTTATTATTTCTTCTGATTACTTTTTTGATTGCGCATCCATTGACCGACAGTCTTCTCGCCGGGTGATTGGTGCCCTCGCACCCCTCTTTTCCCAGCCACACGCGGCGGTTGTTTGTTTCGCTTTTTTTTTTTTTTTCCGAGCTGGCTACCCCCTTTGCAGAGATTTTTTTTTCTTCACCCCCCGACTTCCTCTTCCCCTGAATATACGCCCTCCACACTCAGCCCTTCCCCGGTCACACCCTCGGGAGTTGAGGTTTGCTCCTCCGCAGTCGCCCACCTGCATTGTTGTCATTTTGTCCCGCCTTCCTTTTTTTCCGCCTCCCATTAGGTCCGACCTTTACTTTTCCAGCTCACCTCTTCTCCTTAGATCACTGGTCTCCTTTTTGTCCATGTTGTTCCTTCACACTCCACCCGTCGAATTTGTTTGCGGTCGTCCATTGTCCACGTTCCTATCCGAGGTGTGTTTCCCTCCAAACAATTTTTTTTTTCTATTGAGCCCAAATTCCTCTGCTTTGTGCCCCCTGTTTTTTGTCCTTTTTGCTACGTATTGTGTTTTTTCGTCGACCACTCCCCCCTGCCCTTATTCCCTTCACTCCCCACCCATACGCCGTGCTCATCTGTCACCTGTATTGTCCCAGTGATGACTTTCCCTTGCTTTCTTCCTCAAAATCAGCACATTCCTTTTCCCCCCCTTGTAACTCACATGAAGGGACTGTTTGCTGAGTTTGTTTTTGTATTTTCCCCTCTCGACGTTTCCGTGTAATTTACCTTGACCTTCCCTCCTGTTTACTTTCTGCATGACAGTCCCGGATTCCCCCCCACCGACGGGTTTGGCATGTTTGCCTGCCCCTGTCGTGTTGTGAATATGACTGTGTTGATCACGTCACGCGCGCGTTTCCTTTACCCCCATTCTTAGTTTTCTTTTTCCATTTGTAATTGGTTTTTTCTTGTTTCAGTTTTCACATATGATTCCCATTTCCTTACCGGAATCACACTCCGAACTTTTCTTCCTCCTTCATGTCTTCCCCACTTGGTGCTTGAAGGTTGGAGGTTGAGTTATAAAGCCTGCCGCGCGTGTGGATTTTTCTGTGATCTGTACGGCTACTTTACCTCCCCACGATTTGTTCAACATCACACGCCACAAAAAGATTCGCTTGCTCTTCCTCTTCTTCTGTTCACACCTCGTCTACGGACACTTTTGTTGGTGTCAATGTTCCAGCTGACCTAGAAACGCTTGTCCCGTCTGCTTTTTACCCCAATTTTTCCCTTGACAACCGTCGAACTTTACATTCCTTTCTCTTCCTCTATGGCATCCTTTCCCCCTCTTCTGGGTTTTCATTTATTATTGATTTGTTGTTCTCCCTTTAGGGAGTAGTCGCGCGGACCCCCCGTTTCCTATGGCCATTTTTGTCTCTTTTTTTTCAGTCCCATGTGTCGTTTTTAGCCGCGCTGGGGCCCCTTTTTCAGGTGTGGGGATGGTGTACCTATTCAGGACTTGGTTTATCTACCTTCAACGTGCGACTTTTCCAACGCTATAGTTGTTGTCTGGTTTGTCACAACCCAACTTGATTTTCTCCTCCCCTTCCAGTGGACTTTTTTCCCGTCCCTACTTCTAGCGGAGCGTGAGCACACCCACACGTTTCCCCTCTGTTGCGTTTCCAGCGCGTTCTGTCCCATCATACGTGATTCAACTTTTTTCCCTTTTTTGATCACAAAGCTTTTGCCCCTGCTGTTCGAAACGAGATTGATTTTGTGTCCTTTTATTTTCTTCGCTGGGTACCCCCTTTTTTCTTTTGGGGTTTTTTTTTTTCGCTTTGCCCTCTTTGTCTTCCCTCTTTTGTAGCGATTGTCTGCCACCCTTGTGTGTTTCTGTGCAATGCTCCCCGCCCCTGGCGCGGTTTGAGTCTTTTTTTTTTGCTCCCAAGTCCTACCCGGGCCGCCGTTTTCCTCCATGCTTTCCCTCCCCTATGGAGTTTTTCAATCCAGAACCCCCCAACTTTTGTCGCGTTGGATTAGATCCTTTTTTTTAAACTCTGTTCCTCACCGGCTGTATTATTTTTCACGAGCAACCCCCCCCCCCCCTCACCTCCCTATTTTTTTTTTTGGTAGATACGTGTTTGGAAACAATGTTTGTGACTTCCTGTAAGCTATTTTATCCCGTTTTCTCCTCCTTTATGCTATCGGTGTAGTCCTTTGTCCCACCACAATGCTAGTTCAATTCCCTTTGACGATGCCACAGTATCCTTTTCGTGTTGGAGAGCCCTGAGTTTCCACAGAGACGCGGTGGCGTGGTCCTTTCCTCATGTGGCCCAAGTTCCCCCCTGCCCCTGCCAGCCCTATTTTTCATGGTGTGGCGGCAACGCCCCTTCACTGACCGGCTATAATTTTCCCCCACGAACTTGAAGAGTCCCTTTTGTCCCCCTTTTTCCATTCTCCACTTACACGGCCAAAGCGTGTGCCTGGCTTAATGGTGGGTTTTGTTGCTTTTTTTTTCACCCCCCAAAACTACACCCCGGTTAAATGGGTTGGTTTTTTTGACCCTGTGGGTGTGGGTGGGGTCTTGTTTGCGGTGATGTGCTCCCCCCAACCAAGGATTTTACTTGGGCTTCTTTTGACCGCTGACTGGG